>Ga0210033_1000523_pt1 | contig 36286 bp, 33 predicted proteins | sample CryGeymeta201501_FD_185465 | JGI IMG/M metagenome (GOLD analysis project Ga0210033, IMG submission 185465) | Groundwater microbial communities from Crystal Geyser aquifers in Utah, USA - Crystal Geyser metaG 2015-01 (SPAdes) (version 2) | ecosystem: Environmental > Aquatic > Deep subsurface >... | reverse complement strand
TCGCCCCCGGCCGTACCACCCCGACTCAACGACGTGATTCGTCAGATCGCCATGCTCGGCGGCTTCCTGGCGCGCAAAGGCGACGGCGAGCCCGGCGTCAAAACCCTCTGGATCGGCCTCCAGCGCGTCACCGACTTCGCCGCCGGCGTCAACTTCATGCGCGATCCCGAAGCCGCGGGGAGTTGTGTGTAATGGCATGGGTCAGGGCTTGAACCAGTTCAGTTTTCATGGGTGGGCAACCCTTTCGATCATTTTGTTGAATTCGCTTTCGATCCTGGCCCTGAAGTCGGACTCGATCTGATAGACATCGGTGAACTCGACGAAGGCCCAACGACCATAGCTGCCGAGATGGTTCACACCGGGCACCCAGTAGGTGTCCATGGTGGATTTCTTTTCGATCGCGTCTTCGCCCCGGTAACCCTTGATCTCGACCACCAGGTTGAGCAGGTCGCCGGGGCCGTGGCCGTCATCGACCCGCACAATGAAGTCGGGCAGGTATTTGCGCATTTCGGAGCCGTAGCGATACGGCACTTCCAGGCCGAGGCCGTGGTTTTTCACATAGGCACGCACTTTGGGGTGCGATTCCGCGACGCGGCAGAATTCGCCTTCCCAATCGCTGTCGAGCACCACCCAATTGATATGGCAGGACTGGGAACTGGTTTTCCAGCGGTCGGTTTTCGAGGTGTTGAAGCGGACGTGCTTGGTCGATCCGGCGGGGTTGTAGGCGTCGAGCAGCGCCTTGATCGGGCGTTCGTCGAGGAACTTCCGGGTGATCGCGGCGGTGATCTTGTTGCAGGCCATGTCGGCCAGTGCCTGATACATGAGCAGCGCGGGATAGGTACCACCCTTGCATACCAGGCAGGTGTCGAGCCATTGCTTGGTGATGCGTTTGAGCTGGCCGAAGAGGTGGAGCTTCGGCGCTTCGCCGGGGTCGCGCCATTTGGTATAAAGCAGGCGTTGCGTCAGATTGAACAGCACCGTGGAGGGACGGACGTCGCCCAGGTGTGCGACGTTGAAATCTTCCGGCTTGCCGATCAACCCGGCATTGACGGTGGTGGTCGGCCCGACGAGAGCTGGGCTGAGTGTCAGAGTGGATTCGGCGTTGAAGTCGGCGGCGAGCCGTTCCTCCGGCAACTCGACACGATAACCCTCTACGCGGGGAAAGCGGATTTCCAGTGCATCACGTTCCGGTCGCATGGCCTTGACTTGCACCGTCTTGCGCGGCGGCTGCGGTGGCGCAATGACCGGCTTGGCGGTGAAGTCGAAGGGGATGCCGAAAACGTCGGCGTACTCGACGTTGAACAGCCCGTCCTCGTTCAACTCGTAGGACTGGCGGCGCAGCGCGCGACCGATGACCTGTTCGCACAGCAGTTGTGTACCGAAGGCGCGTATGCCGAGGACGTGGGTGACGGTATTGGCATCCCAGCCTTCGGTGAGCATGGATACCGATACGACGCAGCGGATGGAGCCGCCAAGCCGCTCTGGTTTGCCGACGGTATTCATCACTTCGCGCAACAGTTCCTGATCGGTGATGATGTCGGCAGATCGGGCATCACCGCTACGTTCCACGATTTCTCGGCGAAATTGCGCTATTTCGTCCGCCGCCATGCCGCGAAAATTCTCGTCGAGCGCATCGCCGGCTTCGAGCTGTTCGCTGTCGATGAGCAAGGTGTTCGGGCGCGGCAGCGGGTTGCTGGTGGCTTTGTCGTAGTTACTGAACAGGGGCAAGGCGCCGGGAAAGGGCGGCGGTGTGGTGCCGTCTTCGTTGGGCCTGCGCTGGAAGCCGGAAATGAAGTCATAAACCAGCTTGGAGATGGCGGTGTTTTGGCAGACGATGATGAAACAGGGTGGCACCTTGATGCCGCTCTCCACCCACTTGTTGAAGGTCTTTTCGTAGTGACCATAGAGGGCTTGCAACGCTGTTTGCAAAAGGGTCGGCAGGTTAAGCGGATCGAGTTCGCCAGCGACGGTTCGCCCCCCTCTCGGCAGTCTGGGCTGAGCGTCCTTGAGGTTTTCCCACAGGTCGCGGAACATCGGCATTTCTTGGCCCGGTATGTTCTGCGCCACCGGCACGCGCGGGAGTTTGACGATGCCACACTCGATGGCATCCATCAGCGAGAAGTCGCTCATGGTCCACGGGAACAGTGTGCCCTCGGCGTAACCTGAACCACTGAGGAAGAACGGTGTAGCAGACAGGTCCATGACGCGGGCAACGCCCAGTTTGCGGTTCACGGCTTCGAGGCCGGTAATCCACAGGCGCGCGGCCTCGTTGTTCTTCTCGGCCTCTTTTTTCTCGTCACCCTTCAGCGATTCATCGTCGGTGTCTTGCGGTTTTTCCCGGTAGCAGTGATGCGCCTCGTCGTTGATGACGAGGATGTTCTTCATGCCCATTAAGTCGGGCATGACGCGCTGGAGCATCTGGCCTTCGGTTTCGAGCGTTTTGGGTTCTTCGCCGGTGCGGCCCTGGAGCAAAGCCCGACCGCCCTTGGACAGATCGATGCGTTCGCGCATCTTGAAGGCGTGATAGTTGGTGATGACGATCTTGGCGCGATTCACGTCGTCGAGCATGTCGCCCGGCACCAGTTCGCGGTCTTTGTAGTAGCTGTTGGGGTCGTTGGGCTGGAGGACGCGCAGCCTATCCTTGATGGTCAGGCCGGGGGCACAGATCAGAAAGCCGCGCGTGAAGCTCTTGCTTGCCTGTCGGCGTACCGCGTTGATGGTCTGCCAGGCAATGATCATGGCCATGACCGTGGTCTTGCCGGCGCCGGTGGCCAGTTTTAGCGCCAGACGCATCAGCTCGGGATTGGCATCCTTGTTCGCCAATGCGAGATGATCGAGAACACGCTTGCCATGCTTGGACTGAGGGGCAACCTCGGTGAGCCAGATCGCGGTTTCCACCGCCTCCACCTGACAAAAAAACGGGCGGATAGAATTGAATTTGTGATGGCGCCAGTGCTGCAATAGACGGACTGTTTCCGGCGTGACCTGCCACTGATTGGGATGGGGCAGGGACCTCCAGGAATCCACGTGGCTACGTACTTCATTGATGATCGAGGTGGGGTCGTATTGCTGCTCCTTCGTGGACAGCCCCGCGCCCTCCTCGAAAACGAATCCTTCCTGCTTGGCAGCGGCCTTGCGCTTCTTGGGCTTCGGGATCGGTGTGATGAACTTGGCGCGGCGGCGAGTTTCGATGATCTGCTGCGTGGGTTGCCCATCTTCATCCAGCTCCCAATGTCGCGGTGGGTACGCATAGGGTGAGTTGAGGATCGGTTGGTCAAAAAAGGGGTTGGGCATGGCGTTTCCTATTTGGCCTTGGCGCCCGTTGTTGAAACCCCGGTACGCGATTGGCTTTTTTGCGGAATTGCGTTCGGCTTGGCAATCTCTACCCCGACCCGCCCGCAATAGTCGCGGATCATCACCGCGATCATGTTGGCGACGGAGCGGTGCTCATTGACCGAAGCGATGCGCACCGCTTCTTTGAGTTCGGGTTCGATCCGAAATGTCAGCGTGGCAGTCTTGGCGGAAGCCATGTTTTCCGCTTGTGTAGCGCATGTACTGTGAAAGTAAAGTACTGTACCGAAATCTTCCGCATAATCCAAATTGATGCTGCGATTTAACTCAAGGAGCGAACGCATGGCTCAGTGTCGTCGTAGCAATGCAGTGCAACACCTCGCACAATCGTCGAGGGTTACACCATCGAAGCGATCACCATTTGTTGTTTTACGAACGCACAGCACCGAAGTTGTGTGTTGAGCAGGGCGAGATGGTGAGAGGCGTTGCACAACAGTCGCGATGCTGATCGACGCTCCCACAAAAAGCGGGAGCACCGCACTGCCGGGGTGGTGGCGCCGACAAGCGTCGCGATGGCGCGATCGGCGCTCCCGCAAAAAACGTCAGCGTTGGTAGTCGGGGTAAACTGCGAGCGTGAAGCCGCCTGAATCCCCTTTCTCGTTAGCGAATCTTGCGGCACCAGCGGCTGGGGTCGGCGGTGCTGCGGTGGTTGCGCTGGATCAGGCGGCGATTATTTACGACCCGTCAGGATTCGCCGAGCCGCCGAGTCTGGATTGGTTTCAATCGCCCCCGGGCAAGAGTGGCGCGGATCGGCGCGGTCGGGGTGCGGTTTACTACCTGGCAACGGCGGCGGGCGCGGCGGTGTTACGGCGCTATCGCCGCGGTGGACTGATGGCGCGCCTTGGCACTGATCGCTACCTTTGGCTGGGTGCCGAAGTGACGCGACCGTTTCGCGAGTTTCGGCTGACGGCGGCACTCTATCGCGCCGGTCTGCCGGTGCCACAACCCTTGGCGGCCGCTTATTGGCGTAGCGGCATGACTTATCAAGCGGCACTGATGACCAAGCGGATCGACCGCGCCGAAACCTTGGCCGAGCGCTGGCGACGTGCGCCCGCAGCCATCGACTGGGCCGCGTTGGGTGGTTTGATCGCGCGTTTTCATGCCTTGGGCATTTGCCACGCCGATCTGAACGCGCACAATATTTTGCTGGATTCAGCGGGTCGGGCGTACCTGATCGATTTTGATCGCGGCCGCTGGCGTGCATTGGATGCGATCTGGCCAGCACAGAACCTGGCGCGATTGCATCGCTCGCTCTGCAAGATTGGCGCGGGGCAGCCAGAAACCTTAGTGGCGCCCGCCGCCTGGGCAGCGCTGGAATCCGCTTGGCGATCGCAACTGCTGCATCCCGCCAGCATCGGCGAGGGGGCGCGATGAACGGCCAATGGCAGTTGCGGTTTCTCGGCGTTGGTAACGCCAGCGCGGTCGAGCTGGGCTCGGCGGCGGCGGTGCTCGAATACGACGCCGCGCCGATGTTGTTGATCGATTGCGGTCAGGAAGCGCTGACCGCCTACGTGACGCAGTACGCAAGGATGCCGGATGCCGTCTTCATCACCCACGCGCATTTCGATCACATTGGCGGTTGCGAGCGACTTTTCTATCAAGCATTGTTCGATCCCGCGCGTTGCGGCAAAGTGCGCCTCTATTGCGCGGCGGCGCTGGTGCCGATTTTGCAATCGCGCCTTGGCGACTACCCGAGTCCGCTCGCCGAGGGCGGCGCCAATTTTTGGGATGCTTTCCAACTGGTTCCCGTCGGTCGCGGATTTTGGCATCGCGGTCACTGGTTCGATGTTTTTCCGGTGCGCCATCACTTGCCGAACACGGCATTTGGTCTGGCGTTGACGGGCGCGTTCCTGTGGACCGGCGACACCCGGCCGATCGCCGATCAAATTGCCTTGTTGGACGACGGCAAGATGCTGATTGCGCACGATTGCGGATTGCTCGGCAATCCCTCGCATACCGGTCTGGAGGACTTGCTGCGGGACTATTCCCCAGCCACGCGCCGTCGCATGGTGCTGTATCACTACGCGAGCACGGCCGATGCCGAGCAGTTGGCGGCGGCCGGCCTGCGTGTCGCCCAACGCGGCGAAGTGATGCCGCTCAATGCGCCGATCCCGGCGCTGCAGGCCTGCACGCGGGCTTGGTCGAATTGAACGGGTTTGGTCGCCGCTGCTTTCAGGCGCTGCGGGCGAGCTGGACTTCGGTCACCGTGGGATTGGTGCCATGCATATTGCGTAGCGCGCGCAGCACGCCGCGGTGCAGGCTTTGGATTTCGCCGTACGGCGAGTCGAAGGTGGCGCGATAGGCGGCCACCAACCAGCGCTTGATGCCGGCCACGCGTACCGTCGGCTGTTGCGAACGCACACGGGCGAAAGCGATGGCGGCTTCCACTTGCCAGTTCGGTTCGGTCGGCGCGGACTCGATCGGGCCGACGACCTGGGCCCGGGTCAGCTCGGCCAATGCCGTCAAGCCAATGCGTTTGCGATCTGCTGCATCGAGTTCGGCAATGGCGCTGCTGATCGTGGTGAACTGACGCAGCATTTGCAGATAGCGGGCAAACGCGGTGCTGCGTTCCAGTACGCGGGCACCCAGATTGACGTTATTGAGCATGGCCACGGGTAGGTTTCCTTTTCGGCTGGACGGTGCCGCGTACTGTGTCGAAAAGGGCGCGGGAAAATTGCCGATCCGGTCACAAATAGGGCCAGCGATACTGACCAAATAGGGCGCAATGTGATGGTGTTCAAAGGCAAACTGTGAGCGGCGTCACCGTTTGGCTGACGCCGGTGGTCAGGCAGCACAAGGCTTGCCGCCGCTGCCGGTCAACTGTCGGACAAACTTTCATGCAGCAGGGGTGCGGCACTCATCGATGATGAAAGACACTGTGCGGGTGCGATGTCGCGCAAGGGCAGAGGTCGTGAAAAGATTTGATGGCACTGACCGCGAAACCTGACCACCCAAAAATCGCGCTCCGCCTCCGGCTTGGTTGGGCATCGCTGCGCTCAAGCCTAACCTAGGTCTTTCACGCTAACGACAACGATGCGCCAGCGCTTGGCCGACGCGCACGGCTTGACCGCTGCGTAGTGCCGGGTCCAGCGCCGCGACCCGCTCCGGCATCAGCACGATAACGGTTGAGCCGTAGTTGAATCGCGCCATTTCGGCAAACCGTGGAATCTCGATGGGTTTGACCATGCCGCGATAATCGCGTACCCAAAGTCGGTGGGCGTAAGGCGGAATCTCAACGCCCGACCAAACCGTTTCGACACCCGAGACCAGCAGGGCGCCGACCATGACCACTGCCAGCGGACCGAAGTCGGTGTCGAAACAGCACACCAGCCGTTCGTTGCGGGCGAACAATCGTGGTACCTGCGCCACCGTGTTGGGTGACACGCTGAACAAACGTCCGGGCAAATGGCGGGTTTCCTGCAGTCGTCCGGTCCACGGCATGTGCACCCGGTGGTAGTCGCGCGGCGACAGATAAATCGTCGCGAACGATCCCGAACGATAGTTGGCCGCCAGATCACCACTACCGAGCAATTCTTCAACGCTGAAATCGAAGCCCTTGGCTTGAAAGATGCGGCCGTCGCCAATACGCCCCAGTTGCGAAATGCGGCCATCGGCGGGCATCAGCAGGCTGTCGGGGTCGGCATCGGCGACCCGCGCGCCGGGTTGCAGCGCCCGCGTGAAAAAGGCATTGAAGTGGGGATAACTGTCGGCGTCCGGATAACTGGCTTCAGACCAATCGACGTTGAAACGCCTGGCGATCTGCCGGATCAAAAAGTTTTTCCACGGCCGCCACCGAATTCGGGTGAGACGCCGCATCAGGGCTGACAGCAGACGCTGCGGCAGCAGGTACTGACAAGCCACCAACAGCGACATTATTGGCTACCCAGCAAGCGCCGCAAATCGTCGGCAATCGCCGCCGGATCGTGCGGCGGTCGAATGATGCCGATCACCCGTACCTGCCGATCGAGCACCACAAATTGGGCGCTGTGATCGACGCTGTATTCGCCCGCCACTGGCGCTTGCTTGAAATACAGTACACCGAGTTCGCGGGTGAACGGCAACAGTGCGGCATCGGGACCGGTGGCGGCGAGCAAGCGCGCGGAAAAGAATTTCGCATAGTTGCCAAGCGCGTTCAGGTCGTCACGTTCCGGATCGACCGAGACGAATACAAAATTGATTTGATCGGCGGCGGCGCCGAGCAATTTTTCGGTATCGCGCAAGACGCCCAGCGCTGTCGGGCAAACGTCCGGGCAATGGGTGAAGCCAAAAAACAAAATCGAGTAGCGGCCCTGCAAGCGCGCTTTGTTCAAGCGGCCGCTGGGGCTGGTCGAAAGTTCAAAATCAGACAGCGTACGCGCCTGCGCATAGCTCAGCAGCGAGCGAAACGCCGGTGCCGACGCGGCTTGCTGGTGCCGACCGAGCATCAGGCCGATGCTGGCTGCCACCGCGAGCAGGGCAATGATCCAGGGGAGACGAGACATAAAGTGGCGAAAAACCTACCGGGTCGCGCAGTATAGCGGTCGCCAGACCCTATAATTCGGCCATGACCCAAGCCCTGCAGACGATCATCGACCACATCCGTTACGGCGCTTCGCGTTTCAACGCTGACCACCTTTGCTTCGGCCACAGTTTCGACAATGCGCTGGATGAGGCGACGCAACTGGTGCTGCACGCGCTGCATCTGCCGCACGATCTCAGCCCGGTGTATGGATCGGCGCGGCTGACCGCAGCGGAGCAACAGGCCGTGCTGGGCTTGTTCGAACGACGCATTCGCGAGCGCAAGCCGGCCTGTTATCTGACCGGAGAAGTTTGGTTTGCCGGTTTGAGTTTCGGCTGCGACGAACGCGCTTTGATTCCGCGCTCGCCGATTGCCGAATTGATCGAGGCCGGCTTCGAACCTTGGCGCGCCGGGCGGCCACTGGCGCGGGTGCTGGATCTGTGCACGGGCGGTGGTTGTATTGCCATTGCCTGCGCGCACTATTTGCCCGAAGCCCAAGTGGATGGCGTCGATATCAGCGCGGCGGCGCTGGCCTTGGCCGCGGAAAATGCCGAGCGTTTGCAGGTGACCGATCAGCTCAATTGGCGGCAATCGGATTTGTTCTCGGCGCTGGCCGGTGCGCGCTATGACTTGATTGTCAGCAACCCGCCCTACGTCACCCAGGCAGAGGTCGCGGCACTGCCTGCGGAATATCGATTTGAACCGGAAAACGGCCTGATCGCCGGCGCCGATGGGCTCGATCTGGTGCTGCGCATTTTGCGCGACGCTGCGGAGCATCTGAATCCGGATGGCTGGTTGATTTGCGAAGTAGGGGAGGCGGAACACGCGCTGGTGCGGTTGTTGCCGCAGGTTCCCTTCATCTGGGTTGAGTTCAAGGTCGGCCAGATGGGTATTTTTGTGCTGGAGCGCGATGCGCTGCTGGCCTGGCAGCATGAGTTCGCTCTGCTCGCCCGGCACCGCGAGGCGGCATGAGCCACAACCATTTCGGCAAATTGCTGACACTAACCACCTTCGGCGAAAGCCATGGACCAGCGATCGGCTGCGTGCTCGATGGGCTGCCACCGGGCATCGAGATCGCGCCGGAAGATTTTCAACTGGATTTGCAGCGACGGGCGACCGGCCGCACGCGGCATACCTCGCAGCGCCACGAGGCCGATCAAGTGGAAATTCTTTCCGGCGTTTACACCGGCAAGACCACCGGCACCGCACTCGCTTTGCTGATCCGCAACACCGACGCTCGCAGCAAAGACTATGCCGACATCGCCGAGCAGTTTCGCCCCGGCCACGCTGACTACACCTATTGGCAGAAGTACGGCATCAGGGACCCACGCGGTGGCGGCCGCTCCAGTGCCCGCGAAACCACCATGCGGGTGGCCGCGGCGGTGATCGCGAAGAAATGGCTGCGGCAACGTTACGGCATTGAAATCCGTGGCTATCTGGCGCAGATCGGCGAGCTGAAACCGAGGCACTTCGACTGGGCCGCGGTCGAGCAAAATCCGTTCTTTTGGCCCGATGCCGAGATGGTCCCGGAGCTCGAAGCCTGCATCGATGCCTTGCGCAAGTCCGGCGACTCGATCGGCGCCCGCGTCGATGTCGAAGCGAGCGGCGTACCCGCGGGCTTTGGCGAACCGATCTACGGCAAGCTCGACAGCGATCTCGCCGCCGCGCTGATGAGTATCAATGCGGTCAAAGGTGTCGAGATCGGCGCCGGATTCGCCTGCATCAGCCAGCATGGCAGCGACCATCGCGACTTGATCCGTGCGGACGGTTTCGCCAGCAATCACGCCGGTGGCATTCTGGGTGGCATCGCCACCGGTCAGGTCGTGCGTGCCAGCATGGCGATCAAGCCGACCTCCAGCCTGCGCCTGCCAGGCGCCAGCGTCGACGTCCATGGCGCTGCGGTCCAGGTCGTCACCAAGGGCCGCCATGATCCCTGCGTTGGCATTCGTGCCACCCCGATCGCCGAGGCGATGATGGCGTTGGTACTGATGGATCATGCGCTGCGGCATCGTGCGCAGTGTGCTGACGTTGGTGAGGTTTTGCCGCGCATTCCGGCCGCTCGGCCGATTTAGAATTGACTTGAGAACTGCATCGACCATGAGCAAAAAATCTGCATACAACATCGCGGTTGTTGGCGCCACTGGTGCCGTCGGCGAAGTCATGCTGGGCCTCCTTGCCGAACGCAAGCAAGCATTGAAGCTGGGGCAGGTGGTGGCTTTGGCGAGCCCGCGTTCGGCCGGTGGCAAAGTCAATTTGGGTTCGCGTCAGCTGCTGGTGCAAGACCTGGAGTCGTTTGATTTTGCGGGTATCGACATTGCCCTGTTTTCCGCCGGTGGTAGCGTTTCTGCGCGCCACGCGCCACGCGCCGTCGCTGCCGGCGCGGTAGTGATCGACAACACCGCGCAATTTCGCTATGACCCGGAGATTCCGTTGGTCGTCGCCGAGGTCAACCCGCAGGCGATTGGCCGCTACCCGAGCCGCGGCATCATTGCCAATCCCAATTGTTCGACCATGCAGATGTTGGTTGCGCTGGCGCCGATCCAGCGTGCGGTTGGCATTACCCGAATCAATGTGGCGACCTATCAATCGGTTTCCGGCGCGGGTCGCTCCGGGCTCGAAGAACTCGCCAAGCAAACCGCGCAGTTGCTCAATTTTCAGACCGTGAAGGTCAGCAAATTTCCCTGCCAGATTGCCTTCAACGTGATCCCGCAGATCGACGAGTTTTTGGCTAACGGCTACACCAAAGAAGAAATGAAGATGGTCTGGGAAACCCAGAAGATCTTTGAAGATTCGAGCATCATGGTCAACCCGACGGCGGTGCGGGTGCCGGTTTTTTACGGTCACGCCGAGGCGGTGCATATCGAAACCCGCGATCCGATCAGCGCCGCAGAAGTGCGGGCGCTACTGGAAAAAGCGCCAGGCGTGGTAGTGGTGGATGAGCACAAAGCCGGTGCTTATCCAACCCCGGTGACGCATGCGGCCGGCCAGGACCCCGTGTATGTTGGGCGTATTCGTGCGGATATTTCACATCCGCACGGCATCGACCTGTGGGTGGTGGCCGATAACATTCGCAAGGGCGCGGCACTGAACGCCGTACAGATTGCCGAGCGACTGATCGCGGACTATCTTTGACCGTCATGGTCGCCAAGGTGGCGCCGGGATCGATCCATGGCAGGTTTTTGGCTACTGTGATGGCCTAATGATAATTTCAATCTTCCCCTATACTTAGCGCCGTGTTATAAGCTGATTTCTAAGTTCGGTCTGCAGCTCAAGGCCAAACCCTCAATGCCAATCAATCGCCAATCATCGGGGCTACGCATGAACCGACCGCTGCCAATTTCACTTGCTGTCGCATTAGCGCTCGGCAGTTCTGCTGCCTCTGCGTTAGGACTGGGCGGCATCGTCGTTACCTCTGACTTGAACCAACCGTTGCGCGCCGAGATTCCGGTCATCACCAGTCGTGCCGGCGAAGCCGAGGGCTTGCGCGCCAAGCTGGCGGCTGCCGAGGAGTTCACCCGGGTCGGGCTGAGCATCAGCAGCGTAGCGGTGCCAATCACTTTCGATGTGACGCAGAATGCGCGTGGCGAAACCGTGATCCAGGTCAGCAGCGATCAGCCCGTTCGCGAGCCATTTCTCACTTTTCTGGTGGAAGTGAACTGGGCCAACGGCCGCATCTTGCGTGAGTATTCCGTGCTGCTCGACCCGCCGATTTCCGCACCCGCAATCATTGGTAGCCGGGCAGCGGTCGAGCGTATCGCCGAACCCCAAGCACTGCCGACTGAGCGCTTGTCGGCCGCGCCGCCCAGCAGCCAGCTGGCGGAACCCGAAGCGGCGCCGGTGACGCCGCTTCCGGAGCCGGAGTCGACACCCGCGCCAGCGCCAGCGGCCACGCCAGTAGCAGAAGCAGCACCCGAAGTGCCGCCCGAAGCAGCACCCGAAGCAACGCCAGAAGCGGCGTTGGTGGCCGAGACCGCAGCCCCGGCGCCTGCGCCAGCAGCGGAACCGGCAGCGGCGTCCGCAGCGGTTGAAGCGCCGCCGCCTGCAGCGACCATGGCCAGCAGCGAATACGGCCCGGTGGCCACCGGCGAAACCTTGTGGGAAATCGCCACGACGACGCGCCCCAACGAAGCCGTCACGCTCAATCAAATGATGCTGGCCCTGTTGCGTGCGAATCCGGACGCGTTTTATCAGCAAAATGTAAACACCTTGAAACGCGGGGCGATTTTGCGCATTCCCGGTCCACCGGAGCTGTCGGCTACCAATGCCAGTCAAGCCACAGTAGAAGTGCTTAACCAAAATCGAAGCTGGATCGAAGCAACGCGTCCCACCTTGGTAGCGGATACCGCGCTTGCCAGTACCGGCGCGTCGCCATCGGCGGCGGCATCCGGCAGCAAGACCAGTTCGCGTCTTGAGTTGGTGCCGCCAGGCAAGTCGGATAGCAGTTCTGATCGGCCCGGTAGCGCTGGTGGTACCGGTGCCGCCGAAGCGCGCGCCGAAGTGGCGCGGACCAAAGAGGCATTGTCCAGCAGCCAGAAAGACGCGCGCGAGTTGCGAGCACGGATCAAAGAACTCGAAGGCATCAGCGAAAAATCTGAGCGACTGATCCAACTCAAGGATTCCGAACTCAAAGGATTGCAGGACCGTTTGGCGGCCGCTGACCAGCGCGCCCGCGAAGCCAGCGCGCAACTCAGCAGCGCGCAAAAAGACGCGTTGAACGCGCGTCTCAAAGCCGAAGCCGAAACCAGGAAAACGCAGGCTGAGGCCGCCGCCAAATTGGCCAAAGCCGAAGCGGCTGCCAAACTGGCGGCGGATGCGCTGATCGCCAAAGATACCCAAGCCGCCAAAGCTGCGCTGGCAGCCAAAGCCCAAGACGTGAAACCCGCTACGACCGCCGTGGTCGCGAGCAACGACCCATCTGCGCAAGAGACCAACGACGTGGCGGCCATCCCAGATCCATCCGCAGCACCGGTCACCCAGATCAATGGCAGCGCCAGCGATTCATCCACCGCTGCAGCCGCTGCCACTGACCAGCCGATCAATGCCGAGACCAAGCCGTTGGCGGAAGCAGAAGCGGTCAAGCCGGTACCGGTCAGCGATGGCCCAGCGGCAACGCCTTGGTATCGCAATTCCATGGTCATGGGCGGTATTGGCTTGTTGTTGGCGGCGTTGGCGGCGATTGGCCTGATTGCCCGCAAACGCAATGCGGCGCCAACTGCCAGCACTCCGGGCGGTTCGCTCGCTGGGGCCTTTGCCAATGGCGTCGATGGCACTGATGCGGCGGATTCGGTAGAAACCGACCTGCTCAACGCGCTGGCGTTCGATCCGACCGACCTCAACGCGCATCTCAACGTGCTGGAATATTTTTATACCCGCCGCGATCCCGAGAAATTTGAGGGCGCAGCCGAAGCCATGTACGCGCAGGTAGCCGATCCTTCCTGTCCGGAATGGCAGGGCGTGATCCTGATGGGCATGGACATCAGCCCGACGCATCCCTTGTTCAGCGGCAACGCGGACACGGCGGAACACAACGCGGTGCCCGATTTTGGCGAGCCGGCGTTTGCCGCCCACCAGGTGACCGCCGAGCATGTGGCCTTCGATGAGCCGACCTTCGCGGAGCCAGCTACAGCGGCAACACCAGCAGCGGCAACACCAGCAGCGGCAACACCAGCAGCGGCCACCGTCGATTCGCCGCCGCCGCACGATGATTTCGATTTTGTGCTGACCGATCCGGTAGTGGCTTCAACGCCGATCACCCAGCCAGCTTCTCCCAGTTTCGATTTCGACCTGGGCAGCGCCGACAGCTTGGGCGCGACGCCGACTTTGGAAGTGCCGTCGATCGATCTTGTGGAGGCCGACCAGAATCCAACCGCTCCAGCGGTGGCCGTGATCGACAACGAGTTTTTGGGTGATGACGCCGTTGCCACCAAGATTGATCTGGCGCGTGCCTATCTCGACATGGGCGATAGTGATGGTGCTCGCAGCATGCTGGAGGAAGTCATCAGCGAAGGTAATGCCAGCCAGCGAGATGAAGCCCGCGAACTGCTCAAGGAAATCGGCTAGCCCGAGGCTTTAAGCCGCAGCTCATCGATCTTCGCGGCCGCTGCGAAGCCAGTGCGGCCACGGTTGCCGTAGGGTTCTGATTGGCGACGCGTTGTTGCTGAACCGGTGGCGTGGCTTTAGGCACCCTGCTTGAAAACCGTCGGCAATCGCAGCGCTGGGCTGGTTTAGCCATGCGGCTCACGGTCCAACCGAACCCGGCCTCCTAACTGGCGCCAGCATCGATGAAAGTCGCATTGGGCATTGAATACGATGGCAGCAACTTTTGTGGCTGGCAAAACCAGACCAAAGGCCAGTCGGTGCAATCACACGTTGAGCGTGCCTTGAGTTTTGTCGCCGACAGCAACGTTGCCGTCGTCTGTGCCGGGCGTACCGACGCTGGCGTGCACGCGCGCTGCCAGGTGGTGCATTTCGTCAGTGCCACCGTGCGCACGCCTTGGGCCTGGCTGATGGGCGGCAATACGAAACTTCCGGCCAGTATCGCCGTGCGCTGGGTGCAGCCGGTAGCCGAAGATTTTCACGCCCGCTTTTCGGCACGGGCACGACGCTATCGCTACAGCTTGATCAACCGTCGCAGTCGGCCCGCGTTGGAGAAACGCTTTTGTGCCTGGGAGTGTATGCCGCTCGATGTGGCCGCCATGCAGGCGGCGAGCCGATGCTTGCTCGGCCAGCACGATTTCACTTCTTTCCGCACCCTGGCTTGCCAGGCGCCGAGTCCGGTGCGAACGATCCTGGCGCTGGACTTCACGCAACGCGGCGAGCGCATTGATTTGAACATCGAAGCGAACGCCTTTCTCCACCATATGGTGCGCAACATCGCCGGCAGCTTGCTGGCGGTGGGTCGTGGTGAACATCCGCCGGAATGGATCGCCGAGGTACTGGCCGCACGCAGTCGCAAACTGGCAGGCATCACCGCGTCGGCGTCGGGCCTGTGCTTTCTCGGGCCGCGCTATTCACCGGCTTTCGGTTTGCCCGATGAGGTCTGTCTGGATGCCTGAACCTGGCTTCGAACGCACCCGTATCAAGTTTTGCGGCATCACCCGCAGCGTCGATGCGGCGGCTGCCGTGGCCTGTGGCGCCGATGCCATCGGCTTGGTGTTTGTGCCGGGCAGTGGGCGTGCGGTGACCGCCGAGCAAGCGGCTGAAATCGCCCGATCGGTGGCGCCGTTCGTGGCCCGGGTGGGCCTGTTTCGCAATGCCGAGGCGGCGACCGTACGCGCGGTATTGGCGAGGGTGGAACTTGACTATTTGCAGTTTCATGGCGAGGAGTCCGCTGAATTTTGCGCGCAGTTTGCGCGGCCCTGGTTGAAGGCGGTGCCGATGGCCAAACCGATACCGCCACCGGCGTTGGCCGAATTCCTGGCCGAATACGCCGCCGCCAGCGGATGGGTTTTCGATAGCCACGATGCGGGCGGCAGCGGTGGCAGTGGCCAAACCTTTGACTGGTCACCGATTCCACGTAATTTGGGCACGCGCTTGATCCTCGCCGGTGGCTTGCATGTCGGCAACGTCGCCGCGGCGTTGGCGGCGGTGCATCCCTACGCCGTGGATTTGAGTTCGGGCGTCGAATCTGCCCCCGGCGTCAAGGATCATGCGAAAATGCGCGCCTTCGTCCACGAGGTGCGCCGTGCTGAACGCCATTGATCCGCCATCCGACTATTTCACCCAACCGGACGCGCGTGGTCATTTTGGCCCCTATGGCGGCCAGTTCGTGGCCGATACGCTGATGGCGCCGCTGGCCGAACTGGCCGCCGCTTATGCCGAAGCCCAGGCCGACCCAACCTTTCTGGCCGAGCTCGATCATGACCTCAAGCATTACGTCGGCCGCCCGAGCCCGATTTATCACGCCCAGCGCTTGAGTCAACAAGTCGGCGGCGCGCAGATTCTGCTCAAGCGCGAAGACCTGAATCACACCGGCGCGCACAAAATCAACAACACCATCGGCCAGGGCATGCTGGCGCGCCGGATGGGCAAGACCCGCATCATCGCCGAGACCGGTGCCGGTCAGCACGGCGTCGCCAGCGCCACGGTGGCGGCGCGACTCGGTCTGGAATGCGTCGTCTACATGGGCGCCACCGATATCGAACGGCAATCGATCAATGTGTTTCGGATGAAATTGCTCGGCGCCACCGTGGTGCCGGTGACCAGTGGCTCGAAAACGCTGAAAGACGCGCTCAACGAAGCGATGCGCGATTGGGTGAGCCACGTCGATCACACCTTCTACATCATCGGTACCGTCGCCGGGCCGCATCCGTATCCGATGTTGGTGCGCGACTTCAACGCTGTGGTCGGGCGTGAGGCGCGGCGGCAGATGGTCGAGCAGTTCGGCCGCTTGCCCGACGCGCTGGTGGCCTGTGTCGGCGGTGGCTCCAATGCGATTGGCTTGTTCCATCCATTTTTGAATGATGCCGCAGTCGCCATGTTTGGTGCCGAAGCCGCCGGGCTTGGCATCGCCAGCGGCAAACATGCCGCCTCGCTCAGTGCCGGGCGGCCCGGCGTGTTGCACGGCAATCGTACCTACCTGTTGTGCGACGACGATGGCCAAGTCACCGAGACGCATTCGGTCTCGGCCGGGCTCGACTATCCCGGCGTCGGCCCCGAGCACGCTTGGCTCAAAGACACCGGTCGAGCCAGCTACGTCGGCATCACCGATGCCGAAGCGCTGGCGGCATTTCATGCGCTGGCGCGAACCGAAGGCATCCTCGCGGCGCTCGAATCCAGCCACGCCGTCGCCCAGGCGATGAAGCTGGCGCGCACCCTGCCGAACGACCGACTGATACTCTGCAATCTATCGGGTCGCGGCGACAAAGACGTACAGACCATCGCCGCTATCGAAGGCATCGCGCTTTAAGCTCGATCGCGCGCCAGTTTCCGTTGTCACCATTCAATCGCTTGGCTGCTGCCCACCATGAATCGCATCGATCAACGTTTTGCCCAACTTAAAAGCCAGCGGCGCCCGGCGTTGATTCCGTTTGTCACCGCCGGTGATCCAAATCCGGCGTGGACCGTGGACATCTTGCACGCGCTGGTCCAGGCCGGGGCCGATCTGATCGAGCTGGGCGTGCCGTTTTCCGACCCGATGGCCGATGGCCTGGTGATCCAGCAAGCCAGCGAGCGGGCGCTCCGCAAAGGCATGAGATTGGAACGGGTGATCGCCCTCGTGCGCAGTTTCCGGTTGACCGACGCGACCACCCCGGTGGTGCTGATGGGCTACCTGAACCCAGTGGAATATTTCGGCTGGGAGCGCTTCGCGGCGGCGGCGCGTGCCGCCGGAATCGATGGCGTGTTGTTGGTGGATTGCCCCCCCGAAGAAGCCGACAGCGTGCGACCGGTGTTGGCCAAGCATCGCTTGGCGCAGATCTTTTTGGCCTCGCCGACGACCACCGCGGTGCGGCTCAAACGCATGGCGGAGCTGGCCCAGGGTTATGTGTATTACGTCAGCTTTGCCGGCATCACCGGTGCCGATCAAATGGTGCTGGCGGACGTGCATCAGCATCTGGCCGCGCTGCGCAACGTCGTCAAAACGCCGATCGCGGTTGGCTTTGGTATCAAGACGGCGGCGCAGGCAGTGGCGTTGGCCGACGACGCCGACGGCATTGTGATCGGCAGCGCGCTGGTGGAAAAATTGGCCATTGCGACCGACGCCAAGTCGGCACAGCAAATCGCCCATGAGTTTCTGTCACCGATTCGAACCGCACTCGATGCGGTGAGCAAACCGCAGGCGGCCTGACCATGGTGCGCTCTGAACTCGGCCGTGGTTCCGGACCCGCAGGGGATGAACATGCAGCGCACGCAAAGGTTGAAGGTACCATCGCCATGACTTGGCTCAGCAAGTTGATGCCCAAGCGTATCCGCACCCAGGGCGGCGATAAACGCAAGGTGCCGGAAGGCTTGTGGGCCAAGTGTGAAGGCTGTGGCGCTGTGCTCTATCAGCCGGAGATCGAAGCCAATCAACAGGTTTGTCCGAAGTGCAACTACCACATGCCGATACTCGCGCGCGAGCGCTTGCGCAGTTTTCTGGATGCCGATTCGGTGGTCGAGATTGCGCCCGAGCTCGCGCCCGAGGATGTGCTGCATTTCAAGGACACCCGAAAATATCAGGAGCGCATTCTCAGTACCCAGAAAGCCACCGGCGAAAACGACGCGTTGATCGCTGTGCACGGCTTGCTCAAAGGGCTGCCGGTAGCTGCCTGCGCCTTCGAGTTCGGCTTCATGGGTGGCTCGATGGGTTCGGTGGTTGGCGAAAAGTTCACCCTCGCGGCGGAGCTCGCGCTCGCGCGACGGATGCCGATGCTATGTTTTTCCGCGACCGGCGGTGCGCGTATGCAGGAAGGCCTGTTCTCGCTGATGCAGATGGCGAAAACCGCTGCCGCGCTGGCGCGCTTGCGCGAAGCCGGGCTGCCCTACATCAGCGTGTTGACCAATCCGACCACCGGCGGTGTCTCCGCCAGCCTCGGCATGCTCGGCGACATCAATGTTGGCGAGCCACAGGCGCTGATCGGATTTGCCGGCCCGCGGGTGATCCAGCAAACCGTTCGCGAGACCCTGCCCGAAGGCTTTCAACGCAGCGAGTTTCTGCTCGAACACGGCGCCATCGACCTGATCATCGACCGTCGCGAACTACGCGACCAGTTGGCCGACATCCTCGCGTTGTTGATGAAGAAACCTCGGCCTGCTGCGAGCTGATGTTATGGGTTGGCGCGACCGTCAGCGCCGCGATCAAGCGACGCCGCGATGATGTGGCAGCGCAGCGCCCTTGCATGCAGCATCAGGCGTTATCGAGTTCAAGTCGAATGTCACCGCCCAAAACCGTGCCGCAGTGCCGCCACCCTTGAGTGACGTAGAAATGCTCCGCGCGAGTGCCAGGAGCGGTGGATAACCAAATGCGCTGGTGACCCAGTGACCAAAGCCAAGTAACCACCGTGTCGTGAAGCGCCTTGCCATAGCCGCGGCGCTGGTAGTCGGGATGAACGAACAGCGCCCAGATGCTCCCGGTTCTGTAACCAGAAGCAAATGCCGCAACTTTTCCTTCCGTCTCTACCACCCAGGTGCGCCCCAGTGCATTGAGCGCATCGGCATAGTTTGCCGCGGTGATGCGATTGGGGTCAGACAGCGTGTTCTCCCGAACCGCGAGCCGCACTTCATGCATGGCCGGCACATCGGCTGGTTTGGCTTGGCGCAATTGCACGGGTGGACTCCAAGTTTTGGGGCAACCGCCACCGGTTGTTCCCATGGCGGTTTACAGCGGCGCACCTACGATCAAATTGCGTGGCGCTGCGTGGCTTGATCTCGCAGCGGCTGATGGAAAGATCGGTTCGGCGTCTGCTTGCGCGGCAAGTTGGATGTCGTTGTTTTCTGGACCGCCTGGGTTTTTCAAGCGCCCACCACTGACGCTAGGCGATTCTCGGGGTTTGCTATTTGCGACGCAGCAGGATGGCGGTGACGTTGTCGGAGCCGCCGCCGTCGAGCGCGGCGACGATCAGGTGATCGACGCATTCTTGCACCGAGAGGTCGGTGCGTTGCAGGATCTGGCCGATGTGGCTGTCATCGACTTCTTCGGTGAGACCGTCGCTGCATAGCAAGATCTGCGTACCTGGCGACATTTTGCCTTTCAGGCTTTCGACGCGCAGGCTTTGTGGATCGGTGACGCCGAGTGCTTGGGTGACGACGTTGCGGTGCGGATGCGAACGCGCCTGTTCGGGGGTGATCGCGCCCTGTTCGATCAACTCGCGCACATAAGAATGGTCGTGGGAAATTTGCTTGAGCACGCCATCTTCCATGGCATAGGCGCGGCTGTCGCCGACCCAGGCGACTTCGAATTCGTCTTCGTTCGGCACCCGCAGGGCGGCGATGGTGGTGCCCATCGGCAAGGCTTGCGGACGATTCGAGGAGAGTTTGATGATTTCTTCATCGGCGATCTGGATCGCCCGCACCAGGGTTTGTCCGGATTGGGTTTCACGAATCAGCGTGTCGCGGGCAATCGCGCTGGCGACTTCGCCGTTCTCGTGGCCGCCCATGCCGTCGGCGACCAACCACAGGCCGAGCTCGGCGTCGGCATAGTAGGTGTCTTCGTTGTGCTCGCGGCGTAGGCCGACGTGGGTGCAATGTCCAAACTCGATCATGAGGTTTTCCGAACTCGACAGGGGGGGATTATTGCCGGTTTGCCTGGCTTTGACCACGATAAAACGTTTCGCCAGCGGCGCCGGCTCAAAAACTCATGAAACCGCCGCCATTGACCGGCAGCAGAACGCCGGTCAGATAGCCGGCGGCATCGGCGGTCAGAAACTCCACGGCACGCGCAATGTCGCTGGGTTCGCCGATGCGGCCGACCGGAATCTGGCTGATGATCTGGTCGCGAATCGCTTGCGGAATGGCTTCGACCATCGGCGTTCGACAGTAGCCGGGGGCGATCGAGTTGACGGTGACGCCCTTGCGCGCCAGTTCACGCGCCAGCGCCATGGTAAAGCCGTGCAGGCCAGCCTTGGAGGCCGCGTAGTTGGTCTGGCCAAAAGCGCCGGTTTGGCCATTGATCGAGGAGATATTGACGATGCGTCCAAAGCCGCGCTCGCACATGCCATCGACCAATTGTCGGCACATGTTGAAGACCCCATCGAGATTGACGCCGATCACTTCCTGCCACTGCTGCTCACTCATCTTGCGCAGCGAGCTGTCGCGGGTGATGCCGGCGGCGTTGACCAGAATGTCGACCGCGCCGTAGCGCGCGTTGACGCGTTCGAGCAACGCCTGACAGGAGGCGAAATGGGCGACGTTCACTGCTTCAAATTGGATTTTTCCGGCATACCCGGACTGTTCCGCAACAAACGCGGCGATGCGATCACTGCGGCTGTCGAGGTCGGCGGCAATAACCTGGCGACCGGCCTGCGCCAGTTGCTGACAGATGGCGGTGCCAAGACCACCGATGCCGCCGGTGACGATGGCGGTGCGTGCGCTCATGCAGATTCCCCTGAAGTGGCGGCAACACCGCCGTGATAAGGCGTCGCGCAAAAATAACTTACCCATCTTGCTGGTTTTTTCGCCCGCCTGCGTCGTTGCACAAAGCGTCACATAGTCCGACTATGCTCCACTTTGTGCGCCTTGCAGGCGAACGAAAGTCCTGCGCAATCTGCGCAAGTTATTTCTGCGCGACGCCTAAGCGCCGAATGTTAGCGACGGCCACGGCTTGGCGTCCAGCGTGGGGCGTGAAAAGCCAGGGATCGAGCGCCGTAGTGGCATGGATGGCGGAGGTAGGCCGTCGCTTCAGCGCTTTTTGTTCGCCGAGGTGCTGGGTTGCGCGGGCGGCGTCACCGTTGCCTGCAGCGATTTCCACAACTCCAGATTACGCTCGGTCAAGTCGTTGAGCATCGACCAGGGCGTCTTGCCGAGCACGCTGTTCATCTGGCTCTTGAACGATTGCTGCTGGTCGATGAAGGCTTGCAGACTGCGCTCCAGATAATTGCCCATCAGGCCTTGCAGGGAGTCGCCGTAAAAGCGGATCAACTGCGACAGCAGTAGCGTGGTGAACAGCGGGGTGCCGTGCTCTTCATGCTCGGAGATAATTTGCAACAGCACGCTGCGGGTGAGGTCTGCGCCGGTCTTGGCATCGCGTACTTCGAAACGCTGGTTGTCGACCACCAGTTGGCGCACTTCATCAATCGTGATGTAGCTCGAAATCTCGGTGTCGTACAGACGCCGGTTCGGGTATTTTTTGATGATGCGCACTTTGCTCATGCTTCCAAACTAGCATAGGCCGTGCCAGTGATTCCAGAACACGCGTCACCGGCGATGGCCGAATCGGCGCCATCCGTGGTCACGGTTTGGGCGGCGTCGGGCCGCAATCACCGCGCCGGATGTGCCCGCACCGGCACCGGGATGTTGCACAAATCGGCAAAACCGGCGGCACGTTTGAACCAGCTTTCCTGCCGATTGCGGCGGCTTTCTACCCAGGCATTCCAGGTTTTTGTGTCGGTGCGCAGAATATCGAGATCGACGCGTTCGGCGGCCGGCAAATCCGCCGCCAAGCGGATCGAGTGCAGCGCAATGCGTTGTTCGGGCTTAGCAAAAAATCCCATGCTGGCGCTGCCGCGCGGTAGCGCAGAGAGCCATTCGATGCCTTGAATGACGCGCCCGACCACGGCGATGTTGCGATCCAGATGGCGCGGTGCGTGGCCGATCACGACATACAGCTCGGCGCCATTGCCGCTGTCTTCGGCGTCGTCCCGACCGACACCGAGGGCGCCATAGCAATGCGCCAGCCAGGTTTGCTTGCTGGCGGGATCGCGGCCGACGGCAAAGCCAGCGGCGAATCCCGCCACCGGCGCATAGCCATCGGTGCCGGGCAGGCGGGTGAACGGTGATTGGGCGTCGTAGCCGATGCTGAACTCCGGCACCAGACGCGGCTGTGCGGCGCCCAGTGCGCGCGCTTGATCGCGGTTGCCGGCTTCCGGATCGCCCCATTGCACGACGTAGTTGTCTTGAACGCGGAGGATTTTCAGGCCATCGAAGTAACGTTGCCGCACCAAGGTTTTGATATTTTTTACGTGCGCTGGCGCGAATTGGGGCGCCAGTTCAAGGATTACGCGACCGCCTTCGAGTTGCAGATAGAGGGTCTGTTCGGGGTCCAACGGACGCCAGTCGGCGGCGACCGAATCGGCGATCACTGCGGCCATGGTCGGTGCGGTCGGCGGTGGCTTCGGGGCGGCGGCGAGCGCGGCGCCCGCGGCTGAAACGATCAAGCCAACGCCAATGCCAGCCCACCGCTGCGAGCGTCGATGCAGATTCATGCGGGCAATAACTCCAGTGCGGTGGCCGATTCTTTCAATCGTTGACTGAGGTAGCAATGCGAACCGCAGGCGGTAAAACCAGCATCGGCAAACGCCTGCCGATACCAGGACGCGCTGCGCGCGACGTGGCCCTCGGTATCGCCGACAAAGGCATCACCGCGAGCAAAGGTCTCGATAAAGGCGACGCCGTCGCAGAGTTCGGCAAAGCCCTGCAAGCCGCGGCGCACGGCGGCAGATTTCAGATAATGCACGACATCGGCGCAGACCAGCAAATCCACCGGCGCACCGAAGCGCACCTCGGCCAATTGCTCGAAGCGCAGCCATTTCAGATTGCGCGCCTGGCCGTAACGACGCACCGCGTAGGCGCTGGCATCGACGCCGAGATAGTGGATCTGCGGCCGTTCGGCCAGCAGGGCGGCACGCCAGACGCCTTCACCGCAACCGACATCCAGCACCGAGCGCACCCGATGGCCCAGGTGATACTCGGCCACCGCCAGCGCCAGCCGGACCTTGCGTTCGAGCAGGGATTTCATGCCGACGCGATGGCCGGGGGTGCGGTACCAGTGGTCGAAGTAGGCTTGGTCGTAGGGCTTGGTCATTGGTTGCTGCTCAAAAGCGGTTGCGGGCTGGCTTACCAGCCCATGTAGTGGCCACCATTGATGGCGAGATTGGCACCGGTGATCCAGGCGGCTTCTTCGGCGGCGAGAAAACTGACGGCGTAGGCGATCTCATCGGGCCGTCCGAGCCGCCCCACCGGGATCTGGGCGACGATTTTGGCGCGGACTTCTTCTGGCACCGCCATCACCATATCGGTGCCGACATAACCCGGCGACACGGTATTGACGGTGATGCCAAGTTTGGCGCTTTCCTGCGCCAGCGAGATGGTAAAGCCGTGCATGCCCGCCTTGGCGGCGGCGTAATTGGCCTGGCCGTACTGGCCTTTTTGTCCATTGATCGAGGAGATCTGGATGATCCGGCCCCACTGGCGTTTGCGCATGCCTTCGATCACCGCCCGGGTGACGTTGTAGCAAGAGTTGAGATTGGTATTGACCACTTCCTGCCACTGCAAGGCACTCATCTTGTGGAAGGTAGTGTCGTGGGTAATGCCGGCGTTGTTGATCAAGATATCCACCGGACCGAGGGCTTTTTCGACCGCCGCCACCATCGCTGCGGCGGTCTCGGGGGCACTGACATCGCCGGGCACGATGCAGAAATCAAAGCCAGCTTCTTTTTGTTCCATCTGCCAGTTTTGCGCGCGGGCGAGATCGCGATAATTGGTCGCGACGCGATGCCCCATCTGCGCCAAACGGCGACAGATCGCAGTGCCAATGCCGCCGGTGCCACCGGTAACCAATGCAATTCTTGAGGTCATGCTTGCTCTCCATTAGGGACTGCGTGAGGTGCTGCCGTGGTCGCTGGCGGCGTCGGGATAGTGTAGTGGGCGCCGCCGTCGATGCGGATGCCGGTAGCTTGTGGAATCCGTCTGGGATCGAACGCAGCGCTGGCTGCCAATAGCAGTTGGCGGACGCTGGTAGCGCGGTTTTGATCGGGTTGGCCGAGCCATTTGAGCAAGATTTTCAGGGTCGGCAGCGCGTTGTCGTCGGCGACCGCCAAGGCCGCGGTCGATTTGCTCAATTTATTGCCGGATTGGTCGATCAACACCGGCAGATGCAGGTAGTGCGGCGTCGGCAAGGCGAGCCGTTGTTGCAGATAAATCTGTCGTGGCGTCGAATCCAGCAGATCATTGCCGCGCACCACTTCGGTGATGCCTTGGGCCGCATCATCGACCACCACCGCCAATTGATAGGCCGGCAGTCCATCGGCGCGCCACAGCACAAAGTCGCCCACCGTGCCGCTGTGCTGGTGGTAACTGCCACGGTGGTGATCGGTGAATTGCCAGTGGGCCGCGGGCACCCAAAGTCGCCGACACGCGGTGGCGTCGGCCGACGACTGGCAAACGCCGTGGTGCCGACCGCTTGGCGCCAACTCGGTGCGCGAACAGGCGCAGGCAAAGGCGAGACCGGCCGACTCCAGCAAACGCAGCGCCGCGCGATAGCGGGTGTGGCGCTGGCTTTGAAAACAGATCGGGGCATCGGCTTCCAAGCCGAACGCGCGCAAGGTTTTCAGGATGGCGTCGGCGGCGCCGACCTCGGCGCGGGGTGGGTCCAGGTCTTCCATGCGCACGATCCAGCTACCGTTGCAGGAGCGCGCCCGCAGGTAACTGGCGACCGCGGTGAACAGTGAGCCCAGGTGCAGGCGACCGGTCGGTGAGGGCGCAAAGCGGCCACGGTAGGTTGGGTTGAGGGACGCTGGGTTGATGTCGATCACCATGGCGGGTTCGCGCCGGTTGGGCAGCGCTGCATCATGCGCCACCGGCAGCGCAGAGGGCCGCTATCCTAACCTTGAATGGCGCGGTCTTGTCCCCAGTTTCAGCGTTCGGATCTGGCCCCGGTCGACAATCAGGAGAATGCGAAATGATGCGAGTGATGTTATTTGTCGCCACCAATCTGGCGGTGATGTTGGTGCTGGGTCTGGTGTCGAGTATTTTTGGACTCAACCGCAGTAGCGGTGGCCTCGGTGGCCTGTTGTTGTTTTCTGCCGTGATCGGCATGACCGGCGCCATGTTTTCGCTGCTGATTTCCAAATGGATGGCCAAGCGCAGTACCGGCGCCCAAGTCATTGTCGAACCACGCACCGAAGAGCAGGCCTGGCTATTGGCTACGGTCAAGCGGCACGCGGACAAAGCGGGCATCGGCATGCCGGAAGTGGCCATCTACGAAGGCCCGGAGTTGAATGCGTTTGCCACCGGGTGGAACCGAAACCAGGCGCTGGTCGCGGTCAGTACCGGCCTGCTCCGGCAGATGCGGCGTGACGAAGTCGAGGCGGTGCTCGGTCACGAGGTCAGCCATGTCGCTAATGGCGACATGGTCACCCTGTCGCTGTTGCAGGGCGTGCTGAACACCTTTGTCGTGTTCTTTAGTTCGATTGTCGCGTCGATTGTCTCGTCGGCGCTGCGCCGCAATGACGATGACGGCCCCGGGATGCTGGATTCGATCGTGCACACCGTCATCTACATGGTGCTGCAGGTGCTGTTCGGCATGCTTGCGTCGATGGTAGTGATGTGGTTCTCGCGCTACCGCGAGTTTCGCGCCGATGCCGGTGGCGCCAGCTTGGCTTCGCGGCAATCGATGGTCAATGCGTTGCGCCGCTTGGGTGGCGATGTCAACGATCATCCGTTGCCGGAACAATTCCGCGCCATGGGCATTGCGGCGGGCCAAGTGCATGGCTGGCAGAAGCTGTTCATGAGCCATCCGCCGCTCGCCGAACGGATTGCCGCGCTGGAAGCCGTCCGCTAAGCCAAAGGGTTTTTTTGACAAAAAAGACCACGGCCGCGAGATTGCGGCCGTGGTCGTGTGCGTCGTTGGTCGGCGATCAAGCGTTGCCGAAATCGTAGGCCATGATTTTTTCTGGTTCCTGCAAGAAGTTGCCTTGTACAAAGCCGATGCCGCAGGAAAACAGGATCGACATGCTTGCCGCGTCTTCGACGAACTCGGCAATGGTGACCTTTCCCATGGCGCGCGCCTGATCACAGATTTCGCGTACTTTGTCCTGGTTGTCTTTGTGTTTGGGCAGTTCCGCCATGAAGGTGCGGTCCACTTTGAGGTAGTTGGCAGCCACATGCTTGAGTAGTTGAAACGAATTGAGCCCGCTGCCGAATTGCTCGATTGCGAAGCCGCTGTGCAACTGCTCCAAGCCTTTTTGAAAGCGGCGGACGTTGTTGAGATTGGTCACTATTTTGCTTTCCGGCATCCCGAAGACCAGGGCATCGCCACGCAGTCGTGCCGCCTGTAGTTGGCCGGCGATCCAGCCGGGCAGGTTGGCGTCATCGACCGATTGCGGCGTGACCTTGAGAAAAAACGTGCATTTGCGGCCTTCGCGTTCGCGCTCGGCGAGCACCTTGATGGCATGGGCGATGACCCAGCGATCGATCATCGGCATCAGGTTGTTGCGCTCGGCCACCGGCAAAAAGAAGGCCGGACCGATCTCGCCCTTGGGGCCGTTCAGGCGCAGCAGCACTTCATAAAACTCGCCTTCGGCGCCAGCGATGCTGATGACCGGCTGAAAGAACAACGAGAAACCGTCGTGGGCGAGGGCGTCTTTGACCAGGTTGAGCCAGGCGCGCTGCTTGTCGGCATCGGCTTTGTCCTGCGCCGAGGGATCGAAAATGATGCTGCGATTGCCGCCTTCCAGGTGGGCGCTGCGGACCGCGTTGCTGGCCTCGCCCATGATGGTGTTGGCGTTGGCGATTTTTTCGCCGACGAAGACCATGCCTTGACTGGCGGTGAGGTTGACCGATTGCTGGTTCAGATCGAACACATTGGATTCAAACGTCAGGCGAATTTTCTCTGCCACCGCTTGCGCAGCGAGGTGGCTGACGCCGGGGAAAATCACGGCAAAAGTGTGCTCGCCGATCCGTGCGGGAATGTCGTCGGCGCTGAGCTCTTTGCGGATCAGCAGCGCCATGTCGGCAAGTAACAGATCAGCGTTGCCCATGCCGACGTTTTCCAGCACCTTGCTGAAGTTGTCGGGTTCGATCAGCAGCACGGTCAGATCGGTACGGCCGGTGCCGGCCTGCGCGGCGACGGTGTCGATCTCGGCCAGAAAGTGCTGGCGGTTGAATAGACCGGTGACCAAATCCTGTTGCCGCAAGCGCAGCAGTTCTGCGGTTTGTTCGGCATTCATTTCCTGACGGTGGATGGTGATTTGCAGGCAGGGCTCGCTCTCGAAGGTGGCTTCGGCCAAGTCCATGACGGCGGCAAATTTGCTGCCGTCGGCATGGCGCGCTTCCATATCCAGATGCGCCGGTGGTTTCTCGCCCTTGTTGACCTTTTTCAGCAGGGTCTTCATTTCGTCGATGTGCTTGGGCGTCACCATGTCGAGAATGGACAGGCCCGACAGGTCTTCAAATTCGTCGTAACCGAACATATCCAGGTAGGCCTTGTTGGCGCGAACGTGCAGGCCCTCGTGCAGAAACGCGATCGGGTCGCGGGAGGATTCCAACAGCGCATCGGACCGGCGTTCAACCTCGCGCAGACTGGCTTCGAGGCGGCGCACGGTGCGCCGCGAGTTGAGATCGGCAAATTCGGTGCGGACCACTTGCTGCACTTGCTCCGGCCGCGACAGCACGGCGATACCGCGGGCACCGGCGGCAAACGCCATCAGGAAGCAGGTCTCGTCCAGGCTTTGGCACACCGGGATGACCGGGATGTCCTTGCCGGTGGCGGTGACCAGCGCCATCGCTTGAGCGAACTCGGGCTTTTGGTTGTTCATGCCGAGCAGCACCAGATCCGGGGCCGCGTCTATCAACTGTTTCTTCACCGCCGCCGCCGAATCGGCGCGGTTGGCGCGCACTGGAATACCGCCGTTTCTGAGCATGCTGACCAGTTGCTCGGCGGTATCCATCGAGTCTTCAATCAACAGGATACGGATGACTTGATCTTGTTTGGCCATAACGGGTCGAACTGGGGATAGCGCTACTTTAACGCCATCGCGGAAAAAGTTGCTGGAACCGTGCCCGCCCGCGCGGCACTGGCTTGGCCCGGCGCCAGCAGATGCAGGGGCGTTTTGTGGCTTTGGCCGGCCTGTTCACGCACAAACCGTGGCAACAGATAGCCGGGCAGGCGCGCCCGTAGCGCTTGCTCGATCGTTATCGCGGTGGCTTCGGCCACCTCGAAATGGGCGCTGCCCTGGACCCGATCCAACAGGTGCACGTAATACGGCACGATGCCAGCTGCAAACAAGGCCGCCGACAAATCCGCCAGGGTGTCCACCGAATCGTTGACCCCGCTGAGCAACACCGACTGATTGAACACGACGGCGCCACTGTCGCGCAGCCGAGCGACCGCCGTGCGCAGCTCCTGATGGATTTCCTGAGCGTGGTTGATGTGCAGCACGATCGCCAGCGGCCACGGTAGTTGTTGCAGCCAGGCGCAGAGCGCGTCATCGACCCGCGCCGGCAACACCACCGGCAGGCGGGTATGGATCCGCAGGCGCCGCAAGTGCCGGATGTCGGCAAGGCCACTGGTGAGTTCGCGCAGCTTGTCGGTCGCCAGCGCCAGCGGGTCGCCGCCGCTCAACAAAAGTTCTTCAATGCTGGCATCGGCGCGCACGGTGGCGATGGCCGCTTGCCAGTGGTCGCGGGCGGCGGTTTCCTGCTGGTAAGGAAAGTGACGACGAAAACAGTAGCGGCAATGCACGGCGCAGCTACCGGTGGCAATCAACAGGGCGCGGCCGGGGTATTTGTGGAGGACGCCGGTGTCCACGCGGCTGGCCAGATCGCCGACCGCATCCAGCGCGAAACCGGGGGCGCGCAAGCGCTCTTCGCGCACTGGCAGTACTTGCCGCAACAGCGGGTCGTTGATCGCGCCTAAGCGCATTCGCGCAACATAGTTGCGCGGCACGCGCAGGGGAAACTCGCCGTCCTGCGGGCGGATGACGCGATCAGCGAACGCTTCGAGATGCAACATTCGCAGCAGTTCGTCGGGATCAGTAATCGCCTCGCGCCATTGGCGGCGCCAGTCGCTGGCTGTCTCTGTCGGGCAGGTTGCGGTTATCATTCGATGTCCCGCCGGGAGTTCCGGTTCGGCATTCACAAAACAACCATTCTAGCCGCAGCCAGCGGCGACCCTTATCGCTTGGGAGCATGACATGGCCAGTTATGGCATGAACGACGTAAAGAACGGCATGAAAATCATGGTGGACCGCAGTCCCTGCGTGATCACCGGCACCGAATACATGAAGCCGGGCAAGGGCCAGGCCTTCACCCGCGTCAAGTACCGCAACATCAAAAGTGGTCGCGTGGTCGAATTGACGATGAAGTCCACCGACACGCTGGAAGCCGCCGACGTGGTGGAAACCGATTTGGAATACCTGTATTCCGATGGCGAGTTCTGGCATTTCATGCACCCGGAAAATCATGAACAACTGACCGCCGACAAGAGTGCCATGGGCGACGCCAAAGATTGGCTGAAGGGCAACGAGCTGTGCATCGTCACGCTGTGGAATGGCGAGCCGTTGACGGTGTCGGCACCGACTTACGTGGAGCTGCAAATCGTCGAGACCGATCCGGGTATCCGTGGCGATACTTCGGGCGGCGGTGGCAAGCCGGCCAAACTTGAATCGGGTGCCACCGTGCGGGTGCCGTTGTTTGTGCAGAACGGCGAAGTGATCAAGTGCGACACCCGTACCGGCGAATACGTCAGCCGCGTGAAGTAATGAGTTGCCGCAGCGCTGGGAGCAACCCGGTTACTGGGTTGATCCGCTGCCCGGTGCAAGGATCTGCATGACTCTGCCGTTTATTGATTTGCTGATCGAAGCCGAGTGGGTGATCCCGGTGCAGCCGCATGGCTTGGTGTTGGCGGATCACGCGGTGGCGGTCGATCGGGGTCGGATCGTTGCCATCCTGCCGCAGGCGGAAGTGTTGCTGCGTTACCGGCCACGGCAGACTGTGTCGCGACCGGGGCACGCGCTGCTACCTGGACTGATGAACCTGCACGCGCATTCGCCGATGAGCCTGATGCGCGGGTTGGCCGACGATCTGCCGTTGATGCGCTGGTTGCACGAGCACGTCTGGCCGGTGGAAGCCAAGTTCGTCGGCGCCGAGTTTGTGCGCGATGGCGTGCGCTTGGCGGCGGCGGAAATGCTGCGCGGTGGCACCACCTTGGTCAACGAGAACTATTTTTTCCCGGAAGTGGCGGCGGCGACTTACGCCGAGATCGGCATGCGCGCGGCCATTGGATTGCCGATCATCGAGTTTCCTTCGGCCTGGGCGCAGACCATCGACGAGTATTTCGACAAGTGCCTGGCGGTACACGATGCGGTCAGGGGCAATGCCCGGCAAATCACCACGCTGGCGCCGCACGCGCCCTACACGGTCAGCGACCAGAGTTTCGAGCGCATCCGCGTGCTTTCCGACCAATTGGATATTCCGGTACACCTGCATTTGCACGAAACTCAGTTTGAGGTCGAGGACGCGTTTTCCCGCACCGGCGAACGGCCGATTGCGCGCTTGCGGCGCCTGGGTCTGCTCAATCCGCACTTGCTGGCGGTGCACATGACCGCGCTCAACGATTCTGAAATCGCCCAGTGCGCCGAGGCCGGAGTCAGCGTCGCGCATTGCCCGGAATCCAACCTGAAGCTGGCCAGCGGGTTTTGTCCGGTAGAAAAATTGCGCCGCGCCGGGATCAATGTCGCGCTCGGCACCGATGGCTGCGCCAGCAACAACGACCTGGATATGTTCGGTGAGTTGCGCACGGCCGCGCTGCTGGCTAAAGCGGTGGCGGCCGATGCCTCGGCGCTGGACGCAGCCAGCGCCTTGCGGATGGCCACCTGGTGTGGCGCGCGCGCGTTGGGGATCGACGCCGAAGTGGGCTCGATCGAAGTGGGCAAGGCTGCCGATCTGATCACCTTGAAGCTCGATCAATTCGATACCTTGCCGATCTACAACGCCATTTCGCAGGTGGTTTACGCCAGCAATCGGCGCGATGTCCGCGATGTCTGGATCGATGGCGTGCGCAAATTGGACGACGGGCAACTGCTGGACTTCGACGTCGCCGAGTTGGCGCAGATGGCGCGCGGTTGGGGCGACCGCATTCGTGCGCTGCGCTGATCTGGTCGTGGCATTGTTGGCGCCTGGTTTAGGTTGCTGGTGAGGCGTAGCCGAACCGCAACGGTCCTCCGCAGCAAATAGGTTGGTGGTGAGGCGCAGCCGAACCCCAACGCTGGTGGTTGGGTTGCTCCCCCGCAACCGCTGTGCGGTATGGGAATCGCGGTGGCTGTGGTTTTTTCCAAGAGGAGTCGATCATGAGCGTGGATGTGGACGAAATTGCCCGGTTCGATCAGCAAGCGCACAGTTGGTGGGATTTGCAGGGACCGGCGCGGGCACTGCATGATCTGAATCCGGAACGGTTGGCGTTTATCCGCGAGCACGCCACGCTGGCCGCTGCCGAGGTATTGGACCTGGGCTGTGGTGGTGGCATTCTGGCCGAGTCGCTGGCGCGCGCTGGTGCCAAGGTCACCGCCATCGATCTGGCGGTCGAACAGATCGAGGTGGGCCGTCTGCACGCCTTGGAATCGGCTTTGCAGATCGACTATCAAGTGCTGCCTGCACACGATCTGGCGGTCGCGCGGCCGGCCAGTTATGACCTGATCGCCTGCATGGAAATGCTCGAACATGTGCCCGATCCCGAGGCCATTCTGGCCGACTGCCGACGCTTGCTGAAGCCCGGCGGCAAATTGTTTTTATCAACGCTCAATCGCCACCCCAAAAGTTTTGCGCTGGCGATTGTCGGTGCCGAGTATCTGCTGCGGCTGCTGCCGAAGGGCACCCATCGTTATTCGATGTTTTTGCGGCCGAGCGAGCTGGCGCGCGGTCTGCGCGCGCAGGGCTTCCAGCTGAAGCTGCTACAGGGTTTGCAGTACAACCCGTTTTCCCGCCGCGCCTGGCGCAACGATGATGTCAGCGTCAATTTCCTGGCCTACGCGGAGTTGCTCTGAAGTGGCGCGCGGCGTGCGCGCGGTATTGTTCGATCTCGACGGCACGCTGCTCGATACCGCGCCGGACCTGATCGCTGCGGTCAATCGTCTGCGGGCACAGCAGGGCTTGCCAATGATCGCTGCCGAACAATTTCGGCCGTTTGTATCGAAAGGCGGCAGCGCGATGATGGCGGCGGCGTTCCCGCACCTGGAGGCGGCGGCGCGGGCCGAGTTGTTGCCAATTTTTCTCGATTTCTATCGGCAAGATATTGCGCAGACCACCGTGCTGTTTCCGGGTTTTGCCGAAGCGCTGGTCGCGCTGCAGCAGCGCGGTCTGCGACTGGGCATCGTCACCAACAAGCCGACTTGGCTGGTGACCCCGTTGTTGTTGGCGCTTGGTTTGACCGAGCATTTTGGCGCGGTGCTCTGCGGTGATTCGTTGGCGGAGAAAAAGCCGCATCCGGCGCCGATCCTGGAGGCGTGTCGGCGGCTGGCGGTGGCCCCGGAAGCTGCGGTCATGGTCGGCGATGATCGTCGCGACATCGCGTCGGCACGCGCCGCCGGGAGCGCCGCGTTGGCGGCGGCGTTCGGCTACATCGGCAGCGATGACGATCCGGCCGATTGGGGTGCCGATGCGGTGATCGACCGCCCGGCCGGGATTCTCGACTGGTTGCGTGAGCACGACGATGACGCCGGCGGCTGACACCGCGTTTGCCGCTTTCGCTGCGCCTTGGCGGGCGGCTTTTCCAGCGCTGGCCTTGGCCGAGGTGTTTGCGTCGACCGACGAACAGCCGCGCTTGCTCGCCAGAAGCCTCTGGGTGATGGAGGCTGCCGATGCCATCTGGAAGGTTTCCGATGCCGGTATTGGCAGCGCCAAGTTGGGTTGGTGGCACCAGGAATGGCAACGCGCGGCGCAGGGCATTGGCGCGCATCCGCTGAGCGGGCCGCTGGCCATCGTCGGATCGGTATCACCGCTGGCGGTGTTTCTGCAGGAGCAGGAGGCCGCCCCGCCGGCCGATGGCGAGGCGCGCTGGCAGCGCTATCGACAATTGGCCGAGTCGTTGACGCAGGCATTTTCCGCAGATCATGCCGGCGCGGGTTCTGCCCCGGACCCGGCCGAACGGCTGCTATGGATGACGCTGCTCGGCAGTCGCCATCTGGCGGCGTTGTGGCAGGGGGCCGCGCTGGCGGTGGCGGCCTTGCCGCTGGATCTGCGTGCGGGGCTGCAGTTGGCCACCAACGCCGGTGCTGGCGACGCCGTGCGCCGGGCCGCCCAGGGCCATGCCGTCGGCCTGGTTCGGCAACTGCGATCCGAATGGCAGCGCTTGCCAGCAACCGCCTGGCGCGGCCAACGCGGTGCCCGCGTGCTGACCGATTTGGCGCTGCGTGAAATGCTGCATCTGGGCGCGCCGATCACGCGCTGGTCGCGGCCATTGCTGGCCATGGCGGCGTGGCGCGTGGCGCGCGGCGTCGATCAAGCAACGCCGCGCACCGACGATGATGCCGGGGTTACTTCTTGATGCCAGCGTCGCTGCGCAGGTCATCGGCCTTGTTGGTCAATTCCCATGAGAACGCGGTGAAGGCTTCGCCATTTTGCAAACGCACCGAGACTGGTTTGCGGCCAAAGTGACCATAGGCGGCGGTCGCCTGGTACATCGGGTGGATCAAGTCGAGCATGGTGAGAATGCCGTAGGGCCGCAGATCGAAATGGGCACGGATCAATTTCTCGATCTTGGCGTCGCTGATCTTGCCGGTGCCGAAAGTGGTGACCGCGATCGACGTCGGCTCGGCAACGCCGATGGCGTAGCTGACCTGCACTTCGCAGCGCTCGGCGAGACCCGAAGCCACCACGTTCTTGGCGACATAACGCGCGGCATACGCGGCCGAGCGATCCACTTTCGACGGGTCCTTGCCGGAAAACGCGCCGCCACCGTGACGCGCCATGCCGCCGTACGTATCGACAATGATCTTGCGCCCGGTCAGGCCGCAATCGCCGACCGGTCCGCCGATCACAAACTTGCCGGTCGGGTTGATATGAAACTTGGTTTTCTTGTCGATCAATTTGCCCGGCAAAATCGGCTTGATGATGTGCTCCATCACCGCCTCGACCAGATCCTTTTGCTTGATGCTCGGGTCGTGCTGGGTGGAGAGCACCACGGCATCAATGCCGGCGACCTTGCCGTCTTCATAGCGCAGCGTGACCTGCGACTTGGCGTCGGGACGCAGCCAGGGCAATTTGCTGTTGCGGACCTTGCGGATTCGCGCTTGTTGCTCCACCAGGCGGTGGGCGTAGTAAATCGGCGCCGGCATGAACTCGGGGGCTTCGTTGCAGGCGTAACCGAACATCAGACCTTGATCGCCAGCGCCTTGTTCTTCGGGTCGCTTGCGATCCACGCCCTGGGCGATATCCGGCGATTGTTTGCCGATCAGATTCATGATGCCGCAGGTGTGGCCGTCGAAGCCGACTTCCGAATTCGTATAGCCGACTTCATTGATCACCTTGCGGGTGATCGCTTCGATATCGACCCAGGCCTCGGTGGTGACTTCGCCGGCGACGATGGCGACACCGGTCTTGACCATGGTTTCGCAGGCGACGCGGGCGTGTTTGTCCTGCGCCAGAATGGCGTCGAGGACGGCGTCGGAAATTTGATCGGCGAGTTTGTCCGGATGGCCTTCGGACACGGATTCAGAAGTGAACAGGGTGACGCTCATTGGGCTTTATATCCTTGTATCCGAATGGAAAGATAAGGTGTGCGCATCATACGGCAAAAAGTCTGAACCGGGGGTGCCGATCGGCGGTCGCGACGCCTGTCGTGTCGGGCGGGCGGTGTCGGCAAGCCGATGTGGGAGCGTCGACAAGCGTCGCGATTATCGAAGTTGCGTAAAAATCGCGACCCTTGTCGGCGCTGCCACAACAGCCAAACATCGCACGGCGGTTCGGCGCCACCGTTGACCATGCCTGGCGGGCATAAGCTCATGGTGATCGCTTGTTTCCGTCATCGCGGTTCACTGCTTAGTCTCGACGCTGCCGATCCCTTTGGCCGAGAGCCCGCATGTCTGCGCAACTGCTGCCACCCCCACGAACCTTGCTCGACGATGCCCAGCACGCGCTGTTGGTGCGCCTGACCGAGGGACTGGATAGCGCGGCGCTGCATTGGCTATCCGGCTACGCCGCCGGTTTGGCGGCACGCTCGCCGCTATCGCCTGCGGTGGTGCCGGCACTGGCAGTGGCGAGCGCAGTGGCGGCGTCGGTGACGGTGCTCTATGCCAGCCAGACCGGCAATGCCCGCCGCGAGGCCGAATATTTGCAGGCGGCGATTGCCGCCACCGGCAATGAGGTACGCCTGTTCAGCACCGGCGCCTACCCGCTGCGCGAACTGGCCACGGAATCGCTGTTGTTGGTGGTCATCAGCACCCAGGGCGAGGGCGAGCCGCCGGATGACGCCCGCGCGCTGTTCGAACATTTGCAAAGTCGCCGCGCGCCGCGACTGGCGGCGTTGTCGTTTGCAGTGCTCGGTCTCGGCGATTCCAGCTACGCCCAATTCAACGCCAGTGGCCGCTGGCTGGACGAGCGGCTGCAGGCGCTCGGCGGTCAACGCTTGCTGCCGTGCGCCGAGGCCGATAGCGATATCGCCAGCGTTGCCGCGCCGTGGCGCGGGCAGGCACTGGCGCAGGTGCAGGCCTGGCGATCCAAGCTGGATGCGCCGCGCGTGGTCGCGCTCGGCAGCGCCGTGGGGCCCGCACCCAGGTCGCCCGCGCCGAGCCCGGCGTCTCTGCAACCGGTGGCGCTGGAGGTGTTCTGCAACCAGCGCCTGACCGCGCGTGACAGCGCCCAGGACGTGCGCCATCTGGAGTTGTCGATCAGCGCTGCCGGCATCGATTACCAACCCGGCGATGCTCTGGCGGTCTGGCCGCAGAACGCCCCGTCGCTGGTGGCGCGGGTGCTGGATCGGGTCAAACTCAGCGGCTCCGAAAGCGTGCGTATCGGCGACGAAATTCGCAGCCTGCACGATTGGTTGGGCGGCCACCGCGAGCTGACCCGCCTGCATCGCGGATTCCTCAAACA
>Ga0210033_1000520_pt1 | contig 36402 bp, 28 predicted proteins | sample CryGeymeta201501_FD_185465 | JGI IMG/M metagenome (GOLD analysis project Ga0210033, IMG submission 185465) | Groundwater microbial communities from Crystal Geyser aquifers in Utah, USA - Crystal Geyser metaG 2015-01 (SPAdes) (version 2) | ecosystem: Environmental > Aquatic > Deep subsurface >... | reverse complement strand
TTGATGACCTCGCAGTCCCCGAGCTTGGCATCCAGCTCAGGGAAGTAGTAGTCCTCACCTGTCTCGCCATCAATGAAATACCGATGCTCATCCCGGGTAAAGCTGAGAGCAGCTAGGCGCCAGTCGCAGGAGAACGCCCTGGCTGCTTGGGTGTTCCACTGTGGTTCCTCGACGTAGCAATCGGAGTTCAGGAGGCAAACATAGCGAGCAGTCGGGGAAACCTCCGCCAACGCCCGATTGACGCCTCCTGGGAACCCGACATTTTGCTCACTGCGCATGAGCACAAGACGCACCGATGGATGCGTTCGACGCAACGCAGCGATCTCCTGCGCGACGAGCCGGGCCTCCGCTGCGCCACCGCCGTTGTCAAGCAAGATCACCTCAAAAGGGTGCGCGGTGTTCTGGAGGACGCTATTCACGCATCGGCGCGTGCAGCGACACCAGGTGTTGTGCGTCAAGATGACCACGGAGGTGACCTCGCGGGGCCGTGGTCTCAGAGCCGACGCTTCGCGCGTCGCCGGGTTCGGGATTGGGGCCGCCCCCAGCTTCGACATCGTGGCCTTGCCCCCCTTATCGAAGTTGACAACGGTCGTCTGCGGCTCGCGCCCCAGCATCTCGTAGAGCTTTCGCATCGCGAATCGCCCGTCGTGAACGGCAACGCAGTCGAGGCGGGGCTCCCCACGGCTCCAGCGGTAGGTCGGTCGGCACGCCGGCTGATACCCGAAGGGCCCGAGCGGCCACACGTCGCCGCAGGGCGCGCATGGAAGCAGCGGTTGGATAGCGACGAAGTTGCCGTGCGGCCCCATCCGCTGTTGCGCGCCGATGTGCGTGAAGAGGGCGACCACAGGTTTGCGGAAGACTCCCGCCCAGTGTACGAGCCCGCTGTCGACCCCGACCAACCCCTCGCACAGGCTGACCACCGCGATTGCCAGCTCCACCGTAAGCCGCCCGCTCAGGTTGAGCACGCCGGCGCCCACAGGGTCCTGGATCTCCTCCCTGCTGAGCAACACCACGCGGTCGTCTGGCGACGCGGCGCACGCGGCGGCCCGAATCTGTTCCAGCGTGAGGCTACGGATCAGACTGGCTTGTGAGCCGTACGGCGCCAAGCACACCAGTCGTGCGTGACCCGACGCGTCCAGAAGCCGCCTTGCCTCCTCGCGGAGGTCTGCCGGGAGTTCCGGCGGCGGCATGAATCCCGACACGGCCACGCCGGCCTGACGGGCCATCCACCGGCATCGATCCCCCTCGTGCGCGCAGTCGAGCCCGGCCTCCAGATCGATGACACGGCCGTAACGCCCGCCCGGAGGCGAAGTGTGGACCGCGTCCACGAAATGGAACCATCGCACCCAACCGGCGTGGTCGCGGTGGGTGAGGAAGTCGACGCGGAGATCGGGATGAGAGCGCTTCAGCTCGTAGACCGCCGTGAGCGCGAAAAGTACGTCTCCGATGCCTCGCTCGCGCCGGACGAGCACGGATCCCGGTCGGTTGGCCGCGGCCACAGGTGTGGTTCTCCGTGCGCCGGTCGGGGGGCGTCGAGAGGTAACAGCGATGCGTCGCGCAGACGCCGATTCCGCCATTTCGGTACGTCCTTGGACGAGGCCTCCACGGTGTACCGTGCTCACGCAGGTCCGCTCACCGCATCAGCCCGGTCGTCCTCGCCAGCCTCGGGTTCTCGCACATGCCGCACAGAAAGGGTGCCCACGCGTCGCAAGCGGGCTGAGAGACAGGGAACAGAGCGGCATTCTCTTTCTCTCCCCACGGTCTATCCGCGATTGGGCGTCGGCGTGACGCCTGAGAGGCCCTGGTCTCTACGCTCTCCCGTGGTTGCTGGGATCCTCCCAAGCTTCAAGCTGCCATCGTGCAAGCTCCGGCCCGTACGCCTGCACCACCCACTTGCGCTCACCATGGGCGCGGTCGACGCAGGCCCGCATCGCGGCATTGGGGTCCGTATAGCGAGCCAGCCGCATAGCGGACAGCCGGGAGGGATAGGTGTTGCTGAAGAGCCGCAGAATGGCGGCGCTCTCATCCATAGACCCGACATCTGCCACTGTGATCTCCCACGCCGTGGCTCGGGAATCCAGAGCCGCGAGAGTCGCTCTCAGGAACCCCGCCAGACACGGGCCCGCATCTCGCACCACGACACAGACACTCACTCTGGGATACCTGTACCTGTGCCAGAAGGTCCCGCCGCTCAAGTCGAAGCCCCACTTCTCTCTGAATAGCCGGAGGTTCCGCTGGAACAGTTGAGGGAACTGCCGGCAGTCGCGGAACGTGCCGCGATGGTGGTGAAGGACCAGCACGTTCCTCGCGACCAGTTGGAGATACCGACGCCGCAGAAGCTGGCATCCCAGATCGATCTCGTCGCAGCCATAGCCATCATATCGAATGTCAAACCCACCGATCTCGTTGAACACGTCCTTGCGCATCAGCAGGCAGAAGCCCGTGAGTGGGAAAACGGTCGACGTGCACCGCGGAGCCTCCCCCACATCGGGCGCCGAGGTCACCTGCAAAGGGTTGCGATTCCTCCTTGTCATGGGGCCGACGCTGCCCACGCGGGGACTCGAGTTCAGCGCGGCCAGCATGCGGCCGGTCCAGTTGTCAGTGGCAACAACGGTGTCATTGTTCAGGAAGAGCAAGTGCGACGCCGCGGCCAGTTCGGCCCCGATGTTGCAGTTGCGCCCGAATATGAAGGGATCGGGCCCCCTCACGAAACGAACGGGTTCCTCGCATCTCGTACGGAGGTTCTGCACGTACTCCTGGGTGCCGTCGCTGGAGCCCGAGTCGACGATGATTAGCTCAAATGGCGCATGCGTGCGCTTCAAGACGCTGTCAATGCAGGCGGAGGTGAGTTCAAGCTTGTTGCGGGTCAGGATGATGATCGACACGAATGACGAGCGAGTCCCCTCGGTCGCCCATGTCGGCGTCTGCGGGCCGCTGATCTCGGCACCGATCGCCCACGCTATCCTGCTGGCGGCGACGCTGAGGGGTCCTTCACGGGAAGTAGAGCGTCTCTGGATGTGCATTCCGGTACTCTCCGAACGTCAGGCACCACTAATGCTGGCTCACGAGAACATCGAGCCATGCGGCTACCGTACGCTTTGTCGTGAAGGTGTTGGCGTGGTCCAGCCCTTTGGCGGAGAGGCTCCTTCGATGGGTCGGGTCGTGGCACAGGGAATGCACGACCTCTGCAAATGCTGCTGGCGCCATCTCGGCGAGCAACACCCCCCTCTCCGGGTCGGGTGAGGCACGCTGTGGGGGCACGAGCAGCCCACCGGGACCAACGGTCTCTCTCGCGCTGCCCCAATCCGTGACGACGACCGGAACTCCGCAGGCAATGCTCTCCAGCAGCGTCATGCCGAATCCCTCTCCCTGCGTGGGGGAGACGTAGATGTCGAACAGGTTGTAAAGCCGCCGCATCCCTGCCTCGTCGAGCACTCCCGTCCCCACGACGGACTGGATCCTCTCGTCGTCGCACGTGAACCGGACTCTCTGGCCCAGTCGGTAGAATCGACGCAGAAGGCGCAAGTCTTTGCCGAACGGGTCCGCCGGGTCGGCGTGGATGACCAGAACGACGTCATCGAGGCTTTCGCACAGCACGCCGAAGGCCTCGAAGAGCGCCGCGTAGTTCTTGCGGTGGGTATTCCTATCCGTGCGACCAAGGACGATCATGTCCTGCAGGCCGGCGTCGGCCCGGAGCCGCTGGCGCTCCGGGAGGGGCACATACTGGCCTGCGGGAAGACCCAGAGGGATCGGGAGGCCCGTCTTGACGCTGCAACTCGACTCGATCTGCTGCTTCGCCGTGTTGCTCAGCAGTATCAAGCAGCCGTTCTGCATCTCGCCATCGAGCCGCTCAGCCAGTCCCGGCGTGGGAGGGCCGTCCATCGGCAGGTAACACAGCCACTTTCGCCCGATGCGCGACGCAACGCGTCCCAGATATGCGACGCGGCGCAGTAGGGTGAACGACACCAATAAGTCCAAGCGCAGCTTTCGGGAGAGTTGCACGACCAGTTCCTCGAACCCCGACTGGAAGCCCGTGCTCGCGGGGCACGGAAGCAGCGTGTAACCGTGCATCCCCCTCGCTGGCCCGTGGTAGTAAGCCCCCAACACAAACACCTCTACCCCGCGCTCGGCAAGACCGCGGCAGATGTGGTCCGTCTGCTTCGCGAGTCCTGAGGGAAGCAACGGTGAGTCGGATATCCATAGCACTCGCACGGGCTGTTGTCTTCCCTTAGCGGACCAGCACGGCTCCTGGCCGAATCGTCATACGCGCCCGCCCGTCATCGGACCCCTGCCACGGCCCGCCAAGCGCTCCTGACCTCCACGAACCAAGATGGTCGGGCCCAAGGCGGATTGCCGGCCCTCCTTCTTTCGGCCCCGTCTCGTCTGTCGTCTCCAGCAAGAACGGCGTCGCCCCAGGACCCAGCCGCACGACTACCGTCGCAGGGACTCCAGGCAAGTCACTGCCCCGCATCCGTCTCTGCTATCGGCGCCTTCCCGGTGTCCCAACTGGTGTCGCACGGGTGTCTTAGCTCGGGCCGAACGTCAGGCAAGAGCTATAGTGAGTGCAGTAGTAGCACGGCTTGCAGCCGGGCCGCTGGCCATGGACTCAGGGGTCAGGCCCATGTCCGCGTCCTGCAACACGACGGGCTGGGCGAGGTCCCGCAGGACATCGGCCACCGCAGCAGATACTGCAGATGATAGCTCTTCGACAAGTGTCGCCGCCCGTCTGCTGTAATCTCCTTTCCGGGTGCCCGGCTTACTCCAACAAGCACCATCAGGTCTGCGCGAAGGTGGGGCAGCCGGCGCAGAAAGTGCAGTAGTAACAAGGGTTACACCCGCTTGCCGCAGGGCCGATGGCCATGGACTCGAGGGTGAGGTCTGTGTCAGCGTCCTGCAAGAGGACGGGATCGGCCATCTCGGGCAGAACACGCGCTAGCACGTCTGCTATCTCTGCCGATAGCTTGTCCACAAGCTGTGCAATTGCCATTCTCTCACCTCCTTTCTCGGTGCGTTCGGACCAGTTATGCGCAAGCTGGGTCACGAGCTTCTAGCCTCCTTCCTCGGCCCGTTCAGACCTGCTTAGTTCCACGGTGTCGGGGATCTGGTCACGGCCAAGCGCCTGGATCTGGCTGGCGAACTTGAACGTCGCGTATGCCTCGACTGCTGCCTTCAGCCCGTCGGGATCGCATACCCGGGCTCGCCAGTCGCCGTACTTGTGCAAGGCGGTTTCTCGACAGCCTCCCACGCAGATGGGGAAGTAAGTGCACGTCTCCGGGCATTCCCGCCACGGCTCGAGACAGAGGTGCTCGACGTACGACACGTAGAGCTTGTCTTCCGCTACGTGCCCCACCGCCATATCGGGCATGCCGATGAACCCCTGACAGGAGTAGAGCACTCCGTCGGGTCCAATGCAGATTCCATTTCCGTGAAACTCCATGCAGGGGGTCATGCGCTGCAGATCACACAAGTCGAGCCCTCGCTCCGCACCGATTTCCCACAAGCGCACTGCTGCGTCCATGAACTCGTGAAGCGCAAACGCGTGGGCGTCGCATGAGCGCCCGCAGGGCCGAGTAGGCGCAAGATAAACTTTCACCCTCCCCTGACCTTCGCCAGAGGGATCCCCGACCAGCCCTGAGTCCACCAGGTATGCCAGCAACTCCGGAATGCTCTCCTCGTTGGTCTCATCGACTGTGACTCTGAGGGCGAGGTCCAATTCACCGCTGTTGGCGGCCAGGTTGCGCTCGATCTGCGCGAACCCACCCGATTGCTCCTCTCTGAGGGGGCGGCGGCGATTGTGCACTGGAGGCGGGCCGTCCAGCGTCACTTGGCAACTCAGCGTGTGGACACCGAATGCGTCGCGGAGCGAACTGACCAGTGGCTGGGCCAACAGCACACCGTTGGTGACCACATGCGGCTGGAACCGGAGGTCATGGCGACGACAGAAATCCCGGAGTTCCTGACCGATGTGGAGAACAGTCTCCGGCTCCAGCAGTGGTTCGCCCCCATAGAAGCCCAGCTTGATCTCTTCGGCCTTGCGGGCTATTGCGGCCCGCTTGACCCACGCGATGACGCAGTCGGCCGTGTCGCGGGTCATCGGCCGCTGCGAGGCCAGGTCTTCCTGGTAGCAGTAGGTGCAGGCACAGTTGCAGTCGAGGGTGGGGCAGACGGTCACAGCCAACCCGCTTCCGTGCTTCAGTTGGGTTCGCATGTACCAGCGAAGGCGGACGATATCTTCGCTGACCTCCCTAACCAGCAGACCATTCCCGAGAAGTTGCTCAGCAATGGCTCTCCGGTCCGGTCGCAACTCCTCCACAGAGCGTGCGGAAGCCACCGACCCGAGAAACGCACGCGGTATCAAGGCGGTCGCGTACGTTAGCGTGTTGAACGCCAGAAGCGTACCAGAAATGCCCGGAGCAGGCCACGCGTGAGTGTAACTTGACAACTGCATTCCTGGAGACCTCCGTGCCGCCCGAGCATGGGCGGCCGCAATGCCGTCATCCGTAATCCGTGCGACGAAGACACTCCACAGAAGTGTCCGCCCCAGGACCACCTGCCGGCTCAGGCGCGTCACCCAGCCGTCAGGCAAGCCAATCGCGCGCGCGTGTGTGTGTCCTGATGCAACAGCACATTCCACACGGGAGTCGTCTCCTTAGCGAGACTCCAACATAGTGTGCCAAATGATAGGCCACCTTTCGCGAATGCGCACCCCCCGTGAAGGACTTTTTTCGCGAGCAGCAACGAGCCCGTCGCCTGCGGCCGGGCTGACGCCCACCAGCGACGTCGCGCCCCCACCAAGCGCTTGTTCAGTCTCTGCGGGGGCGTCAACAAGTTGAAGGCCGTGAACTGCTTCCCGCAGGCAGCCTTGTGACGGGCGATCCGGCGTGTCACCCGCTGCGATCGCCCGTCACAGACGCGTTTCCACTGCCTGCCAGTCACCGTCAGAGAGGCGTCCGGTGGCAGTCACTGGACGCCAAGGGAAGCGTCGCGAGGAAAGCACGGAAGACCGAAGGGCGGTGCAAGCCAGCGGCCGGCCAGTCCCGAAGCACGCAGTCAGTGGGGTATCGGCCCCGGCGGTCTGGGTCGTCAGCAGGCCGACGATCACCTCGGGACGGTGCATGTGATAGGCATCCGAGGACGCGACGACCGCCGGCCGGCGCTTCACCCTCGCCGACGGCTAATACGGGAACGTCTCCGTCATCGGCGCTTCCGACAGCTCCTTCAGGAACTTGCTGATCCGGTCCACGACGATGGCGACGTATGCCTGCCCCTTCTCCTTCGTCGCCTTGCGCGGGTCCCCCACGCCGGAGTTCTTGGTCAGCAGGTGGAAGGGGCGGGTGATGGAGGCCCAGCCTTGGTTGAGGGCATCCAGCCGCGTCTGCTTGACCGCGCCGTCGTCGGCATCCTCCAGGTGCACCAAGTGGGGGAAGAGCGCGAGATTCACTGAGGTTTCCATCTCGTCGGCATGGTCGCCGGGCTCCTCGAAGATCTCGTGCAGGACGTCCTTCCCCACCTGCCACCAGTTCACGAGAGTCAGGAACATGGGGGTGGTGCCGTAGAGGTCCCGCAGCAGCGGTTTGAACTCGTTGCCCCCATGCCCGTTGAAGAGGACCAGCTTGTGGATCTCGTGTTGCGCCAGAGAGTCGGCAATGTCGGCGACCATCGCGTTGAGGGTGTTCTGGCTGACATGCATGGTCAGCGGGAACTCGAGCAAGTTCGAGTCGACGCCGTAGGGGATGGTCGGCAACTGGATCACTTTCGCGCCCAGGCGATGCGCTCGCTCGCACGCCATGTCGGCGATGATCTCGGTGTGGAACTGGTCCGAGCCGTAGGGCAGGTGCAAGCCATGCGGCTCGGTCGCGCCCACCGGCAGGACCGCTACTTCGTAGTCCCGCTCCTGCACGGCCTTGTAGGTGATCTCCTGCAACTTCCATTCTCGAGCCAAATGCGTGCCTCCGTTGTTACGCCGATTGCTTTCCTGGGTACAGTTTGACGCTGCCGCTAAGAGTCCTGCTTGCAGCTCAACCGCCCGCCAGGGGCGCAGCCTTCGTCCCCCAATCACACCGTGAGAAGGAAACGAAGGGCGCGATATGGTACAATGGGCGCCAGCGAATCGCGACAGCTTCCGTTGGCCTCGTCAGGATTCGTCACCGCTTCGGGCGTGCAGGAGGAATGCCGGCAATACTAAAGCGCCACCAACCGTCGTCCACCCCTTTCCGAGACTGGAGTGTCAACCCAATGACCATTCAGGAACTGCTTGAGCAGCTCGGGAACACGTGGCTGGAGCTGACCTGTCGCAACTGCGGAGAGTCCTTGCGTGACTCATTGCTCTCCTTCGAACATAATCCCTATAACCGCCGTTGTGGACAGTGCGGCACCGAACTGCCGCTGACAAAACTGGTGCCCCTGGTGACCAGTATCCGGAGTTGCCTCGCGGACTGGTCTATCGAGGTCGTCGAGACGGCACCGGCACCGTCGAATGGCGGCATGGCTCGAAGCAGCGAACCGGCCTACGTGTGACCCACTTAGCCCGCTGAGGTTCTGCCTCAGCGGGCTTTCTCGTTCCGTCAGGAATCAGCATGGACCAATCACGGCACATGACGCGAAGGGGCTTCGTGAGAGGCGCAGCGTGCGCAGGCTTGGGCGCCGCGATGGGCGTGGTGAGCGAGGCGAAGGCAGGGCTCCCCGACCACCGGAGCAGAGTCGTTCTCGTCCGAGACGAGAACTTGCTTGACCACCGGCACAAACCACAGCCAAGAGTTCTCCTCAGCGTGCTGGACACGGCCGTGTGCCTGCTGTCGGGGGAAGTGGAACCAGTTGCCGCTTGGGGCCGCTACTTCCAGCCGGACGACGTCGTCGGTCTCAAGACCAATGAGATGATGCTGAAGACGCCGCCCGCGCTGTCAGCGGCAATGCGTCAGCGGCTGCGTGACGTCGGCGTGCTCGCAGGCAACCTTCACGAGACAGACCGGGAAGCCTACCGACTCCTCGGCAAGTGCACGGCACTGCTCAACACGTGCGGTTTCAAGAGCCACTGGCTCTCGGGCGTCGGCGGGGCCGTCAAGAACTACCTCACCTTCGTGCCTCCCGACGAACGACGCAATTATCACGGCAACTACTGCGCCAACGTCGGCACCGTGTGGAGCAAGCCGAGCTGTCGAGGCAAGACGCGCCTGGTCGTCATCGACCTGCTGCGCCCGCTGTTCAACGGCGGCCCGCAGGTCAACCCCAACTACCAGTGGGACTACAAGGGGCTGCTTGTTTCCACCGACCCGGTTGCAGCCGACACGGTGTGCCTCCGGCTGCTGCAGAACAAGCGCGACGACTTCAAGGGCGAACGGTGGGACCTCTCACCGCCGGCAGTCCACCTCGAGACGGCGTGCAGAGAGCACAGACTGGGCACGTGTGACTGGGGCAGGATCGACTTGGTCAAAGCGGGCTGGGCCGCGGACGCACTGGTCTGACAACGCCACGCCCCTCAACGCTGTCTCTTCTCCGCGGAGCCTACTCGTTCTCATCGTCGGCCCCGGCCGCCGCGCCGGGACGAGTCTTCACCAGTGCCAGGGACAACATGATCAGCAACAGCGCGCCCGCGATCACCGCGTAGGAGGCCCACGTTGCTGCATCGCCCTTGGCCAGTACCTCGTCGGCCACTCGCCGCCCGGCGACCACCCGCAGGATCGGCTTCCCGGTCAGGAGCCACAGAGCCGTCAGACCCAGCAGCAACGGGCTTGCGGTCTTTGTCGCGGAGAACCGCAGCGCTGCCAGCCCCAGCGTCACGAGACCGGTCACGATGGTCGCGGCGATCATCACCGCGGGGCTGAACGAGAACAGACCCCAGGCAAGCAGTAGCGCTGCGACGGTGCACACGATGACGTTGTAGATCGGTTTCAGGTTCTTCATTGTTTGCTCTCCAAATCCGCGGGAGCCGGTCAGAGGCTGCGTCAAAGCCACCGGCTCCCGAAGCATCGCACGTTCATCCGTGCGAGGTCACCCAGCACAGACGCACTCCCGCCCCCCTCTGTCAACGACGAAGCAAACGCGGAGCGAGGCTTCAGGGGTGCCTCGCGTTGCCCTCCCAGCGCGAGGCGGCTTTCAGGTCATGCCCGTCTGCGGCCAGCGGCCACCAGCGGAACAGCGAGTAGCAGGCACAGGAAGACGGCAACTGCAGATATCCACATCGAGTTCATCGATTCCTCAACAGAAGCGACACGGATCCGGGGTAGCCACGTCGAGATGGTTGGCGAGGGAGTTCAAGCCCGAGCCTACGGGTCCGGGGGGAATGCAGACACGGGGCACCTTGCCGGGTCAGGTTCACCCCTTTGTTGGACACACAAGGCAGACTCCCTTCTGCGACGAAAAACTATCTACAGCGTGGGAGCGCCTGCAACCAGCACCCTGAAGACATGCGCAGCGAAGTCGAACCGACTGTCACCCAAGTAGGGCTCGCCGTGATCTTTCGGGACGACGAGGTCCTTCTCGCTCGCCGGCACCGTGACGCCCCTTTGGGGGGCTTCTGGGAGTTCCCCGGCGGCAAGGTGTGGCCCGGCGAGTCCGTCCTAGCGTGCGTGGAGCGGGAGGTCGGAGAAGAGGTCGGCGTGCAGGTGCGGGCGGAGCCGTCGTTCCTGACGGTGGAACACCAGTATGCCCACGCCCGGGTGCGGCTTGACTGCTGTCGGTGCACACTGATCGCGGGCGAGCCACAGGCCCTTGAGTGTGCAGAGGTACGCTGGGTGCCGCTCGTCGAGCTGGCCCAATATCGCTTCCCTGCGGCCAACGCCTCACTGCTGACGCGGCTGGCAGAGCTCGCCCGCTCCGCGCGTTGAGGCGGATTGCCACGCGCGCCACAATCCCATCGCCTTACGGGAGAATAGACACTGAGAGGTGAGAGTTCATGGCTGTCCTGGAAGCCTTCCCGGCATTGCACGCAGGTCTGCTGATGTTCGTAAAGTACCTGTTGCTGCCCTTGATCGCCTTGGTGCTGTTCCTGGCGTTCCTCAGTCGGTCGCCAAAGACCAAGCGAAAGAAGCCGAGCCTCGATGACGAGTGAGGACCCGGCGCCCGGCAGCGCCTCCTCCAGGGCCTCCCGCGCTCACGCCCGCCACTTCTGCACGAACCGCACGAGCGTCTTTAGCAGGTTGTCGAAGACCGACAGCCGGGCGACTTCGTAGCCGTGGCTGTTCTCGCGCACAATCCCGACTGTGCCCACCCGCGGGGCCCCTCCGCTGGCATACACTTCGCTGGCGTCAGAGGCGGCAGCGTCGTAGACCGCAGTCTGCAGTTCCGTGCCCGCCGCTCTCGCGCAGCGCAGCAGCGCCTGGACCAACCGTTGGTCGAAGTGCGTCACTGAGTCCTTGCTCCACGTCCCCGGCCGGCCATCCAGCTTGAGCGATGAACCCGGCGGAATCGGGCACCCATCGACGGCCAGAAATACCTCCGGACGCTCCCGGTCAGCGAGCACTTTGGCCCCGTGACAGCCGCCTTCTTCGTGGACGGTGAACGCGATGATCAGATCGCCTTCCGGCTCGATAGCGTCGTCTCTGATCGATTCGAGCAGGCGGAGCAGCGTCACCACGCCACCGCGGTCGTCGAACGTCCACGCAGCCACCAACGGGTCGGCGGGGTCGCCGAATAGCACCGGCCCACGCATTGCGCGGAAAGGCACGGCCGTCGACCCAACCCGCACGCCGGCGGCTGCGAGCTGCTCTCTCGACAGCCCGGTCACCACCCGCCAGTCACTCCACTGACCGCCTCCCGGTTCCGCCCCCTTGGTGTGGGTGGAACCATAGCTCAGGACCCCTCGGACGACCTCCCCGTCGCCCACGATGTCCACCGGGCATTCACCCAGCTTCCACGGATAGAGACCACCCGACCGGTCAACCCGTAGCGCGCCTTCGTCGCCAATGCCGACCACCACCATGGCGATCTCGTCAAGGTGAGCTGCGATCACAGTGAGGGGCGCGGCGCTGTCTCTCCCCGAGAGACGAACCACCACATTCCCGGCGCCATCGGTCACCGGTACGTAGCCGAGGTCCGCGGTCTTTGTGCTCACCCGCTCGCCCAAGCGCTCCTCGCGGCCGGAGGGTGCAGGAATGTCGAGCAGCTCAGACAGCAGAATGAGAGCGGGATGATTCAGGGCAGAGGCCATGCAGAACCCCCGGTTCACCTAGGAAGTCGGGCGTAGTAGTTCGCCCCCTCACCCGGTTCTCCTCTTGACCCGCCACGCCCGGACCGGCGGACCCAGGCGACTCCACACGCAAGACCGCCCGGGGCCCTTCCCTCGGCTGAGCTGCTTCCTACTTTGTCAGCTCCGCGCGGATCGCTTCCCGCTGCAGCTGAGGCACGCTGCCGACCAAGACGAAGTTGATCCCGTCGCTGTTCCACATGAGCGCGTCGCGCCGGAAGAACCGTGCCCCCCCGGGCCCCTGCGGTTCCTTCTCTCCATCGACGGGGGTCTCAAAGAGCGATAGGAAATTGAGCCCGTCGATGTAGCGCAGCCAGACCACCTTCCGGTCACCGTGCTCTTGGAGGCGTGCGCTCTCGAACACAAAACCGCCCGGCAGCATGGGCGGGGCCGCTACACTGAACGGGGCTTTCCGATCCAACTCCTTGAGCGACAACGGCGGCAGTTCGTTGGTCTCCGCGCCCCGGCACTGGGCGTCGGCCGGCCGGGTGAAGTCGAACAGGGAATCGTCGAGGGGCTTCCTGAATGTCACCCGGACGAACTGCGACGAGCCGAGGGACCGCCCGTCGGCGCCGAGCCGCTCCTCCTTGAGTCTCGCGTAGGTGGCCGCATCCACCCAGAACCGGTGGACGCCCCCCTCGAACCTCTTCGAGCGCAGCTCAATCGCGTACGCCTTCCGACCGGCAATCTGCTGGATTCCCTTGGACGTGGCTTTGAAGTTGGCTTTCAGAAGGCGTACCCGGAGGACCTTGACCGCCTCGGTCCTCGACCTCACCGGCAGCGGGGTCTGGAACAGCACATTGCGTTTGGGCAGGTACGTCGTCCGAGTCCTGCCATCGCAGACAGTCAGATGGCCCCGCCGCGACTCGGGGTCCAGCACCTCGATCCGCTTGCGGTGCCAGGGCTTCAGGCACACCCGTTCCCGAACCGTCTGCTTCTCGGCGCTGCCAAGTCTGAAGTAGATGGTCTCCTGCTCGCCTTCCAGCGCAACCTCCCCTTCAGCCCGAACCATGCGGACGGCGATCTCCATAGGCGGAGGTGGGGCCGCGAACAGAGGCAACGCCCCAGCCGCCAGCGCGAGGGCTGACGCCAACGCGAGGTGGCTACGGCTCAATGGCTGCGGCGTTCTGTTGGGGATGTGCATCCTGGTCTCGCTCTACTGCGTGTGCCCGTGCCCGGTCAGAACGAGGATGCCCCGTTGCCGCTCTCAACGGGAATTGCTTCTTGCCCCAGCAGCCGGTCACCGCCGTAGGTGGCATGCTGCTCGACGCACTGGAGGACATACAGCGCCTGTTTGGAGGACTGCACGTGTCGAACGCTCCGCTCCGGGGTCTTGGGGAACATGACCGCCATGGCCGTTGCAGCGGCAACCAAAGCCGGCAAAGCGACCTGCAACCGCAGCCGCGGGGATTGCAGCGGAACCCATGCCCACCGGCGCTTCGGTGACGCGGGCAGCCTCGCACTCAGTCGGTTCCAGAAGCCGGCAGCGGGCTGATCTGTGGGCAGCAATTGCAGTGCCCTCACAGCCTGTCGCATGTCAGCGTGCAGCTTCTCGCAGGCCGAGCACTCCCGCAGATGCGCCTCGACGCTCTGCTTCTGCTCGGCCGAGAGTATTCGGCTCACGTACTCGGAAACGAGTCCTCTTGCAGTCTTGCACTTCACAGCGCGTGCCTCCCGTAATCGCTGATTGGCGGTCAGCGTGCCTCGACATAGGATTGGAGTCTGCGCCCGAGCTCGGCCCGGGCGTTGAACAACCGGGACTTCACCGTGCCGATCGGGCACGACAGCGTCTTGGCGATCTCTTCGTACGACAGCCCCTGGATGTCGTAGAGCACGATAACGACACGGAGCCTCTCCGACATTTGGCCGAGGCAGCGCCAGACACGCTGCTGCAGCTCAGTCCGTTCCGCAATCTGCTCCGGACTGCCGGACCGGTCAGGGAGGTCGCGAGGGTGCTCCCCCCCGTCCTCCTCCGTGGGCGCATCGAGCGAGTACGCTACCGGTACCTGCCGCTGCGCACGTCGCGAACGGTCCACGCAGATGTTGTGCGCGATTCGGTACAGCCACGTCTGGAACGTCGATTCGCCGCGGAAGCGATGGATGGATTTGTAGACACGGACGAAAACATCCTGCGCCATGTCCTCGGCGTCGGCAGGGCTGTTCGTCATCTTACACACGAAATTGTAGATCCTGGTCTGGTAGCGCTGAACCAGCTCCGCGAATGCGTCGAAGTCGTTCTGCTGGCACCGCTCAACCAGAGCCGCGTCAACATCGGTCATGGTAGCGAGACCGCGGATGGCATCTGCGACCATTTACGAACACTCTCCTGCGGGCATGGAGATTCAGACGATACTGCCACATGAGTGTTCAGCCGCAGAGGCATTTTCCCCCAGTTCAGCCGCAGAAGCAAGCCCGCTCTTCCCGCACCCGCGGGGGCGGGAACCGGATAGCCGAGCCCGAGCCAGCGCGGTCGTCGCGCTAACGCCGGCACTACTCCCCCTGCACCAGCCGATCCGCCACATACTGCCGCATATCGTCAGAAAGACTCGCGAAGTAGGCGCTGAACCCCGTCACTCGCACGATGAGGTCGGGGTGCTTCTCCGGGTTCTTTGCCGCTTCCAGGATCGTCTCCTTGTTGAGGACATTGAGATTGACGAGCGTGCCACCCATCTGGAAGTGACCCCGGACCAGCGCCTCGGCTTGGCTGACGCCCAATGCGGTGCCGGCCACCCCTGGGTCAACGTCGAGCTGCAGCGGAGCAGTGTTCCCGTAGCCGGGCTGGACGGCGGCGACTGCGGCCACCATCTGTGTCGGCGTGCCAGGCCCGCCGCCGTTGAACCCGGGCTCCGGGTTGGGGCCATGCGAAACCGGTTCCCCCGCCCGTCGACCGTTGGGGGTGGCCCCAAGCCGCTGCCCGAAGGCGATCACCTTCGCCCACGAAAACAGCCCGGGGACCATCCGGAACCCGTCGGGCGTCGGCTTTCCAGCGACAGCGTCGGTGAACGTGCGCGATAGCCGCAACGCCCACTCGTCGGCCAGGCTGCCGCCGCTGCCGAATCGCGGGACGTTCCGCATCATGAGCCGCGCCCGCTCGCCGTGGTCCCCGGCCCAGTTCTCCTTCAGATGACGCGCCAACTCGTCCCAGGTGAGCCGCTGCTCCCGCTCGAACCGAAGCCAGAGGTCGGCGACGCTGGGTGGCTCGTCACCTGCGGCGCACGGCGCCTCTGTTGCTTCCCAGAAGGCGAGGTCGAACACCCTCGCCAGGTCGATCTTGATCATGTCGCACATGCCGTACTCGCGACCCGGAATGGCCAACCAGTGGCAGCCGGCATAGGTCCGAGTTCGCGCCACCTCCACCGGATACCCGTTTCGCATGAACCCCTCGGTGACCGCCCTGTCACCGACGAACTTGGGGAAGCCCATCCTGTCCTCGCAGAGGATTTCGAGCCCGCGGCGGAACAGCTCCTCGCTCAGCCCCTGGCCGACGCGCACCGCAAGGTTGGCCGGCGTCTTCAGTCGATGGACGGCTTCGAGGACCAGGAACGAGACCCGACTGGTGAGATCTTGCCCGTCGGCATCGGGCCCACCCAACTGGATGTAGGCTGTCTCGCTCAGCAGCAGGCAGGCCAGGTGGAAGACCGCTTCGTCGTCGGTCAGGAGGCCGGCCGCTGAATCGCGCTCGTAGTAAGGCCGGAGCAGCTTATCCAACTGGCCCCACTCTCCACTCCCGTTGTACATCTTGGCCACTGCCTGGAAGAAGACCAGCCACTGGCACGCCTCGCGGAACGTTTCCGGTGGCGCGCACACCTGACGCGCACAGATATCGGCGAGGGTCGCGAGGTTCTCGCGGAGCTGCGGGCGTTGCTCGGCCTCCGCCATGCTCCGGGCCGCCTCGGCGTGCCGCCGGACCCAGTCCTGCACCCCTGTGATCACGTCCTCGAGCCCGTCGTAGAAGTCGCCGGCGTCCGCGTTCTCGTGGCGGTAGTAGCGCACCTTCTGCAGCAACCCGCCCCAGCCCAGCTTCAGCCCGAGGGCCAAGTCAGGACAGAAGTGCTGCCCGCCGCCGATACCGTGGTCCAGCCCGTAGAACTCCTGCTTCTGCCTTCCTTGGAGGCGCTCTCGATCGGGGGGCGAATCCCGAGAGGCTCTGGTTCGCCCTCAGTGGTTCAGTTCCTGCGGAACCGTCCGCTGTCCTCCGCCTGGCATCGTGTCACGTCGGCAGGGAATCGGCGCTCGGTGATGAAACAGGAACGTCGACAATCACCCATCCAGTCCAGGAGGTCCTACATGAGATCCCAGACTACCAGGAGAACACGTCTTGCCTGCAGCGCGGCCGCTGCCGCGGCGCTGTGCCTCGCGTTCTGCGGTGTGTCGTTCGCCGCGGAGGCGGTGGTAGAGGACGGCACTGTCCGCGTGACCGCGGGAACGAACCAAGTCAGCTTCGCGATCGAGAAGGGCACCCTCGCCATCCGCGGCGAGGGTATCGACATCGAAAGGAACGGGACCGCATTCCTGCTGTCCTCCGGCGACGGCGGCGCCAAGTTAGTCAGCCTCAAAGACGCGGCCAAAGCGGCCGGCGAACTCGACCTCCGCAATGCAGAGGCGTTGGTGGCAGTGGTGACGCTCTACGAGAAGCCTCAGCGGCTGGCAGTCGGCGTGCTCGAGTTGCTCGGCCGGCAGCAGACGATCAGTGTTCCGCTGGGACAACTCGGGCTGGCTCAGGACGCCGTCTTCGCCGGCTATGACCTCACCAAGAACTCGTTCCAGGGCCCGCTCACCGGGGCCTATTCCCGAGTGCTGAACGGGAACGAACTGGCGCTGGTGGCGTTGGGTCAAGCTGGTGCCGAACCCCTTCTGCTGTCAACGTCGCGAAGCACGGCCGGCGCCGAGCCCGACCTCGGCGAGGTCCAGTGGGACGCCCAGAAGAAGACGCTCAGCGGCACGTCCAGCGTCGAGGCAGACCAGAAGTACGAGCTTCGCCTCTTCGCACCGCCGGAGCCGGTCCGGTTGGTCGCTGAGACCGCCTCGGTCTCGCCTCCCGACAAGGACGCTGGCGTCACCACCGACGTCATGCAAACCCGGCAGTGGCTGCGCGTCTTTCTGAGTGGTCCGAAGGCACAGCAGGTGAACTGGCAGGTGACCTTCGCCGAGAAGCCCGCCCGAAAGGCCGGCGCAGTCGCGGTGAAGCTCTCGGCCACAGCGCTGTCAGGGCGGCGAGTGCAACTGCGGTGCTCCAGCGGCGGGGAAGAGCTGCTCCTGCGGCGCAGCGACGGTGCCGTCCTCGCCGTCAACTCGCCCTGGATCGACGACACCACGGCAGCGCCCGACACGGAGTACACCTACACCGCGCTCCCTCTCAGTTGGGCGGGCAACCAGGCGGTCCTCGCCACCGCAACGGTGAAGACCCCGCCACTGCCGCCGCTCCCTCCCCTACCCGACATCTACCTCGCAGACCTCCAACCCGAGAAAGCCGTCAACGGCTGGAACGGCGATCCGCGGCGCAACCTGTCCATCGACGACAACCCGCTGTCGATCCGCGGCGAGATCTTCCAGAAGGGCATGGGCGTGCACGCCGTGTCTGAGCTGGTGTACGTCCTGAAGCCACACTACAAACGGTTCGTCGCTGTGGTCGGCGTCGACGATGAGAAGAACGACGCGCCTTCGGGCAGCGTCACCTTCGAGGTGTACGCCGACGACCAAGAGTTGCTCAAGTCCGACGTGCTGACGCCTTTCGACGAGCGACTCGGCGTCAATGTCGAGATCCCGGCCGGAGCCAAGCGGATCCGGCTGGTCGTCGGTGACGGCGGCAACGGCAACGGCTGCGACCACGCCGACTGGGCGAACGCCGGCTTCCTCACCCTCGGGGCGAAGCCTGAGGAGCCGGTGGCCGAGGCGCCCGCCGGCTTTGCCGTCCTCTTCAACGGCAAGGACCTGGACGGGTGGGACGGCAATCCACAGTTCTGGTCGGTGAAGGACGGCGTCATCCGCGGCGAGACAACAGCGGAGAAGGCGGCAAAGAACAACACCTTCCTGATCTGGCGCGGCGGGGAGCTGAAGGACTTCGTCCTCAAGCTCAAGTTCCGCATTCAGAACGGCAACTCCGGCGTGCAGTACCGTAGCAAGGACTTGGGAGAGTGGCGTGTCAGCGGCTACCAGGCTGAGGTGGAGAACAACCCCGGCACAGTCGGCTTCCTCTACCACGAAGCGGGCCGCGGGTCGTTGGTGAATGTAGGCGACTGTGTGCAGATCGACGCGACTGGCGAGAAGCGGATCGTCAGCCAAGTGTCGGACAAGGACGCGCTGGTCAAGGCTGGCTTCTACAAAGACAAGGACTGGAACGAGTACACCATCACGGCCCGCGGCAACCACCTCGTCCACGAACTCAACGGCTACCCGACGATGGAACTGATCGACGACGATGCCGCGGGAGCGCTACGGGCGGGGATTCTGGCGCTGCAGATCCACGCCGGCCCGCCGATGGTGGTTGAGTTCAAGGACGTCTGGCTCAAGCCACTCACAGCCAACTACGGCAAAGCCGTGCGTCTGTTCAACGGTGAGAATCTGGACGGTTGGACGCCCTCCAGCGACCAAGTGAAGGACACCTTCAGCGTCAAGGACGGCGTGCTCGACGACACCGGCAACCCGGCCGGCTACCTGCGGACCACCGCCGACTACGACAACTACGTTCTTCGCGTCCAGCTTCGCCACCTAACCGACGGCAACAGCGGCGTGCTCTGCCGGATGGTTGGCGAGGACAAGGTATGGCCGCGGTCCATCGAGTGCCAGGGGCAGAAGGGCGCACTCGGCGACATCTGGAACATCGACAAGTTCCCCATGAAGACCGCCCCAGACCGCCCCAACGACCGACACACCCGGAAGATGAACCTGTCCAACGAGAAACCGCTGGGCGAGTGGAACCAGTATGAGATCACCTTCAACGGCAGCGACCTCGAGCTCAAGGTGAACGACCTCGTTCAGAACACCGCCACCGAATGCTGGGAGACCCCGGGCAAGATCTGCCTCCAAGCAGAGGGGGCCCACATGCAGTTCCGCAACGTGGTGTTGGTGCCGATCGAGAAGGGCAAGTGAGGTCACGAACGAGGACAGCCGAGGACCGGTCTGTGCTGTCAGACCACACGCCCCTCTTGCTCCCACGCCCAACAGCCGGCCTCTACCACGAGCTATACCCGCGAAGGTTAAGAACACACCGAAGTGGAAGTTCGCGGAACTTCCCCGGCAGGCGTGCAGCAGACGTAGGACAGAGGGTATTCTCCCAGACGGAGCCGAAGTCGCACCGGGACTTCGGTGTGTTCTTAACCTTCGCGGGTATATGGACCTCGTGGAACGGCTCGCACAGGATGCGGTCGCCAACCTTCAGGATCTTCATGGTTTCGAGCTGCGCTTTGTACAGACGGCCTTTCTTATACAGACCCATGGGCACTTCTTTGCCAACGATGGACTGGGGATCCTTGGCCTTGTTGGCCTTCCACACCTTGGTGATCCTCTCGATCTTCACGACCAGCTCTTGGTCGCCCTTCTTCACGATGGTGCCGACCGCCATGCCCTTGAAGCCCTTGATGCCCTCCGGCAGCTTGTACTTCACGGGCTCGTCGGCCGCGAACGAGAGGGCACCGGCCGCCGAGGCCGCAACCGAGGTTACTACAAACGCTCTCCGATTCATGGCTTAACTCCTTTGGTAAACACCGACTACGTGCCCCGGCAATTGAGCTCGTCAGTCTGTCGGTTCGAGAAGCCGGGATCAGTCCACGGCCTTCACATCTACCACACGCCTCCCTTCCGGCATCTCCCAGGTCAGGACTACCTGCATGCCGAGCCGCAGTCGGCCGAGCTTGGCAAGCATCTCTTTGTCGAACCCACCGCCCTGCGCTGGGTCGCCGCCGACCCAACACGGCACAAACCGTTGAGGCTTGCCGCCGTCGGGAGTCACCTCGACCCAGGTATCGCCCAAGCCCGTGACCTTGCCGGCAACTGTCCCGCGACCATCAAGATCGACGGCGAGCTTCCTGCCGTCGTCGATCACCCATGTGACGGTGATCTCGTCGCCCGGATTCACCTGGGAGGCTTCGAGCACGACTACCTTCCGCCCCTTGGAGATGGCGAACGTGGCCGTGTCTTCGCCGACCTTCAGCTTCAGCACGCCCTCCTCCGAAGAAACCACCTTCCCCTTGGTGTGTTCTCCGCGCCGCAACACCAAGTCGAGTCGCGTGTCCTTATCGCGCAGGATCTTCACGTCTCCCCGTGTCTGCGACAGATAGCCCTCTGCGCGAATCTCGAGTCGGTACGTGCCCGGTGAGCACCAATCCAGCTCGTAGACTCCGCTCTTCCCGGAACGAGCATCCACCACCACTCCCTCGCCGCGCAGAATCAGGACGGCGCCAGCCACCGGCTCTCCGGCTCTGTCCTTCACGAATCCAACAAGGCGACCCTTTCCGTCCAACGCGTTGGCTGCGGCGCTTAGCAACGCGACGGCCGCCATCGCGGCCAGCGCCATGCTCAAGGCACTCCGTGTCTTCATCCTGTGTCTCCCTCGGGAAACGACTGCTGGTCCGGCGCGGCCGGATCAACCCCGGGCTACCGAAACGGAACCGGACCGAACCTCCGCTCGTTCGCCCTCCGCCAAGGCGATCGTCTCATGGTCGTTACCGAGCCACACGCAGCCGCTGCGCATCTCGACGGTGGCGTTGCGCCGGGACGAGTCCAGCCGAACAGCGAACTCCGCCTCATCGGCCATGACAAAGCCGCTGGGCAGTTCGACAGAGAACGGCTCGGCGCCTCGGCGGACACTCAAGCGGAGGACCGACAATGCCCCACCAACGAGCAGCCCAGCCGCCGCGCCGGCCGCGAATACCCAGACCGGTCGCCAACGACGTGCGGCCGACGCCTGCGCCGTCTCTCGAAGTCTGCGATCCAAACGGTACGACACCCGCTGCTCGAAGCCCGGGCGCGGTTCTACCGGGCGCACCAACGCCTCCAGCCGCGCCTCCACCAACCTGCTCGCCTCGATGGCGGAGCGGCATTCGTGACAACCGGCGAAATGCGCCTGCAGGTCCGTCTCGGCGGCAGGTTCGCGGTTGGCGTATTGCTCAGCAAGCCGTCGCGCCTTCCGGCAGTCCATCGCGGCTCACCTCCGTCTCAACCATGCAACTCAACTTCTTCCTCAGCAGTTCCCGCCCCCGCTGAAGTCGCACCCGGACAGCGCCGAGGGACAGCCCGAGGGCATACGCAACGTCGATCACAGAGGCGTCGTCCAAATAGAACATCAGGAGCGGGATCCGGTACTGGTCCGGCAGCGTGTGGAGCGCCTCGCGCACAACCAGAGCGTCTTCCCGGGCGCCGATCCCGCCCGTGCCGACTAACTCGTCTGAGAGCTCCTCCATCTGGGACATCCTGCGCCACCTGCGCTGAGACTCGAGGCACACTTTGGCGGCGATTCCGCGGAGCCACGGGGAGAACTCACGCTTCGAGTCATACCGGTCCAGCAGTTGGTACGCACGGACGAAGGCCTCTTGGGCTGCCTCGTCGGCTTCGTCCGGATCGCGGAGCAGGTGCAACGCCAGACCGTACACGCCAGCGCGGTGCCGAGACACCAACCCCTCGAACGCACCCCGGTCGCCAGCCTGGGTGGCAGCAACCAGTTCCTGATCGGAGGGTAACGGGGCCGTCGTCTGCGCTTCAGCCATGTCCGGCTTCCGAGATCACTACTGATTGGCGCAGCCGCTCCACAACGTTACAGCAGCTTTGCGGTACACCCGGCCGGACGGATGTCGCGGCTCACACTTCCAGGAGGTCCGGGCCCGGTGCCGTCTCGGGAAGCGGCTCTAGTGCGCCGGCCGCCGCCAACTCCGCCAGTGTCGCGAACCGCCGCCTCCCCTGCCCCTCCAAGTGCTCCAACACCGCGTCGAACAGCCGGAACGCGTAGTCGTAGTTGTCGGCAATCCCGTGCGTGTGCGCCAACAGCACGCCCACTGAGCTGCTCTCCGCAATACGGTCGACGTCGGCCTTCGCCATCTCGATGAACGCCGGCTCATACGCCGATGCGCCCCGCCACGTGTACTCGCCAACAATCGGCACTTCCACCACCTCGCTGTACCACCGGAACGGCGCCCGCGGCCAGTTGTCGGTCCAAGTCTGGTTCGGCTTCCCGCCCAGGGGTCCCAGATGGTCGTAGCAGCCCATGTTCAGGTACTGGCCGGTGTCGTAGCGAATGCCCAACTCACTCAGCGCCTGAAACAACGCCTTGCAGATCGATCCGCACGGCGGTCGGAAGACTGTCGGCGTCAAGCTCAGTTCTCGGTCAAACTCTTCCAGCCCGATCTCCAGCACTGCCCGCATCCAGCCCAGCGTGTAGTTGGGCAGCAACTCCGCTCGCCGTGCCTCGAACTGCTCCAGGAAGCTCGGCAGAATCCGCGTCGCCGGAGCCACCGGCGGGCCGAACTCGAAGCAGTCGCTGTGGGTCAGCCCGTGGAGCTGGAGGTCGTGCTCGGCATCCCGCCCCTCCAGGAATGCCCGTTTCCAGTCGTCGCTCCACGGCTGCCCGCCTGGCTTGGGGACTACGAACCACGTTGCTCGCAGTCCTCGGCTCTCCAGGAACCGACACGTCTTCCGAACGGACTCGACCCTCTCCGGCCCGCCGCTGCCGGCGTCGTCGATGGTGAGGGTGTAGGTGCAGTTCACATTGGTGCTCCCTTCGGACCTCCGGCTGTACCTGCTCCCGCCGGATCGGTCGGACCTGCCCGATCTTGCTCGATCCGTCAGATCCCCATCGTCTCGCGGATATGCTCGCGCGAGAGCGTGAGCAGCTCCAGGGGTGGGCGGGCGCCCTCGCTGCTCCCGGGCAATGCCAATTCCACTACAAAGTCGCCGGTGAAGTTGATCTCTTCGAGCACCTTGGCCAACTGCCGGTAGTCTACATCACCCTCGCCGAGGGCATCGGTCCGCGGGCCGCCGAGGTGGTAATCGCGAATGTGGAGCAGGCTGAGGCGGTCGGCGTGCGCGCGAACGAACGCCTCGGGGTCGACGCCGCCGACGCGCAGCCAGTCGAGGTCCGGGTTCAGCTCGAGCACGTCGGCGGGGACGTTGTCGACGACGAGGTTGAGGTCTTCGATTGGTTCGCCGTGCGTGTGAAGGTTCAGTCGGTGTCCCTTGTCGCGGAACAGGCGGCCGACTTCGGTCCACATTGCCACGCACTGCTCGTTCTCGGCGTCGGTCCGGTCGGCCAGGCGCTTCCCGCCGCAACTGCAGCCGCATCGCAGCGAGCCGAGTCCCAGCGCAGTCAGCTTGTCACAGAATGCCTCCATCTCCGCGACGATCTGGTCGTGCTTGTCGATATCCCAGAACGGTTGCCCGTGGGACACCCCGATCAGCCGCAACCCCGCCTTGTCCAGGGCGCCAAGCACACGCTCCCGCGAATCGGGTGCGTCCAGATTCGGCGCGTACATCTCGACCGCCGGGAAGCCGGACTCGGAGACGATTTGGCAGACCTCGTCCAACTGAGTGACGGGATCGTAACCGTACTGACAGAAGAAGTAGTTGTGAGCACCTAACAGAAACCTGGACATGTGCGACCTCCGGCGGTGTGGTCTGACTGAAACACAACACGCCCTCTATTCTGCACCGACAACGCGTTCCATTCCTGCCCTCAACGTTGCGGACAGCCCCCCGGGGAGCCACCCGCGCACTGCCTGGTGACCCGCCCCGTCAGCGCTGCACCCAAAGGTGCAGCCGCCAGTCCCGCGAATAATCAGCCGACAACGGAGGCTTCCAGGAGGGTAGACCCCTTGTCCTCACCTGCCCACGTCGTGGCGGTCATCGTCGCGGCACTCTTCCTCGTCTCGGCTCAGGGCCGCGTCCACAGCGCCGGGGAGGCATCTCCTGCGAACTTGGCCGGAGCGGCCACGGCGACTGCCTCCACTTCGGCCACTCCGGTCGGCGACCAGTACGGCCCCGACCGCGCTAACGATGGCGACCCCAACACCCACTGGGCCAGCGGCTCCAGCAAGCTCCCGCAGTGGCTGCGGCTCGACTGGGCGAAGCCGACCCGTGTGGATACGGTGCAACTCGACTTCTACGCCAAGGAGCTGCCCTCGCTCTACGCCGCCTGGAAGACAGCGGAGATCGAGTTGTCGGACGGATTCCGGCAACCCGTCCGGGTGGAGGACCCGGGACAGGACACGACCATCGTCCGCCTGCCGGAGCCGCACACGATCACTTGGCTTGCCATCCACCTTCAGGAGGTGCACGAGGTGAAGACCTACGTCGGCGTCGACGAGATCCGCGTGCACCTGGACCCCACTCGCCTCATTGGGCCGCCCAAAGAAGTGCACCGGGCGAAGATGCGCACCGAAGTGGCGATCGCCGGACAGGAACACCACCCGACGGTGTACCTCAACGCCGCCGACCTCAAGCGCGCAGCCCGCAACGCTGAGCGAACCACCTGGGGCGCCGCCGAAAAGCAGAGCGTCCTGAACCAGGCCGAGAGGTGGCTGACCGGCGACGACGCCGACTGGCGGCAGTTCCTGCCGGAGGCGGGTGCTTGCTACGCGTACGGGTTCGTCGCGTGTCCGCGCTGCAGCAGCTCCTGGGGCACGTGGGGAGGCGCGCGGTGCTCGTGGGACAAGCCGGGCAAGGTCACCTGCGCCAACGGGCACGAACTGCCCGACGCCGACCATCCCGACGACGGCACCGGCTGGAAGAACCCCGACGGGCGAGTCCACTACATGGTCGGCTCGTGGAACGCCTGGGTTACCGAGCAGTGGACCACCCGCGCGATCCCGGCACTGGCGCACGCCTACGCCCTGACTGGCGAGGAGAAGTATGCCGACCGCGCCGGGCTCTTTCTCGACTTGCTGGCAAGCATCTACACCGAGTCCACTGCCGGCTCATGGGACTACCCCAGTAGCCCGCCCAGTGGCCGGTTCGCGCGACCGTGGTACCAAGTAGCGCGGACGCTGGCGCCATTCGTGGAGGCGTACGACCTGGTGTACGACAGCCAGTCGATGCTGAAGCCGTCCCTGCGCCCCGAGCTGGAAGAGGGCCGTCAGACACGTCCGACCCCTCAGCAACGCGCAGTTGGCACTGCGGACGAGAACGGCCAGTCGTGGGCAGGCATGACCCGTCGCGACAACATCAACAAGAACCTGATGGAAGACGGCGCCTACTACTGCTACTCGCACACGTTCAGCGGCGCAATCCACAACGGCCACGCCGACTACATGCGTGGGGCCTTGGCGGTTGGTGTCCTGCTCGGGATCCCCGATTTCGTGCACAACGCCGTCGAGAGCCCCTACTCGATCTACGCCATGCTGGCCAACAACGTGGACCGCGACGGGCGCTACTACGAGACTGCGCTGGGCTACGAGCAGCACACCCACGACCTGTACCTGACGTTCGTCGAACCGCTGCTCAACTGGCGCGACCAGCGCTACCCCGAGGGTGTGCGGCTGTTCGACGACCCGCGGATGCTCGCCTTCTACCGCCTTCCCGCCTTGGGGCTCCAGCTTTGCGGCCACGCCCCCAACTACGGCGACGCCGCACCCGACAACCAGTTTCTTCAGCCTCAGGCACGCCCCTTCGACGGCAGCGACTACAACTTCGCTGAGCGCCTCTACGCCGGCTGCCGGGGCGAGGCGAAGCAAGAGTACGCCAAGCTGCTCAACTTCCTCTGCGACGGCGACGTGGAGAAGCAGCGCGCGGCGAGCGGGATCAGGCGGTGGTTGCTGTACCACGCCGATCCGGTGCCCGCCAAGTCCGGAAGCCAAAGCCCGCAATCCGAAATCGGTGGCGAACTCCAGCGCCAGGTCTTTGGCTCTTGGTTCCTTGGTCAAAAGGGGATCGGGCTGCTGCGCGACGGGGAGGGCGCCAACTCTCAGGGCGTCCTGCTCCGGTACGGGCCGTCGCTCAATCACGGCGACCTCGACGACCTCGGGCTGCTCTACTACGCCAAGGGCTGGCAGTGCACCTCCGAGATTGGCTACGGCCTGGGCAGCACGCACAGCCACATGGGCTGGGGGCAGCAGACGGCCAGCCACTCGCTGGTGGTCGTCGAGGAGAAAAGCCAGCACGGCGGCTCCGGTGGCAGCCTGCGCCTGTTCTGTCGCCTGCCCGGTCTGAAGCTCATGGAAGCCGACTCGCCCCTGAGCTACGCTGACCGGCAGGTGTCGCTGTACCGGCGGACGGTGGCGCTGATCGGCGAAGGCGACGACCAAGTGCTGGTGGACCTGTTCCGCGTGAAGGGCGGCTGCCAGCACGACTATCTCGTCGGCTCGCAGGGGCAGAACTTCCAGGTGGCGGCGGTGGATCTGGGTCCGGAGGAGGACGGCTCTCTCGCCGGGCCGGAGAACGCCTGGGGCGAACGGCAAGGCGTGGACGGCGACCTCCTCGGCTTCCCCAACAAGCCCTACTGGAACCCGCCGCCGGGCAACGGGTACGGCTTCTTCTATGACGCTCGTCGCGGGCGAGCCGTCAAGCCGTGGTCGGTGGACTGGTCAGTGGGGGGACCCAACCAAGCGCACTTCCGCGTCCACGTGCTGCCCGAGGGCGACGACGAAGCCATCGTCGCCAAGGCACCCGGTCTCTACCCTCACAACCGCAACGCCAGCTACCTGATAAACCGGCGACGGGGCGACAATCTCAGCAGTTGCTTCGCCTCGGTGATGGAGCCATACGCGGCCGCCGCGCCTCCAGGCGGCGTATCGGCGGAGCAACTCGCTCACGTGATGACCAGCAGCTCGGCAGACACGAGGCTCATGCCCGAGTACGACGCGTTCCTGCTCAAGGGCACCAGGCCTGGCGACCAGATGACCTTCTCGATCCCGGTTGAGAGGTCTGACACGTACCAGGTCGCGGCTCGCATCCTGCAGGCGCCCAGCTACGGCGCTGTCCGACTGCTGGTGGACGACAAGTCGCTGGGCAAGCCGTTCGTCGCCACCGCAGAGGCAATCAAAAGGCCAGAGTTCGTTGTCTTCGGTGAACTGGAGCTGGCAACGGGCAAGCACGAGTTCTGCTTCGAGATGACCGCCGACAGCGACCAGTACCTGGTGAGCGTCGGCGCGCTCAACGTGACTCCTGCCGATGCCGCCAAGGCGGTTCTCGCCCCGCCGCGACCCGTGCTCAGCTTGGTGGAACGCCTGCCCGTGCGCGGGGAGGCGGCGGAGCAAGCCGTGGCCGTGCACCTTCGCCGCGCCGACCTGGACGAGTACGTCGTGAGTGCGGAGGTCACCAGTAGGGACCTGTCTGTGGAGACGTTCGCAGGCCCACTTCGCTGGAGCGGCGCGGCGGCCTACGTCGGGATCCGCGATGGACAGGTCGTCCGCCTCGCGCTCCATGGCGCAGGTGACGTCTCGGTCGCCGGGTGCACGCTGCGCCCGCAGGCGGCGAGCCTCGGCGGCGAAGTCCGCCGGCTGGACTACGACACTCGTTGGGTGGAGACCTCCGCCAAGCTCCCCGTCGCCGGGCTGGAAGGCGAGCCCCTCCTCTTCAGCAACCCACGTTACTCCCGCAACACCGCCTACCGGATCAGCCGCCTTGAGCCAGTCCCCGGCGGCACGCGGATCTACCTCGGCACGCAGCCCATGCTGCTCGGCCAGGGGCGCGTCCATCAGGTTGCGTCGGAGACGAGCGTACTCAGCGACATCCCCCACGACTATGGCAGGTCCGTCGTCGGCGGCAGCAACCCGCGGTTCTTCGACGGCAAGCTGCTGCGCTTGAGCCGCGGCGTTGAGACCCACCTCAAGCAGATTGTGTACGGCAGCCCCATGCAGCTCGACGTGGACAGCACCGCCGGCCTCAGGGATGGTGACACGCTGTTCTACTACGACGTGCAGGTTGGCGACAGCTTCGTGATTCCCGCTTCGGTGTGGGCGGCTCGGCAGGCCGACGGTACCTGGGAGACCGCTGCCACCGTGGCTGGCGACCTCGTCGCTGGCGCCAGACCCGTGCGCATCCCCGCCTCAGGTCTATAGCGGCCGGCGACACCATTCCTGCGCAAGTGCTCACGAAAGGACCACCAACATGACGCAACCAAGTGAGGGAGGCAGTCCCCTGAAGCTGGGAATCGACGCCTTGCTGAGCACCGTCGGTTCACGCCGCGTGGGGCTGATCACCGGCCCCTCCGCCTGGACCGCCGACCGCGGCCACCCCATCGACTTCCTCAGAAGGGAGGCGACCCTGGCAGCGCTCTTCGCCCCAGAACACGGCGTTTGGGGTCAAGCGCAGGCGGGGGTGCACGTCGCCTCGACCATCGACGCCCGGACCGGTCTCCCAGCCCACAGCCTGTACGACGAGAACCAGGAACCTTCCGCCGAGATGCTGGAGGGTCTCGACGTGCTCGTCTTCTGCATGCAGGAGGTGGGCTGCCGGTACTACACATTCATGATGACCATGGCGCGCTGCATGGAGGCAGCCGCGAAGCACGGTCTCCCCTTCCTGGTGCTGGACCAGCCCACCCCGTTGCGTGGCGATGTGGTCCAGGGCAACGTGGCGAAGACAATCTTCTTTCCCCTGCCGTTGCCCATCCGCCTCGGCATGACTCATGGCGAACTGGCAACTTGGCTGGCAGCGGAGTCCGACTGGCAGTTGGACCTGACGGTGATCCCCGTCGAGGGCTGGACCCGCAACCTGTGGTTCGACGAGACGGGTCTCCCCTGGGTCGCCCCCTCCCCTAACCTGCCGACGCTGCAGTCAGCCGTAGTCTTCCCCTGCACCTGCGTCCTGGAGGCGACCAATGTGTCCGAAGGGCGCGGCACCACTCGTCCCTTCGAGCTTCTCGGCGCGCCGTGGATGGATGGGTTTGCTGTCGCGGACGCACTCTCCGAGAGAGGGCTCACAGGGGCCGCCTTCCGCCCGGCGTACTTTGAGCCGACATTCAGCAAGTGGGAAGGCGAAGTCTGCTGCGGAATTCAACTCCACGTGCTGGACCGCGACGTCTTCGACCCGGTGCGGACGTGCTTCCACTTGCTCGAAGTGCTCCGCACACTGCACCCAAACGAACTCGAGATCCGCGCCAGCAGCTTCGATGTTCGGTTGGGCGACGCGTGGGTGCGGGAGGCGCTGGAGGCGGGGGAGTCTGCCGAGGCCGTGTGGCAGCGGTGCTGCGATGAAGCTGCGAGGTTTGGGGTGGCGCGGAGGTCGTTCCTGCTCTACTGAGCGGCGCGCGTCAGACTCGTCCGACACGTCCGACCAGTCCGACCGGGGAGCACCAAGCGCTTGCTCCCCGCTACAACGGCAACACCGGATACCCCACCCGCGTCACCAGGCCGACGACGATCCAGATCCCCCCGCTGATGCAGTCGCCCAGAATCAGCCCGAGGAAGAACGGGCGCAGGTGTCGATAGCCACTCATGCCGCCGTAGCGCATGATCAGTCCCTTCAATAGCCATCCCATGAGAAACGAAAACCAGAAGCGGGAGATCGGGTAGCCGCTGGCGACAATGAAGCCGACTGGGTGGAGCGGGAACCAACTGAAGCGGGCGCGCAGCAGCAGCATCCCGTACATGCCGGCGATGCCGCCGACGAAATGGGCGATGTTGCTGGGCTTCGTCTCATAGGGCATCTGCTGAAGGGTGGCGGCCCATTTGAACGGGATCTGCGGGGCGATGATGTAGGTCCACGAGTTGGCGGTCATCGTCACGCCGCCTTCGTCGTAGGGCAGCCGAATCGCGGCGTACCCGGAGATCGCAACCCCGGCGACGATGGCCAAGCACATGGCCTTGAGCAGCGACCGGCGGTTGAGGCGCACCTCGTCGGCGGCTTTGTGGGCGTTCACCAGCGAGGGCAGCATGAACTCTCGCAAGTCCATGGTGAAGATGTGCTCCACCAGGGAGGTCACCAGGAGGCTCTGCGCCGACCACACGCGGCTGCCGGTCAGGTTGATGAGCACCTCGCTGGTTGCGAAGGTCGGCTGCAGGAAGAGCAGTCCGGCCTGGGCGACCATCCAGGTGAGCACCACGTACACCACGAAGCCCATGCCGATGTCGGGCAGCGCCATGCCGAGGTGCACGCCCATCTTCATCATCCAGCCCACCATGAACAGGCTGGATACGACGAACCCGATCATCGCCCCGCGATAGGACAACGGTTCGTCCCAGTCGTCGGCTCGCAGCCGCGCCCGCCGCGGGCGTGGACTCTCCGCGTCCTCGGCGGACGCGGCTACAGGAGAACGAGCCGCGCTCTCCGCGGGCGCGGCTACAAAGGCCGTCAGACCGCCAAACGTCGCGCGGAAGACCCGTCTCAGGTGCCCCCTCGCTACCCAGACGCTCCAGCCCGCCAGCCCGATCGCGGCGCCGGCAGCCTCTTGGCTGGAGAAGAGGAAGGCGCCGTATCCCGCCGTCATCCCAGGCATCGGGTAGCCCAACATGCCGATGACTACACACTGCATCTTGTAGAACAACCAGAAGAACCACAGGCTCAGGCACACTTCGCGGCTCAACAGGAAGCTGAACCCGATCACCAGTGGGAAGAACTCGATCCGCACCGGGTTGGCGAACACCCACGGCTTGTTGACGAACCACGTGTTCTTCACGTACAGCCGCATTTCGGGAACGGCCGGGAAGAACTTGTGCAGCCCGTTCGTGGTGTGGAGCGCCATGATGAGCCCGAACCCAACCCACATGGGCCAGGCTCGGAAAAAGTCGCTGACAAGCTGCCCCTGCTTCGGCTCCTGCACCATCTCCACAGGCATCTGCACCAGTGGGAAGGTGAACCGCTCGTTCTGCACCCACTGCCGACGGATCAGCACGGACAGGCAGATGAACGACCCATAGAGCGCCAGCGTGAAGAGACCCCACGCGACGAGCGGCTCAGTCCACACTCCCCACGGGATGCCCTCCCCTACCGGCCGCGCCTCGAAGAACCAGCGGACGGCGTCTTCGTTGTGGAGGTACAGGCTGTTGGGCAGGTTCGGGAAGACGTACTCGTCCCACTTGAACTCGGGGCGAGCGAAGTACAGCGGGGCGGCCATGTGCGGGATGAGGTAGCGCATCAACCCCGACGAGGGGATCCCCGACGAGACCACGATCATGCACCAGATCGCGATCAGCTCTGCAGGGCGGAACACCTTGCTCGGCGCCACCGCCCGAAGGACCGAGTTCACCCCCAGCACCATCAGCGTGAGTACCAGCAGTGCGCCAATGGGGAAGTGGTTCCCGGCGACGAAGGTGGCGCCGACTTTGTTGTCGTTGAATGGGGTAATGCCGCACAGAACGACCACGCAGACAAGCCCAATGACAACCGCGCGGACCGAGACCGCGGACCGCAGGACCTCGACCGGTCCAAGCGCGTCGTGGGTGGGTTGTGGTGCTTGGACGGCTATGTCGGGTGGCTCCTGCAGATAGGAGTGTCACGGGTCAAGTGTCACGGGTCAGGGTGGGGCACCGCTGCTGTGCGAGCGTAGCATTGTATGGGCGACCGCGGCACGCGTCAACTCGTGGTCGGCGCGGCGGACATGCGCATCGCCAAAGGACTTGGCGGCGTCCGAGCGAATCACCTGCTTCGCCGGAAGCAGTGCCGGCCGGACCCATCGCCACACACTTTGCGCCCTCTTGAGAGTCGTATGGAACACCTCGCCTCGCCTGTAGTTGTCGCCCTCGATATCGGCACTTCGTCGTCGCGGTCAGTCGCCTACGACTGCACCGGGGAGATGCTGCCGTCGTCCTTGGCCAGCCTGCCGCATGACGTTCGCACAACAGCCGATGGCGGCGCGGAGTTGGATGCCGAGGCTCTGCTTGAGGAGTCGCTCACCTGCCTGCACCGGACAGAGGCGGCGTTGCGCGAGGCTGGCATCCGGCCCGCCGCCGTCTGCGTGTCCACCTTCTGGCACAGCCTCCTTGGCGTTGATGGTGCCAGTCGTGCAGTCACCCCGGTCTACATGTGGGCCGACACCCGTGGCGCGAAGCAGGTCGGGCAGTTGCGCGCACTGCTCGACGAAGCGGAGTGCCACCGGCGCACCGGCTGCGTGTTCCACACCAGCTACCTGCCGGCGAAGCTCCTCTGGCTGCGAGCGACCTCCCCGGAAACGTGCCGGTCGGTCCGCTGGTGGATGTCCCTCGGCGAGTACCTGGCTGTCCGGCTGTTCGGCGAGCGAGGCTGCTCCTACTCGATGGCGTCCGGCACCGGGATCTTCAACCACAGAACCTCCGACTGGGACGCGCAGCTCGTGGAGGCTTGCGGGCTCACGACGAGACACCTCTCCCCGCTGGTCGACGAACGGACGGCGTTCGCCGGACCGGGCACGGAGATCCGCAGCGCCCTGGGCTGGCTGGCAGACGTTCCCTGGTACCCGGCGCTGGGCGATGGCGCTTGCTCCAACGTCGGCAGCGGCGGCGTGACCCCTGAGCGGGCAACGCTCATGATCGGCACCAGCGGTGCGATACGCGTTCTGTGCGAACCGGCCCTCGAGCCACCTTGGGGCGTGTGGAAGTACCACGTCGACAGACGCCGCTGCCTGTTGGGCGGCGCCCTGAGCAACGGCGGCAACCTCGTCCACTGGCTGTCGCAGACACTGAACACGGGCGACGTGCTGGCGCGAGAAGCGGAGCTGCGCGCGTTGCCGCCCGCCGGACACGGGCTCACCGTCCTTCCCTTCCTGGCCGGCGAGCGCAGCCCCAACTGGCGCCCGGGGGCTACGGGCGCCATCCTCGGTCTCCGCCTGCACACCCAACCGTTGCACCTCGCCCAGGCCGCGCTGGAGGCGGTGGCGTACCGGTTCGCGTTGCTGGCGGAACTGATGAACCGCGCTGCCCCCGGCGTGCGCGAGTACGTCGCCAGCGGCGCTGTGCTGCTTGGCTCGCCCTACTGGATGCAGATGTTGGCCGACACGCTGGGGAAACCCGTCATCGAGAGCACTATCCCCGAGGCATCGAGCCGAGGCGCCGCGTTGCTTGCATTCGAGGCGCTGGGGACGCTGCCTTCCCTCACCGCGGTGGACTTTGGATTCGGCTCCACCTACCGGCCGGACCCCGAACGCGGTGCGCTGTATGCGGCCGGGCGGCGGCGACATCAGGCGGCCTACCAGTTGCTGGCCGCCGGCTGATCGCTGCTGCGTGCCCTTCAGCGGATGGCGCTTCGGGGCGACACGTGCTATAGTTGCGTGCCAACCTCTGCCACAATCTTCCTTTCCGAACGGGGGGTCAGGTCATGACGCGATCAACAATCCCCGAGGTATTCCAGCAGTCCGTAGAGCAGCATGGCGACCGCACCGCGCTCTTGCACGTGGTGGGACGCGACTACGCGCCAGTCACCTACAACGAGCTGGCAAGGCGCGCCGAGCAGTTTGCATTCGGCCTCCTTTCGCTGGGCATCCAGCCCGGCGACCGGATCGGGGTCATCTCGGAGAACCGCCCCGAGTGGGCCGCTGCCGATCTGGGCATGCTGTCAATCGGCGCGGTCAACACCCCCGTCTTCACCACCCTCCCGCCGGCCCAGTTGCGCTACCTCTTCCGAGACAGCGGCACACGCCTCGTGCTGGTCTCCGACGCCAAGCAGCTTGCCAAGATGCTGGCCATTCGGGACGACCTGCCAGACCTGGAGCGCCTCATCGTCCTCGATGCCCAAGTGGAGCTGCCGGACGACGGCGTGCTCCGGTTCGACGCCGTCACCCCGCCTGCTGACGCAGTCGAGGAACTGACCGCAGAACGGCAACGCCGGCTCGCCGCGCTCCAGCCGGACGACCTCGCCAGCATCATCTACACCTCCGGCACCACGGGCGAACCCAAGGGCGCGATGCTGACCCACTGGAACTTCGTCAGCAACGCGCAGGCGGCGCGAGCGGTCATCGACGTCGGGCCTGCGGACCGCTACCTATCGTTCCTGCCGCTGAACCACGTGTTCGAGCGGCTGGTCGGGCACTACCTTATGTTGTTCAGCGGCGTGACGGTCGCCTACGCGGAGAGCCTGTTCACGCTGCCGAACAACATGCGGCAGGTCCGCCCAACCATCATGGCGGGCGTGCCCCGGTTCTACGAAACGACGGCGGCTCGCCTTCACGACGAAACGCGGCGAGGGCCCGCGGCAAAGCGCAGAGTCATGAGCTGGGCGTTGCGGGTGGCGGATAGATGGGCGCGGAGGGTCACCGCGCGCAGGTTCCCCGGCGTCTGTCTGTCGCTCCAGCACTGGCTGGCCGACAAGCTGGTGTACGGCAAGGTTCGGCAGACCTTCGGCGGCTCGATACGCATCCTCGTGTCCGGTGGAGCCGCGCTGCCCCCCGACCTCAACCTCCTGTTCCACGGGCTTGGTCTGGAACTCCGGCAGGGCTACGGACTGACCGAGACCTCCCCGGTGATCTCGGTGAACCCGGGGTACCAGACCCTAAAGGTCGGCACCGCCGGCCCGCCCGTCCCGGGCGTGGAGGTCAGGATCGCGGAAGACGGCGAGATTCTCAGCCGCGGCCCGCACATCATGAAAGGCTACTGGAATAGACCCGAGGACACAGCGGAGGTCATTGACGGTGAGGGCTGGTTCTACACCGGCGACATCGGCCACCTGGACGAAGACGGGCACGTAGTCATCACGGACCGCAAGAAGAACCTCCTGGTTCTCGCCAACGGCAAGAACGTGGCGCCGGCAGCCATCGAGAACCGCCTGAAGAACAGCCCGCTGATCGCTGAGGTCATCGCCGTTGGCGATGGGCAGAAGTCCGTCACAGCGCTGATCGTGCCCGACTTCGAGGCGCTCCGCGCGCTGGCGGCAGACAAGGGCTTGAGGGCGGAGACGAACGAGCAACTCGCGGCCGACGCAGACCTGAACCGCGCTCTGAGCGCTGAGATCAAGCGGCTGTCTGGCGACTTCGCCGACTTTGAGAAAGTCCGGAAGTTCCGGCTACTGGACCACGAGCTAACCGTGGACAGCGGGGAACTCACGCCCACCCTCAAGGTCAAGCGCGCCGTGGTGCTGGAGAAGTACGCGGAGCTGATCCAGTCCATGGCCGAGTAACAGGAAGGCCGCGGTCGGCGACGAGTGTCATAATAGGCCAAGCCCCGGAGTACCTCGACCGGTGGATTGCGTGGAGCAGGCGGCTTGCCTGCTCTGCGCCATGTATTGAAGGAGACGCAACAATGGCTGAGTTGAAGGGCACGAAGACCGAGCAGAACCTCCATGCCGCATTTGCCGGCGAATCGCAGGCGAGGAACAAGTACACCTACTTCGCCTCGGTCGCCAAGAAGGAGGGCTACGAACAACTCGCAGCGCTGTTCCTCGAGACGGCGGAGAACGAGAAGGAGCACGCCAAGCTCCACTTCCAGGCGCTTGAGGGGATTGGGGACACCGCCGCCAACCTGAAAGCCGCCGCCGACGGCGAGCACTACGAGACGACCGAGATGTACCCGACGATGGCCGCCCAGGCCAGAGAAGAAGGCTTCGACGACATCGCCCGCATGTTCGAGGGAATCGCCAAAGTCGAGGCCGTCCATCGCGACCGCTACCTGGCGCTCCTGGCCAATGTCGAGAACGGCACCGTCTTCAAGAAGGATGGCAAGGTGAAGTGGCGCTGCCGCAACTGTGGGTTCGTCTACGAGTCCGAGCAGGCAGTCAAGCTCTGCCCCGTCTGCAAGCACCCGCAGGCGCACTTCGAAGTGGCGGCGGAGAACTACTGAGCCGGCGCAGCTCCCCGGGGACTCGCCCAGCCTTGCCCCGGGGGGCCCGATTGCACTGCGCGTCTCCTCCCGTGGGGCGCCCTCGACGACTTGCACACCCCGCGGGCGACGGGTATGATAGGGCACGCCTGTGTCCGTCGCCTCGCCGGGGCAGGTTGTGACGTCGCTTGGCGTCGTCGCAGCAGCAAAGGGAGTGTTGACACGATGGAGCACGTCGAGATCGGCCAGACCCCCGAGTTCAGGGATCGGAAGACGGGCTGATCATCTTCGGTGTCCTGGGCATCCTCCTCCCATGGTGTTCAGCATGGCCGCCTCCGGCACCATGCCCCAGTCTGCTGGCTGCCAGGCGTGCCATGGCCGACGGCTCGCACGAGGTGACCAATGGCAAGTAGTCGGTGGCGGATGGCGGGTCGGCGGCCGGAGGCCCTGGGCACTGCGGTATGGCTGGTGGCGTTCGCAGTCTATGCGGCCACGTATCTCGGCGCGCCGCGCCTGCTCGAGTGGCCGGAGATACAGATTCACAACGCCGACGTTCGCGAAGCCGCCGACGCGCTTCGCGGGCGGCCAAACACAGTGGATTCCCGCAAACACCTCCTGTACTTTCCCTTGGGTCGCTCC
>Ga0210033_1000517_pt1 | contig 36440 bp, 37 predicted proteins | sample CryGeymeta201501_FD_185465 | JGI IMG/M metagenome (GOLD analysis project Ga0210033, IMG submission 185465) | Groundwater microbial communities from Crystal Geyser aquifers in Utah, USA - Crystal Geyser metaG 2015-01 (SPAdes) (version 2) | ecosystem: Environmental > Aquatic > Deep subsurface >... | reverse complement strand
ACTGCAAAATAAATAAATTTTCTTTTCTTGTTAAAATATAGCTGAAAATAGAGCCTAAAAAATGTCCATTAGAACACAACTTCTAAAAAATAGCCTAATTTTTGTCCATTATACCTAATTCCACAAAAAATGTGGAAAACAAAAACTAAGATGATAAGTTACGATTGGTCTCATTACTCTATATTATTAATCGTTTTTTTCATTTTTCCATTATCATCAAACAAAATGAGTTTATCTAGGATTGATTTTTCACCTCCTCGACCTATCCCTTTACTTATCTTTAAATGGATACTTTTTCGATTCCCTTTTTTAGAATAAGTAATAGTCTTCCTATGTATTTTCATAAATCCATCTCTAACCAATGCTGAGTATTTATGGATAGATTTTTCTACTAAATCTCCTTCAGTATTAAATTTTTTTTCTATATGAATATGTCCAAGTAATCCATATCTTGAAATTCTGAAGTACTTGTATTGAGTAACATTTATATCACTATTTTCTTTAATATATTTTGTAGTTCTTATAGATGGAAAAGGTTTATTAAATCTACATCCAACAGCAAACAAAACAATTAATATGAAGAGAGTGTTTTTAATTTTCTTTAATAATAAATTTTCTCTAGTTGATGCAAGTCTAACTCGGTTTAATTCGTTCCGTTCCCAAAAAATCATCTCTTTTTCCATTTGTCTGGGTTTTCAGCAGTATTAAATACAGCCACAATGATAATGGTTTGTTCGCTTAATAAATAATGTATTCCGTAAGGAAAATGTTTTAGAAAAGCAACTCGAATGTTATTGTAACGAAGTTGAATTTTCTTTGGGTTTTTAACGATGTAGGTTTTAACAGCTTTTAATTCAGCAACAAACTGTTGAGCAACGGTAATGCTAATGTTTACATACCAATCAACGGCTCGTTCAATATCAATTTCTGCTTCTGGAGAAGTAATCAGGTTATAAGCCATATTTTTTCTCAATACGTTCTATTGTTTGGTCAAAATCAATAGCTTTTTCGGGATGTTTTTTTAAGTCGGCTAATCGGTTTTCTACTTCGTCAATTTGCCATTGTGGAATTTCATTTTCAGAAATAGAAACATAATCTAATGTTTTAATAAAAGCCAAAAATGTGCTTAAACGATTTTCTTTTATGTCTAATGTAATTCTCATGGTGTTGAATTTATTTATTTTAGAATCTTTTCAAGGTATTCAAAGATACGAAATTTACTACTTTCAGTTACAAATCCCCCGCTCGTGCGAGTTTAACGCAGTGTAACTCGTTCCATCTCAATGCGTTCTATTGTTTGGTCAAAATCAATAGCTTCAAGTTTATTAAATAATCAATCCAAAACCTTTATTTTTTGACTTATTCATCTGCTTAGCCAACTCAATTTGTTGCGTTAAATATTGACAAACCATTAATTTTAATAACGTTAAAATAGGTTTATGGGTTTGATTAACATAACCACTAAACAAAGCTTCATTATAATCATTTCCATGACCATGAAGTACTATTAACGGAAGTTGATTTGCCAATAATTGATTTGCAATAACTAACCTTGTCATACGTTTGTTGCCATCAAAAAAAGCATGAGCGTTATAAATATTTTGAACCAATTTAGATAGTTTTTCTAAAAAATGCTCTGAACTAAAATTATACAACTCTAAACTTTTCAAGATGTTTTCTTTACTTTCTATTACAGTGGGAGTAGGATAATAAACATCTTTTCCACCCTCTGTACGTCTTATCCGATTAGAACCAACCTTAAATTCGCCCAATAATTGTCCTTTATCTTTCCAAGAGGCATAAGCAGGGTCATTCTCAAAACTATTTTTAAGTAAGGTTTGATGAAAATTTAACAACATTTTTTCGGTTAAAGGATATTTATTTACTCCGAAAGTAAGAGCTAAATTTAAAGCTCTATAATTATCTATAGCCATTAAACACTCTAAAAAAGAAGCCTCTCCTTTAATATGATGTGAATTAATAATGTCTTCCGTTTGAAACAGCGTTAAATTAGAACCCTCTAACCTATTTGAATGATAAACAAACTCGATTTTTGTTTTATCAAATTCATCTTTAGATTGAATTATATTTAAACGATGATAAGTTTTTAATAAATCATCAAATTCATCAAATTGATTCATACGTAGATTATAAATATCGATTTACTTTTATCAAAGATACGAAATTTACTACTTTCAGTTACAAATCGTCTAAAATACCATCATCCACCAAATTAGGTAAAGTAACTTTTAAGTTGGGGGTTCGAGCCATTTCGCGTTTTATAGCAAAAAGGGCTTCATCGTTTCTTGCCCAACTTCTACGGGCAATACCGTTGTTTACATCCCAAAACAGCATGCTTTTTAATCTTCGGTCGGCATCGGGTGTGCCATCTAAAGTCATTCCAAAACCGCCGTTAATTACCTCGCCCCAGCCAACTCCGCCACCGTTGTGTATGCTCACCCAAGTGGCACCTCTAAAGCTATCACCAATAACGTTGTGTATTGCCATGTCGGCGGTAAATTGAGAGCCATCGTAAATATTAGAAGTTTCTCGGTAGGGGGAGTCTGTTCCACTTACATCGTGGTGGTCTCTACCCAATACCACAGGAGCAGCTAGTTTTCCGATGGCAACAGCTTTGTTAAAAGCTTCGGCAATTTTTATACGACCTTCGGCATCGGCATATAAAATACGGGCTTGCGAGCCAACTACCAATTTGTTTTCTTGTGCACCTTTAATCCATTTAATGTTGTCTGCCATTTGCTGTTGTATTTCTTTTGGCGAAGTAAGCATCATTTCTTCCAACACATCACATGCAATTTGGTCGGTAATTTCTAAGTCTTTAGGATTACCCGAAGTACACACCCAACGGAAAGGTCCAAAACCATAGTCGAAACACATGGGTCCCATAATGTCTTGGACATAACTTGGATAAGCCCATCCCACAGCCACTTCCCGAAGGGAAGGGGAGCTAGAAAAGTTCCCATTGTCATCTTTGTAAACTTTAGCTCCAGCTCTACTAGCTTCCAACAAAAAGGCATTGCCGTAATCGAAAAAATACGTTCCTTTTTTTGAATGATTGTTGATTGCAGTTACTTGTCGGCGTAAACTTTCTTGTACTTTTTGCTTAAACAATTCAGGATTGTTTGCCATCATGTCGTTACTTTCTTCATAACTCAATCCAGCAGGATAGTAACCACCTGCCCAAGGATTGTGCAATGAGGTTTGGTCAGAGCCTAAATCGACAAAAATGTTTTCTTGATCAAACTTTTCCCACACATCAACAATGTTTCCATCAAACGCTATGGAAACTACTTCTTTATTGGCTTTTGCTTGTTGTACTCTTTTGCACAATTCGTCTAAATTGCTAATTAGTTCATCCACCCAACCTTGTTCGTGTCGTTTAAGTGTAGCAGCACGATTAACTTCGGCAGTTACCGAAACCACTCCTGCAATGTTTCCAGCTTTTGGTTGAGCTCCACTCATACCACCTAAGCCTGAGGTTACAAATAATTTTCCAGCTGTCCCTGAACTTGCACTGGGCTTAGTCGAAGTGTCTATTTTTCTGCAACCGTTTAAAACAGTAATGGTTGTTCCGTGCACTATACCTTGCGGACCAATGTACATGTACGAACCGGCAGTCATTTGTCCGTATTGCGTTACACCCAATGCATTAAATTTTTCCCAATCGTCTGGTTTCGAATAATTGGGTATCATCATGCCGTTGGTAACCACCACTCTTGGGGCTTCTTTGTGCGAAGGAAACAACCCCATCGGATGTCCAGAATACATGACCAAAGTTTGTTCGTCGGTCATTTCCGATAAATACTGCATGGTAATTAAATACTGTGCCCAGTTTTGGAAAACAGCACCGTTACCACCATAAGTAATTAATTCATGAGGGTGTTGGGCAACTTCTGGGTTAAGGTTGTTTTGTATCATCAACATAATAGATTTTGCCTGAACCGATTTTCCAGGATATTCGTTTATTGGTCGGGCATACATTCTGTAATCTGGTCTAAACCGATACATGTAAATTCGCCCATATTTATTTAATTCTTCAGCAAATTCCTTAGCTAAAATTTGGTGATGTTTTGCTTCGAAATAACGGAGTGCGTTTCGTAAAGCCAACTTTTTTTCTTCTTTTGAAAGAATGTCTTTTCGTTTTGGAGCATGACTTACAGAAGTGTCGTAAGGTTTCGCAGGAGGTAATTCGTTAGGAATGCCTTGTTGAATAGTTTTTTTTAAATCAGTTTCAATGGAAGTACTCATGGTTTACTTTTTTATTCTTCTACCTTTTTTCTTATCAAATCCGTATGGACAATGTTTGCAGCTATTTTCGCAACAATAACCTCTTTTGAGTAAATACTTTTCGGTAAACACTTTATAACCTTCTTCACTCATATAGAAGTCATCTTTACTGAGATTGTCTATTTTTGAAAAATCATCCATCGAAAAGCAAAATTAAGAACATTGAAGGAATTTCGAGTGCTCAAAATTTATTTTAAAGGGGAGTTCTAAAAATTAACCTTTTACTTCCCTCTGTCAGCTGAAGGAGGGTAGGGGTGTGTTAATGAAAAAATACTAGTTGCAGAACTCCCCTAAAGAAAAAACGAAAAAAATGTTATTTACTTAATTTCTCTTTTAATTGAGTGATGATTTCTTTTTGATTTTGGATAATCTCACTCAATAGCTCATTTTCCCGTTCTAATTTTTTTATTTTATCCGATAGGTTGGAATATTCTTCTTTACTTTCTTTTGCAATATTTTTGTAATCCGATTCATCAGTAAAATGAGATACAGAAACACCCAATACATTAGCTATTTCTGTTAAGGTATAAAAATTAACTTTTGAGGTAACTTCAATGTGAGAAACCAATGTACGTGTTTTGTTTATTAAATCAGCAAGTTTCTGTTGACTGATGCCTTTTTCGGCTCGTAAAACTTTTATTTTTTGACCAATATTCATTTAGACAATTATATATAATATTTAATTATCTAAATGACATATTAGTTGTCTTTTAGATAATTTTTTGTATATTTGATAACAATAGTATTATCAGGTTCATTATGGAATATATAAGAGTTCTTTTAGTAGATGATAATGTGATAATAAGAAAATCTTTTACACACTTATTGAATGAAATAGCCAATGTTAACATTGTTGGAGAGTGTTCTGATGGTGTTGAAGTACTTCCATTTATCAAACACCATCAAGTGGATGTTATTTTTATGGATATTAATATGAAATTTATGGATGGGTATGAAGCCACAAAAAATGTTAAACAATATGCTCCCAAAATTAAAGTAATAGGATTTTCTTCATCAGATGCCACTCATGATGTTGGTGAGATGATGGACTCAGGTGCTGATGGTTTTTTATCGAAGTTTAATGCAGAAAAAATATCAATAATAGCTGAATTGAATCGTGTAACAAGCTTGTAGTTGAGGTAAGATAAACTTCGTTGTTGATTTTGCTGCGATATCAAAAACCATCGAAAATAATCATGCTTTAAAAAATTTGAAGCACCTTTTTTTTAAATCGATGGCGACTATTCCTTTAGGTACAGTAAATATTGAAGTATGTCTCAAATTCATGCCAAATTTAATCAATTAATGTGAATAAAATTTTTTAAAGGTCTTTTATGTTTTCCTCCACTAGAAAATTAGTCATACTAGGAGAGAGAGGGAATACACACTGGAGATTTACAAGGAAATAAAGGTTTTGAGGAACGATTAGGGATTGAATAGCACTAAAAAATTTAGAAGTCAAAATCCGTCAGCTGACGGACGAAGCTGGAAACAAAAAAACTCTGCGGTTCTCTGCGTAATCCGTCCAGAGTACTCGGGACGGACTCTGCGGTTAAATGAACTTGGGCTTCCGACTATTTAAGATTCAGCTGTTCATATTTTTTTTTGGAAGCGTATGATTCTAGCTTGTTCCTATGTATTTTTGTATAGTATGATGATTCGTCGTTTATCCATATCAATCTTAAGCTTGTTTTTTGCAGCGATATCCTTTGCACAACCTGCTGAAAGGCGAATAACTAGAGAGGAGTATATTGAATTGTATAAAGAAGATGCCATTCGGGAAATGCAAAAATCGGGTGTTCCAGCCAGTATTACATTGGCACAGGGAATTTTAGAATCGGGAGACGGAAATAGTCCGTTGGCGGTTTATGCGAAAAATCATTTTGGGGTAAAATGTCACAATAATTGGGATGGCGAAACCATGCATTTAGATGACGATGAAAAAAATGAGTGTTTCAGAAAATATAAAACTGTTTACGAATCGTTCCAAGATCATTCTGAATTTTTACAAACTCGATCCCACTATGAATTTTTATTTGATTTAAAAACTACCGATTATAAAGGATGGGCAAATGGATTAAAAAAAGCGGGTTATGCCACTAACCCAAAATATGCAGCTATTTTAATAAAATTGATAGAGGATAATAAGTTAGATAGGTTTGATAGTTATGCAAAAGTTCCACCAAAAAACTTAACTAAACAACGAAGTTCTAATGTATTAGCTACTAGTAGTGATGTGAGAATTATTAGGTTACACAATCATATTAAATACATAAAAGTTAAAGAAGGAGATACTTTTTATAAAATTTCTAAAGATTACCAACTGAATCTTTGGCAAATTTATAAGTATAATGATTTGAATAAAAATGATGTGCTTAAAATAGGAGACATCATTTATCTTCAACCCAAAAAGAACAATTCTGCTGAAGATTTTCACATCGTAAAAGCTGGAGAAACCATGAGGGCTATTTCTCAAACGTATGGAATAAAACTTAAAAAATTATATAAAAAGAATAAGATGATTGTAGGCACACAACCAAACGCAGGAGATAAAATATTTTTAAAAAATCAATAGCGTTAATTTGTTTGTCCTAGACTTCTTATTATCATCCCAAAAACAGAACGATTAGTGTTTAAAAAAGATATTTTTGGTCAATATATTTTCTTAAGAAAATTCGTAATACGTTTGTTTGGTTGTATTACTTATTTTGGTTTTAATAAACAAAATATTCCTAAAATAGAAGGAGCTGAAATCTTAAAAGATTTGCCGAAAGAAAATGTACTTTTTATCTCCAACCACCAGACTTATTTTGCCGATGGAGCATTTATGTTTCATGTTTTTCATAGTGCTATATGTGGTTATCCCAATCAAATAAACCTAAAAGCAATTTTAAAATGCAAATTCACTAATTTGTTTTTTGTTGCAGCAGATGAGACTATGAAATCTGGAATTTTACCAAAAATTTTATGCTTATCAGGTGCAATTACCATTAAAAGAACATGGAGAGAAGCAGGAAAAGCTATCGAAAGAAAAGTGGATAAAAGTGATACAGACAATATCAAAAAAGCACTAGAAGCAGGTTGGGTAATTACCTTTCCGCAAGGCACTACAAAAGCTTTTGCAGAAGGAAGGAGAGGTACAGCTCATATCATCAAAGAACATCAACCTATCGTTGTTCCTATTGTTATCAATGGTTTTAGGCGGGCTTTTGATAAAAAAGGGTTGTTCTTTAAAAAGAAAGGGACAAAACTAGAAATTAGAATTAAAAAACCATTAGAATTAGATTACGATGATTATGTTGACAACATCCTTTATAAAATGATGGATTCGATTGAACAAAGTAAAAAATACGAATGGAGGTCTAAACATTAATCCAACGATTGGGTTGGCTCGTTAGATAATTCAATCATAATTGCATATTGCTCAGGAGTTAAATCATTAAAGTAAAAATTAACGGGATTAATTGGTTCATCATTTTTTCTAACTTCGTAGTGACAATGAGGACCAACAGATTTGCCAGTGCTGCCAACATAACCAATAACATCGCCTCTTTTTACTTTCTGACCAGCTTTTACATTTATTTTACTCATGTGTGCATAAAGCGTTATGTAACCATAACCATGAGCTATCCGTACGTGATTGCCATATCCTCTCGATTCTGCATCGGCTTGAATTACTTTTCCATTACCAGTTGCATAAATTGGTGTTCCAGTATGAGCTGTAAAATCCATGCCAGCGTGAAATTTCATTGTTTTATAAACGGGGTCTGTTCTATTCCCATATCCACTTGCCATCCTAGTTAAATCTTTATTTGAAACAGGTTGAATAGCTGGCAATGATGCTAACATTTCTTCTTTATTTTTCGCCATTTCAAAAACTTCATCGAAAGATTTAGATTGAATGTAAAGTTGTTTAGATAACATGTCTAACTTTTCTGAAGTTTTAATAATTAACTCAGAATTGTTATACCCTTCTAACTCTTCATATCTATTTACTCCACCAAAACCAGCATTTCTAATTTCATCTGCAATTGGCTCTGCTTCAAAAATTACCCGATAAATGTTATCATCTCTATGTTCAATATCTTTTAGAACTGCGGTTAATTGTTCTAATTTTTTATCCAAAATAGCATATTGAGAAAGTAGTTCAGCATTTTCACTTTTAAGTTGTTTCTCTTTTGGAGAATCAATATAGGTATAGGTAACTCCATAAATGATTATAGCGATAACTAAACTGGCACCCAAAAAATTAAGTGATTTTACCAACTTTTTTTTAAAAGTCAGCTCAATTTTATCATAGCTTAACGTATGTGAATTATATCTATATTTTGTTTTAGCCATTAAAAAATTATATGCTAATTTTGACCACTAAATTAATCAAATTTGAATAAAATCAAATGGGGGAAATTGGATTAACGCATATTTAACATTAATTAACAAAATGAATTCTAAACAAATACGTCAAACATTTTTAGATTTTTTCGCTCAAAAACAGCATCATATTGTTCCTTCATCACCAATGGTGGTAAAAAATGATCCAACTCTACTATTTACCAATGCTGGCATGAATCAGTTTAAAGATTTGTTTTTAGGAAATTCAGAAATAAAATTTTCGCGTATTGCCGATACTCAAAAATGTTTGCGTGTTTCAGGTAAACACAACGATTTAGAAGAAGTAGGTGTTGACACTTATCACCACACCATGTTTGAAATGCTGGGCAACTGGAGTTTTGGTGATTATTTTAAGAAAGATGCGATAGAATGGGCGTGGGAATTATTAGTTGATATTTATCACATCGATAAAAATAACTTGTATTTTACCGTTTTTGGTGGCGATGAAAAAGATGGAACTCCATGGGACGAAGAGGCTTACAACTTGTGGAAAAATTTGTTGGTGAAAAATGGGCTAACCGAAGACAAAATTTTAAAATGCAACAAAAAAGACAACTTTTGGGAAATGGGCGATACCGGTCCTTGTGGTCCTTGTTCTGAAATTCATGTGGACATACGTTCGGAAGAAGAAAAAACAAAAATTTCAGGTAGAGAATTGGTGAACAACGACCATCCACAAGTGATAGAAATTTGGAACTTGGTGTTTATGGAGTTTAACCGATTGGCTTCGGGTGAACTAAAAAAATTACCTGCTCAACATGTCGATACAGGAATGGGTTTTGAGCGTTTGGCGATGGTTTTACAAGGCAAAAAATCGAATTACGATACTGATGTGTTTACATCATTTATTAAAAAAATTGAAGAAATATCTAGAGTTGTTTACAACTATTCAACTTCTAAACAAGATGTTGCAGTTCGTGTTATTAGTGATCATTTACGAGCAGTTTCTTTTTCAATCGCCGATGGTCAATTACCTTCAAACACTGGTGCTGGATATGTGATTCGTAGAATATTAAGAAGAGCAATTCGTTACGGATATAGTTTTTTGAACCAAAAACAAGCGTTTATCAATCAATTAGTCCCTGTGTTGGTTCAACAAATGGGCGATTTTTTCCCTGAATTAAAATCCCAACAAGAATTAATTGGAAAGGTAATAAAAGAAGAAGAAGAATCTTTTTTAAGAACTTTAGAAAAAGGGATACAACGATTCGAACATTATACTGAAACAGCAAACGACAAAATGATTGACGGAAAATTTGCTTTTGAATTGTTTGATACCTTCGGTTTCCCGATAGATTTAACAGAATTATTGGCTCTAGAAAATCATTTTCATGTCGATATGCCAGGATTTTCTGAGGAACTCTTAAAACAAAAAGAACGTTCCAGAGCAGCAGGAAAAATTGAGGCTGGTGATTGGATACCACTAAAAGCAGATGATGTAGAAGAGTTTGTAGGTTATGACTATACCGAATCGGATGTTTATATTACTAAATACCGAAAAGTGAAAGCAAAAGGAGAAGAACTCTACCAATTGGTATTTAATTTAACTCCATTTTATCCCGAAGGTGGTGGACAAGTTGGAGATACTGGATATATTGAAACTAACGGAGAAAAAATTAGCATTGTTGATACCAAAAAAGAGAATAATTTAATTATTCATTTTGTAGAACAATTGCCAAAAGATGTAACTGCACATTTTAAAGCTGTTGTAGAAAATAAAACAAGAAAACTAACTGCAAGCAATCATTCGGCAACCCATTTAATGCACCATGCATTACGAAAAGTTTTAGGCAAACATGTAGAACAAAAAGGTTCGTTGGTAAACGCTGAATATTTACGTTTTGATTTTTCTCATTTCCAAAAAGTTACTGATGAAGAGTTGACTAAAATTGAAAACTTGGTAAACAGCAAAATTCGGGAAGGATATGCTTTAGAGGAACACAGGGCAATTCCAATTTCTATTGCAGAAGAAAAAGGAGCCATGATGTTGTTTGGAGAAAAATATGGAGATGTTGTTCGGATGATTCAATTTGGAGATTCGAAAGAATTATGTGGAGGAATTCATGTAAACAATACCAAAGAAATAGGATTGTTTAAAATAAAATCGGAAGGTTCTGTAGCTGCTGGAATTCGTAGAATCGAAGCACTAACTTCTGAAGGTGCTGGATTATGGTTAAAGAATAAAATTGAAATCATTGATAAAAATCAGTTAGCAGGAATAGTTTCGGATGATTTATTAAATGAAATTTCTTCTATAAAAAAACAATTGATGGAAGATTATTTAAGAGTTGGTGATTTTTCTGATATTCAACAACATCAACCAACTCTAGAAATTATTCAAATCGATACAATCAACAACGCCATTAATGATTTTACAAAAATTAAATTCCCTGCACCTATTATTGATGCTTTAATAGAAATTAAAAAGCAAATTAGTAAAACGGACAATCAAGGAAGCAAAGAACAAACAAAGTTGATTAAAGAGGGTTTGTTAACTAAAATCGAAATTGTTGGAGGAATTAACGTAATTGCTCAAAGAATTGATATTGGAGATAGTGCTACTATAAAAGATTTAGCTTTCCAGCTAAAGGGACAAGTCGAAAATCTTTTTTTAATTTTAGGTGCTGAAATCAACCAAAAACCTAATTTAACCATAGTCATTTCTGATAATTTGGTAAAGGAAAAAGGATTACATGCTGGAAATATCATTAGAGAAGCAGCTAAAGAAATGCAAGGTGGAGGTGGAGGTCAGCCTTTTTATGCTACAGCTGGTGGAAATAACATTTTAGGTTTGGAGGCAGCAATTGTTAAAGCGTTGTCATTTTTAAATTAATTTTCTTGATTAAATTGCTTTATGGTTGCCTTTGCTATTTCCAATTCTTTTATTAGTGCTTTCAATTTTACCTCATATTCGTTAATTAATTTTTCTACCAAATCAATCGGCAGATAATTGATAACATCATCGGGCATGGGCATTTTACCTAAAATAACTTCTACATCTAAGGTAATTATTTGCAATTTGTTATATCCCAACAAGTTGGAAATTTCATCCAATCGTTCTAATGTTAAATGAGTTTCTCCACATTCAATTTTTGAATAAGCTTTTTGGCTCAAGTTTAATTTTTCAGCCATAGCAGATTGCGAAAAACCTTTGGCTTTTCTTAACGCTCGAACTTTCTCAAATAATTTCATTTTTTAATTTTTTTTAGGATTATCAAATAGAACCAAAAGTACTAAAAATCAATTGATTTTTTAATTACGTTTGTAAAATAAATTCAGTTGTCAAACCAAAATACAACAGCTATGATACAAAAGTATAGCCAGATTGCCAGAGCACATCAATTGATAAACAAGCAAATTAAAGGCACGCCAGAGGAAATAGCCAAACGTATAGATTTATCAAAGAGTAGTTTTTACAACTATATGGAAGAGTTAAAACAGCTTGGGGCAGAAATTAAATATTGCCGCACTTGCCAATGTTTTAAATACACCAACGACTTTAAACTAAAAGTTACCATCGAAACCAACGAGATGACTAAAATATTAGGTGGACAACAAAATAACTTCCAAATATTTGATTTTGAACGTGATAAATTATTTTTTGATAAAAAAGATAAATTTTTTTAAATTATTTTCTTCCGTCCAATTTTTCTGGACGGAAGGATTTTACTTTAGCACCAAAAATAGGATAACAAAAAAGGGAGTGCAGCAATACTTCCTTTTAAAGTCGTAATTAATTCTGTTTTGTTGATTTAATGGTGTACACACCATAACTTAAGTAGGCTACTCAATGCTTTTGTAAGGGTAATAAATAAAACAGAGTGGATTTAATTATATAAGATGAAAACAACTTAATAACTATTCTATTTAATCATTTTAAAAAAGCAAATTGAAAAAAATAACATTATTTTTATTTCTTAACTGCATTACTTGTTTTATTTCAGTAGCACAACACACCATTTCTGGTAAAGTGATAGACGAAAACAACCAACCGTTAGAATTTGTGGTGCTTACCGTAATGCAAAACGATAGCATCCTAAAAGAAGAAGTGGTAAAAGAACAAGGCGAATTTGCTGTATCACTTCCTGTGGGAACTTATTCGTTTAACATCATCTATTTTGGCAAAATAATTTTAACACGAGAAGTTGCCGTTAGCCAATCGGTAAATTTAGGTGCTTTACAAACCAATGTTGGTAGCCTTACCCTAGGCGAGTTTGTTTTAGAAGATACCAAAAACCTGATTGAACGAAAAGTAGACAGGCTCGTGTTTAATGTAGAGAATACAGTAGCAGCTAGTGGAGGCGATGCGTTGGATTTACTTAAAATTACGCCACGAGTAAAGGTAGAAAACGATAATATTGCCATGATTGGTAAAAGCGGTATGTCAGTGATGATTGACGATAGAATAGTGCAACTTTCTGGCGAAGAATTGGTGAATTATTTAAAAAACATACCATCTGATAACATTAGTAGCATAGAAGTCATTACCAACCCACCAGCAAAATACAGTGCTGAAGGCAATAGCGGATTAATTAACATCAAACTCAAAAAAGCGATTAACAACAGTTGGAGTGCAGACATTAGAAGTTCTTACCAACAAACTACTTACGCTAGGGGTTCAATGGGTGGTAATTTTAATTATAGAAAAGATAAACTTTCGTTTTATGCTGGAGTTAATTATTCAAATGGTTCAAATGCATATCAAAATATTACAAAAGTAAATTATCCTGACGTTTTATTACAAGAAAATATTGATGGCAGAGGTTATTATCAACCCTTAAACGCCAAGTTGGGGGTTGATTATCAACTTACTAAAAAACTTTCAACTGGATTTTCTTTTAATATTTCCAAAACATTTCCAATGAACAGCTCCTCAACAACCTTCAGCAATTTGGTAGATAATGTTACTCAAATTACGGATTCGATAATAAAAACCAATTCAACAGACAGACAAACAAAGACGAATAATAGCATAAATTATCATTTGGTTTATACCTTAGATACAAATAGTAGAAAACTATCCTTAGACATTGATTATTTTAGGATAAAAAATAAATCGAATAGTTTTTTTGAATCAACTACTATACTAAATAACGGAGAAATCTCCAACGGTTCTTTTGCCTCTGCAAAAAACACAGGTAACCAGCAAATAGAAAATTATTCTGTTAATTTAGACATGGAACACCCTTTTAAATGGGCTACATTCAATTATGGAGGACGGTTAGCCACCACCCAAACCGATAACGAATTATTGTTTTTTGATTTAGAAACAGGCACTCCTATTTTTGATGATACACAAAGTAACACGTTTGTTTTTACAGAAAATACCCAAGCAGTTTATTTTTCGGCACAAAAAGAGTTCTCAAAAAAATGGGAAGTAAAAGCTGGATTACGTGCCGAAAACACTTCTACCAAAGGTAATTCTGTTACGCTCAACCAAACCAATACAGTAAAATACACAGAGTTCTTTCCTACGGCTTATCTTTCGTATAATCCGAATGACAGCAACAGTTTTTCGTTAAATTATGGGAGAAGAATCAATCGCCCTTCATTCTTTTTTTTAAATCCATTTCGGTATATCTTCAACCCATACTCATTTTCTGAGGGAAATCCATCTCTATTACCATCTTTTTCTCATAATGTGGAATTGGAATACATGTACAAAGATTTCTGGGTAAATACCCTCTATTTTTCTAAGCTCGAAAACGGCTTTGAGCAAGTTACGTTAGTTGATAATTCAAGCATTGTTATGCGTACCGTTCCTAAAAATTTTATCGAAAACAGTACGGTTGGTTTAACTGAAAACATTACCATCAATCCGTTTAAAGCATTAAAAACAAGCCTTTCTGTTGATGTTTATTATAGTTCAACTACATCATCAATTCCGTTTGCACTTAATTTACTCAGTGGGTGGAATGGTATGCTTAGTATTTCTAACGATTTTACGTTAAACAAAAGCAAAACAGCCTTTTTTAATATATCTTATTTCTACATCACAAAAGGAGTTAGCAACTTAGACAGAAACAATGATTTTGACCAATTGGATGTTGCTTTAAAACTGTTGTTTTGGAAAGAAAAAGTAAAATTAACCATTGCTGGAAACGATTTATTGAGCAGTAACAGACCTGAATACACTTCGGTTACCAACGGTATTAAAAACTCATTTAGAAATTATTCTGACTATAGATTTTTTAGGATTTCTCTAGCATACAATTTTGGCGGAACACCAAAAAACGACGAACAACGGGAAAATAAAAATAGTGAAGAATTAAATAGAACGAATTAAATGAATTAACAACCCTGTATTCTGTAGTGTACAATGCAGAAGAAAGGTTTTTAATAATAGCTTGCAAGCAAAGAGCAATGGGTAAACCAGAAGACATTGCCAATACCGTAGCATTTTTGTGTAACGAAAAAACACAATTTATTACTGGGCAAACTATTGACGTAGATGGAGGGAAAAGTATAGGAGCAGGAATTTAATTTAAAATGAGATTATGAGGAAAAAACTAAATTTAGTAATAGCGTTTATCATTTTGGGGCATTTAGCATTTACTCAAGAGAACATTCCAACTATTAGAGCAAATTCAAAAATGGTTGATATTAGAGATGGTAATGAGTTTAAAAAAAATAGTTGGACAATCGTACCTGAAATAAATCCAGACGTTTATACAACAAGTAATTTAAACAAAAATGTGACATTTTACACAGACCAAGATTCTATTTCTGTAAAAATAAAATCAACTACACAATTTGATTTTATCATTATCCTTAACGATACAACCAAAGCATTAACTCAAATAAAGTATATTCCCAGTTTTTTAAAAACTTTAAAAAAAGCAAATAAATATAATGATTTAGATAAAAGAGAAATTCCAAAATTTACCTATCAAGAACAAGATAATTCCAATTTAGTATTACTAAGAAAAGGATTTAATTTAGATTCAATAGCAGGAACTGGAAATGAAGTTTCAAAGATTTTAAATGTTCTCCATTGGATTCATAATCTCGTTCCTCATGATGGACAAAATGGCAATCCTGAAATAAAAAATGCAATGAACATGATTACAGTTTGTAAACAAGATGACAGAGGGCTGAATTGCAGAGGGTTAGCAACAGTATTGAACGAATGTTATTTATCATTGGGAATAAAATCAAGATTCATCACTTGTTTACCAAAAGATTCTACTGATAATGAATGTCATGTAATAAATATGGTTTATTCAAATGACTTAAAAAAATGGTTATGGATTGACCCTACTCACGATGCTTATATAATGAATGAAAAAGGTGAATTATTAAGCATTGCTGAAGTTAGAGAGCGTTTAATTACTAATAAACCTTTAATTTTAAACCCCACAGCAAATTGGAATCGCAAACAATCAACGGTAAAAGAAGATTATCTATACAATTACATGGCAAAAAACTTATATAGATTTAGCTGTCCATTAAGTAACGAATACGATACGGAAACAAAAGAAAATGGAAAAAAAATTGTTTATGTTGAGCTTTTACCATTAGATTATTTTGACCAAAAGCCTGACAAAATAGAGAAAACCAATAATGAAAATGGTACAACATTTATCACATATAAATCAAATAACCCAAATTGGTTTTGGCAAGCACCATAGAGAACAAGAGCACATGACATTTATAAACCCACAATAAAAAAAATAGATGAAATTGAGAAATTGTTAAAAAGCAAAAACTGGCTTCATGATATTGGTAACACAATTAAACCTAGCATTTTTATTGCAACACAGAAAGATGGTGAAATATTATATGAGTATGCTTTACCACTAGCCAATAGTATTGTTAATGAAATAGAAAAAGAATTACCAAGTATTAAAACAAGATTTAAAGAAACAGCCATTTCTAAAAATCAAAGTTTTGAAGAATGGTCGTTCTTAATTTTAAGTAATGTATTATTAGATTCTTGGCAAATTGATGATGTAGAAAAAGAGTATTTAAAAAAGGAAAACAGACCCCAAAGACATGGAAAAAATTACTATTACAGTTTGATGGAAAACAAAGCTACAAATCGTGAAGTTTTTGGGATTTATGGAAATCAGTATGAAGAAAAAGGAGATATAACAATAAATATTTATGGCAACAATAGAATTGGGATAACACTTGATAATTCTACTAACAAAATATCAAAATCAGACAATGAAATTTTAAAAGAAATTGCTGCTAATTTCAAACCAAAACTAATAACTATTTTCAATAAAGAAACAGCTTATATCAAAAAAACATACCAAATAACAGGGTATGAAAATGAGATTTCTTTTGAAGAGTTTTTTATTTGGTGGTATCATTTTATTTATACAAAAGCAACTGATATAATGAATGATAAAGGATTGCTTACAATTCCTGAATCTGGAAATTTTGAATATGAATTAGAAGAGTAAACTTTAATATAAAAAACATGAACAAACCAACCACCATCGCAATCATTATGATTTTAGTAAACTTTTCTTGTTTAAGTTCGCAAGAAAGTGAGCAATTAGTAGAAGAAATAACTATCTTACATCAAGAAACACCGTTTAATCAACTAGAAATTAAGTCTATTGATAAGGTAATATTAGTGCAAGGAACAACACCAAGTGTAGCAATAATTAAAGGCAGTGAATACCAAAGTTTGCTGGAAATTAGTACCGTAAACGGTAAATTAATCATTAACAAAAAACAAATGAAAGACAAAAAACTAAAAAACAAACAAATCTACCTTAAAATTAACTATACCAACCTGAACCAAATTAAGTTGATAAATATAGGAAGTGTTTCGTGTGTAAATGCCATTCAAACAACCAATCTAACGGCTGCAATACACAATGTTGCTAGTGTAGATCTTGATGTTGATTGCGACCAACTCAACTTAATTTGTACCAATTCGGCAGATTTAACCCTAACAGGGCTATCGAAAAATAACGAAATTGAAGTAAAAAACTCTGCTGATTTAGATTTTTTAAACCTAAACGTAGAGCAAATGAATTTGATTGCAAAAAATGGAGCAAGCGGAAGAATTAATGTTTCGGGCAAACTCTCCATTTTATTGGAGAATTATGCCTCATTTACTGTAAAAGGTTCACCAACTATCATTAAAAAAGAAATTAAAAATGTAGCTAATTTGGTTTTCGAATAAACTAAATTTTGTGCGTTAACTTCCCCTCTTGAGAAGGGTAGGGGTGTGTTTTTATAAAAATGTTAATTTAATAACTGATAAAAAGTAATTGTGCCAAAAAAACCCAACCTAAAATTCACTCCTCAACACGACCAAATGGATTGTGGTTCGGCTTGTCTTTCAATGGTAACAAGTTGGTAACCAATAAAAATTATTATTTCAATTTGGTTAAAAACCAATTGGAGTTAGGGAATTAGTTTCCTTTATTTTTTTAAGTTTTTCGAATATAAAACACCAATGCCAAAACTTCTGTGTCAAGCACATCCTGATAAAAATTGGGATAACTTCTCAGATTTTGACGCTGCAATTGTTAAAGCATTATCTTTTTTAAATTAATTTTGATTACTTTAGCACCTCTTTTTTTTAAACCAATAACGTGTTAAAGAAGCTATTTTATTTGATAGTAGTAGTGGTTTTGATGAGCTTTGCTATGCACAAATACTACGTTTCTATTACAGAAGCAGCTTACAATACAACCAGTCAAAATTTCGAAATAGCTCTTAAATTTATTGGTCACGATTTGGAGCATGCTCTTGAAGCTACAGGTATTCCAGAAATGTATTTAGGAACTGATAAAGAAATAGAAAAAGCAAACGAGTATTTAAAAAAATACATCGATAGTAATTTTCAATTAATGGTGGACGGAAAAAAAGTCAGCTTTAAATTTATTGGAAAAGAAGTCAATAATAATGACTTTATTTATTGTTACCTCGAATCGGAAAAAATTGAATACCCAAAAAAAGTGGAAATAAAAAATTCATTACTCATAGAAACTTTTCCAGAACAAACCAATACGGTGTATTTAACAATTAAAGAAAACAAAACAACTTATACCTTTAACAAAAACAAAGTGAGCGAATCTCACGAAATTATCAATTAACATGAGAAAACTGAGCACATTAGTAATGTTACTTGTAGCAAGTCAATTAGTTGCACAAGACAATTACAGTCCCAATAAATTTAAACAATTAAAAGAAGAATTTGCTGCTCCAAATGTTTACAGAACAGCTTCTGGGGCTCCAGGACATCAATATTACCAGCAAAAAGCAAGTTATGTAATTGATGTTGTTTTGGACGATGAAAAGCAAAAATTAACTGGAAAAGAAGTAATTACCTATAAAAATAATTCACCAGACCCATTGAGCTATTTGTGGATTCAATTAGATCAGAATATGCGTGCAAAAAATTCTGATACTAAATTAATTAATAGCATCAATATCAATAAAAGTATGAGTTTTGCTGAAATAGCAAGACTTCACAACGACTTTGATGGCGGTTTTAAATTAGATTATGTGAAAGATGGAAAAGGACAAGATTTAAAATACACCATCAATAAAACCATGATGCGTATTGATTTACCAACACCTTTATTACCTGGAGCATCGTATGCTTTAAAAATTGGTTGGTGGTACAACATCAACAATCGTGATGAAATTGGTGGAAGGTCGGGTTATGAATATTTCCCAACAGATGATAATTATTTATACACTATCGCTCAATTTTATCCTCGAATGGCAGTATATAACGAAGTGGAAGGATGGCAAAATAAACAGTTTTTAGGCAATGGAGAATTTACCTTAACTTTTGGTGATTTTAAAGTTAATATTACGGTGCCTTCCGACCATATTATTGGTGCAACTGGAGTTCTTACCAATGCTACTTCTATTTTGAGTTCCCAACAAATAGAACGATTTAAAAAAGCCCAAACGGAATATGTTACTCCAGTATTAATTGTTACTCAGGAAGAAGCCGAGAAAGCAGAGAAAACTAAAGCAAAAGGAACAAAAACTTGGTCTTACAGTGCCACCAATGTTCGGGATTTTGCTTTTGCTAGTTCTCGTAAATTTATTGTTGATGCCATGACAGTAAAATACAATGGAAAATCCACCCTAGCAATGAGTTATTATCCAAAAGAAGGCAACCCTCTTTGGGGGAAATACAGTACTAAAGTAGTTGCACATACCATTGCTACTTATTCTAAACATACCTGCGATTATCCTTATCCTGTGGCAATTTCGGTACACTCTAAAAGTATAGGTATGGAATACCCTATGATTTGTTTTAATGGTGGAAGACCAAATGCAGACGGCACTTATTCTGACCGAACAAAATATGCTATGATTGGGGTGATTATTCACGAAGTTGGACATAATTTTTTTCCCATGATTATTAATTCTGATGAACGCCAATGGACATGGATGGATGAAGGATTAAACACCTTTACTCAATATTTAACTGAACAAACTTGGGAAAGAGATTATCCATCACATAGAGGACCTGCTTACACTATTGTTGATTACATGAAAGGAGATAAAAAATACTTGGAACCCATTATGACCAACTCCGAATCGTTGATTCAATTTGGCAACAATGCTTATGGCAAACCTGCCGCAGCACTAAATATTTTAAGAGAAACAGTGATGGGAAGAGAATTGTTTGATTTTGCTTTTAAAACGTATGCCGAACGTTGGAAATTTAAACATCCAACTCCCGAAGATTTTTTTAGAACAATGGAAGACGCTTCTGCTGTTGATTTGGATTGGTTTTGGAGAGGTTGGTTTTATACCACCGACCATGTCGATTTAGCAATTAATAAAGTGGTACGATTTAAAATTGACACTAAAAATCCTACGGTAGAAAAAGCCATTGCGAAAGAATTAAAAGCCAATGAACCTGTTCATATTGGTTTTACTAGAAATAAAACCGACATCACTACTTATAGCGAAAAAGATACCTCCATTATTGATTTTTACAATACATACGATCCTTTTGAAGCAACATTATTAGACCAAGAAGAATACAATAAGTACCTTGCTAAATTGAATGAAAAAGACATTAAAATTTTAGCATCAGATTTTAATTATTACAATGTGGATTTCGAAAACATTGGTGGGTTAGTGATGCCAATTATTTTAAATTTCACTTTTAAAGATGGTTCTACAGAAGTAGTTAGAATTCCTGCCGAAATATGGAGAACCAATGATAAAAATGTTTCTAAATTATTTTTCTTTAAAAAAGAAGTGGTTAGCATTGATATGGACCCTTGGCTAGAAACAGCCGATACCGACTTAAACAACAACAATTGGCCTCAAAAAGTACAACTTTCTAAATTTCAATTATTTAAAAATGGAAGTGGTGGTTGGGACGAAGATGACCATGAAAACGAAATGCAACGAGCAAAACGAAACGAAGCATTAAAAATAGAGATTTACAAAAAAAAATGATGAAATACCTAATAGTTGTGCTATCCTTATTAATTGTAAGAAATAGTGATGCCCAAGCGGAAGATGCTAATTTTTTATTAAATAAATCTGAAGTGGTATGGCAAAAAGTATATGATACTAAAATGACTAAACAAGAGCTAATTACCTATTTTAAAGCCTCTGAAAAATTTTGGTTGGTACAAGTTGTTGCAGATACCATTTTTACAAAATTAAAACCTCAAAAAATAGACCCTGTAAAAACAGGGGTAGCAGGTGTGCCACCAATTGTAAATAAAACAGAGTATAAAGGTGTAGTAAGAATTGAATTAAAAGAAAATAAATATAGAATTACCTTAAAAAATATAGTGTTGATAGGAGATGGAGAGATATTAAAAAAGGGAGAGGAACAAACTTTTGAGCAAAATTATTTAAATAAGGAACAAACTGAGTATCGACCATTTTTCTTAAAAAGACCAAAAGAAATATATAACATTCATTTTAATGAGTTGTTTCAAATAGCCGTTAAAGCAAAAGAGGAATGGTAATTTATTTTACTCTTGTAATTTAAATCAATCCTAAATATGCAGAATCATGAAATATGTTACCATTGTGGTGAAAATTGTGAGGATGAATTAATTAAATTCGATACTAAGAAATTTTGTTGTTTAGGTTGTAAAACAGTTTATGAAATATTAAACCAAAATAATCTTTGCAATTATTACGAACTTGAATCAACTCCAGGAATTTCCCCACCGAAAGACACTAATAAAAAATTCGAATATCTTGAAAATACAAAGGTAATTGATAAACTTCTCGATTATCAAGACGACCAAACAAGTATTATCAATCTTTATTTACCACAAATACATTGTAGCTCTTGTATTTGGTTGTTAGAAAATTTATACAAACTTAATATTCATATCAAATCATCGAGGGTAAATTTTCTTAAAAAGGAGTTAAAAATTTCATTTAACCACAACAATTTATCCCTCCGTAAATTGGTAGAACTTTTAGCTTCAATAGGGTACAATCCTACTATAAATTTAGACCAATTAAAAGCGAATAAAAAAAAATTGATTGACCATAGTTTGATTTATAAACTAGGCATTGCTGGTTTCTGTTTTGGTAATATTATGCTAATCAGTTTACCCGAATATTTTGGACTTGATGCAATCAAAGAATCTGCTTTCTCTCAATTTTTTGGATACATTAATATGGTGCTTTCTCTACCAATTATTCTCTATAGTTCAAGTGGATATTTAAAATCGGCATATCAAGCAGTTATACACAAAACTATCAATATAGACATCCCAATAACTTTGGGCATTTTAGCACTTTTTTTTAGAAGTATTTATGAAATACTCTCCCACACTGGCTCTGGATATTTAGATTCATTGGCAGCTTTAATCTTTTTTATGCTAATCGGTAGAATTTTCCAACAAAAAACATACGACATTCTTTCATTTGAACGAGATTATAAATCATATTTTCCAATAGCTACAACTATTGTTACAGCTGATAAAATTGAAAAAAGTATTTATGTTTCTGAATTAACTATAGGTGATATGATATTGATTAGAAATAATGAAATTATACCTGTTGATGCTATATTAATTTCAGGAGAAGCCAATATCGACAATAGTTTTGTTACAGGAGAGGCAAATCCTATATTCAAAAAAAATGGTGACAAAATATACGCAGGAGGAAAGCAATTAGGGCAAGCCATACAATTGCAAGTAATAAAAAAACTTTCATATTCTTATCTTACTCAATTATGGAACGATGAGGCGTTTACAAAAGCCGATGAAGATAAATTTGATGGAATAATGAATAAAATAAGTAAATATTTTACCATTATTATTCTCTTTATCGCTATAGGAAGCCTTGCTTACTGGTGGAAAATTGATGCTAAGATTGCCATTAATTCCTTTACTGCTGTGTTAATTATTGCTTGTCCTTGTGCCTTAGCTTTGTCTGCACCTTTTACTTTTGGGAATGTATTACGAATATTAGGAAAAAATAAGTTTTACTTAAAGAATGCATCTGTAATTGAACGTCTTGCTAAGATAAATACCATTGTCTTTGATAAAACAGGAACTATTACACAGTCATCAAAAAATAATGTTACCTATTATGGCACACCATTAACTGAAGAACAGAAAATTCAAATTGCTTCTGTTTTAAGACAATCATCCCACCCTTTAAGTAAATTGGTTTTTAACTATATTGATGCAAAAAAAAACGTTGAGATTGATTCATTTAAAGAGCTACTTGGGCAAGGATTAGTGGCAACAATTAATGACATTAAAATTCAATTAGGTTCTGAAAAATTTATTAAAAATTACATTGAAAATTTGTCAACAGCTACTCGAGTACATCTAAAAATTAACGAATCTTATTTAGGCTATTTCCAAATAGAAAACAGCTATCGAACTGGGTTAAGTTCAATCATTGCTGAACTAAAATCATTTTTTAAAATCAACCTTATTTCAGGGGATAATAATAGCGAACTTGAAAATTTGAAAAGCTACTTTGGAGTAGATGCCGAGTTTTTATTTAATAAAACTCCCGAAGATAAATTAGCCTACATAAAATCTCTTCAACAAAAAGGCAATGTTACGTTAATGATTGGCGATGGATTAAACGATGCAGGAGCTTTAAAACAAAGCGATGTTGGAATATCAATTTCAGAAGATGTTAATACATTTTCGCCTGCCTGCGATGCCATTTTAGATGCATCGGTGTTTGATAAATTACCTCAATTTATCTTATATTGTAAAAGCAGTATTAATATCATTATAGCTAGTTTTATTATTTCATTTTCCTATAATATTATTGGGCTTTATTTTGCTGTAACAGGTTTGCTTTCACCTGTTTTTGCAGCCATTTTAATGCCTCTAAGTTCAATTACAGTTGTTGTATTTGTAACATTAACTTCAAATCTTTTAGCACAACATAAAAAATTATAATATTTATTTGTCGTACTTTCTTTATAATTGCTACTTAAAAAAGTACTATTGACTTTGCTAAAAAACAAACTAAGATATGATGATAATCATAGATAATATGTTGTAGAACATATTAATTTGCAATCAAAATTTATCTAGATGAGTGTTTTATTTATTTTAATCATTGTGAGTTTAATTGTGGCTTCTGGGTTTTTAATAGCATTTATATGGTCTGTTAAATCCGGACAGTACGAAGATGGATATACTCCATCTGTTAGAATGTTATTTGATAATGAAAACATTGTAGAGGATAAAGAGATAAAAACTGAAAGATAAAAACGATTCATAAATAAAAAAATTTAAAAAATGTCAGAGCAAATTGAAAAATTCTATTACGATAACAAAATCGTTAAAATGTTTGCCTATGCCACCATGCTATGGGGTGTAGTTGGTATGTTAGTTGGGTTATTAGTCGCATTTCAAATTTACATTCCTGCTTTAAATTTTAATCTTGAATTTACCACTTTTGGTAGAACTAGACCATTACACACCAATGCTGTAATTTTTGCATTTGTTGGCAACGGAATTTTTACGGGTGTTTATTATTCTCTTCAACGTTTGCTAAAAGCTAGAATGTGGAGCGATAAATTAAGTATGATTAATTTTTGGGGTTGGCAACTAATTATCGTAGCCGCTGCAATAACATTGTTAGCTGGTTTTACTACAGGAAAAGAATATGCAGAATTAGAATGGCCAATTGATATCGCCATTACATTAATTTGGGTAGTTTTTGGTTGGAATATGTTTGCTACCATTTTAAAAAGAAGAGAACGTCACTTATACGTAGCCATTTGGTTTTTTATTGCCACATTTGTTACCGTTGCAGTTTTACATATCGTTAACTCTTTCGAATATCCAGTTAGTTTATTTAAAAGTTATTCTTGGTACGCAGGTGTTCAAGATGCATTAGTACAATGGTGGTATGGACATAATGCAGTTGCATTTTTCTTAACCACACCATATCTAGGGTTAATGTATTATTTTGTTCCAAAAGCTGTAAAAAGACCTATTTATTCTTATAAATTATCTATCATACACTTTTGGGCATTAATATTCTTGTATATATGGGCAGGACCTCATCATCTTTTATATACTGCTTTACCAGGGTGGGTTCAAACATTAGGAGTCGTTTTCTCTGTAATGTTAATAGCACCATCTTGGGGTGGCATGATTAATGGTTTGTTAACCATGCGTGGAGCATGGGACAGGGTTAGGGATAGTGCCGTACTAAAATTCTTTGTTGTTGCGATAACCGCTTATGGCATGGCAACATTTGAAGGACCAATGTTGGCACTAAAAAGTGTTAATGCTATTAGTCATTATACTGACTGGACTGTTGCTCATGTTCATATAGGTGCTTTAGGGTGGAATGGGTTTTTAACTTTTGGGATGTTATATTGGTTAATTCCTAAAATGTTTAACATTAAATTATATTCTGAAAAATTAGCAAATATTCATTTTTGGATAGGAACTCTAGGTATTTTGTTTTATGCATTACCACTTTATTGGGCAGGATTTACCCAGTATTTAATGTGGCAAGAATTTACGCTAGATGGTTATTTAAAATATCCAAATTTCTTAGAAACAGTAAATCAACTTATTCCAATGTATGCCATGAGAAGCTTAGGAGGAACTCTTTACTTTGTTGGTGCTTTGATGATGGTTTATAATTTAATTAAAACAATTAAAGCTGGTTCTTTTGTTGCAAACGAAGAAGCTGAAGCTTATCTTCTTGAAAAAGACTACAAAGGAGTTGTAAAAGAGTATTGGCATAGAGCAATTGAAAGAAAACCTATTCGTATGTTAATATTTGCTTTAGTACTAATATTGATAGGTGGAGCTGTTGAAATGGTGCCAACATTTTTAGTAAAATCAAACATACCAACGATAGAGTCAGTAAAACCTTATTCTCCATTAGAATTGCAAGGGAGAGATATTTATATTAAAGAAGGTTGTTACAACTGTCATTCTCAAATGATTAGACCTTTTAGACATGAAACAGAACGTTATGGTGAGTATTCAAAATCAGGTGAATTTGTTTATGATCATCCATTTCAATGGGGATCAAAAAGAACAGGACCAGATTTAGCTCGTGAAGGATCTAAAAAGTTAAGAAAATCACATTCTTGGCATTACAATCATTTGTTTGATCCAAGGAGCATGTCGCCTGGTTCTATTATGCCTAATTACAAATGGCTTATGGTTAAAGAAATTGATGTAAATAGCACAACATCAAAAATGGCAGTTATGCAAAAATTAGGTGTGCCTTATACGAATGAACAAATAAAGTCAGGGAAAAATGATTTGAAAGTTCAGGCTGAAAGCATTGCTGCTGAATTAAAAATTCAAGGAATAAAAGAGGCAGATGCCAAAAAAGAAATTATTGCTCTAATTGCCTACTTACAAAGATTAGGAACTGATATTGAAAATGTTCCTATAAAATAATTATAAATGCTAAAATTTTTTAAACATACCATGGAGACGATAGATGGAATAGAAATTTTCCCCATCATCTCTTTTATAATTTTTTTTAGCTTTTTTGTTGCTTTACTCTTTTGGGTTTATAAAATTGACAAAAACTACATTAATCATATAGAAAAACTTCCTTTTGAAGAAGATAACTAATTTAATAAAATCAAGTCATGACTGATAAAAATAAAGACATCGAAATAATAGATGAACTAGATACAAATTTAATGGATCATGAATACGATGGTATCATGGAGCTAGATAATAGTTTGCCTCCATGGTGGTTGTATTTGTTTTATGGAACAATAATTTTTGCTATTTTCTATTCAATAAGGTTTTTTGCTTTTGGTGGATATAATCAAATTGATGAATATACCACTGAGGTTACAAATGCAGATAAAGATGTTGCCATCTTCAAGGAAAATTTTGGGGGAAGTGAAATCAATGAAAATTCAGTTGTATTATCTACAGATGCTCAAGAGTTGTTGAATGGAAAAGAGATTTTCAAGAAAAATTGTATTCCTTGTCACTTAGAAAATGGTGGAGGATTAGTTGGTCCCAATTTAACTGATGAATATTGGATACATGGAAATACCATAAAAGATTTGTTTAAAACAATCACATTTGGAGTTCCAGAAAAGGGAATGATACCATGGGAATCTCAACTAAAACCACAGCAAATACAAAATGTTGCTAGTTATATTCTTACAGAATTTAAAAATAAAAATGTTGAAGGTGGTAAAGAGCCTCAAGGTGATAAAATGTAAAAAACAAAACCTCTATAAAAGAGGTTTTGTTTTTATTAAAAACATCTAAATATATAGATGTATAGATGTTTGTCTTAATACTAAAATAAAGTAACTTTGAAGTAATTTAAAGTAGAATGAAAAACGATAATTCAAAATACAAAGAATCATTTAGAGATAAAATTCCTACAGTAGATGAAACTGGGAAAAGGAAGTGGTTATATCCTAAAAAACCATCAGGAAAATTTTATAATTATCGGTTATTTTTTAGTTATTTTTTATTAATAATTCTTTTTGGTACTCCTTGGGTAAAAATTGATGGAGAACCTCTTTTAATGATTAATATAATAACTAGGAAATTTGTGTTATTTGGACAAGTATTTTGGCCTCAAGACTTTCATCTATTTGGATTAATAATGATTGCAATGGTTGTCTTTATTGTTCTATTTACCACCATTTATGGAAGAATATTTTGTGGTTGGGTATGCCCACAAACAATTTTTATGGAAATGGTGTATCGAAAAATAGAATATTGGATAGATGGCGATTACAGAAATCAGCAAAAATTAACAAAACAACCTTGGAATACCAATAAAATAAAAAAAAGGGTTATTAAATATTTTATTTTTTATCTGATTGCTTTGGCTATTTCTCACACATTTTTAGCTTACATAATTGGTGCAGAACAACTTGTTGAAATTCAAACTTCTCCAATATCAGAACATTTAGGTGGATTTATTGCAATCATTATTTTTAGTTTTGTTTTCTTTTTAGTTTATGCTTGGTTTAGAGAGCAGGTTTGTTTAATTATTTGTCCTTATGGTAGGTTACAAGGCGTAATGTTAGACCGAGATTCACTAGTTGTTGCTTATGATTATAAAAGAGGTGAAGGAGAAAAAGGACGTTCAAAAATAGTTAGAGGTGAAGATAGAAAAGCATCTGGAAAAGGTAATTGTGTGGATTGTTATCAATGTGTTGATGTTTGTCCTACAGGAATAGACATCAGAAATGGCACTCAATTGGAATGTATTAATTGTACTGCTTGTATGGATGCTTGTGATTATGTAATGAAAAAAACAGGGCAAGATAAAGGATTAATAAGAATAGAATCGGAAAACGCAATAGCCAACCAAACGAAATCAAAATTTTCAATACGTTCTAAAGCCTACATTTTTTTATTGGTCGTGTTAATTGGATTTATTATCTTTTTATTTACTCTTAGGGGTTCTTTAGAGGCTTCTATATTAAGAACTCCCGGAATGTTATTTCAAGAACAAGAAGGTGGTTATATTACCAATTTATACAACCTTAACATTGTTAATAAATCTAGTAAAGAATTAAAATTAACTTTTAAACTATTAGGGACTAAAGGAAGTATACAAATGGTTGGAAATGAAGTGCTTATTGTAAGAAAAGGCGAAAGCAACCAACAAGCCTTTTTTGTTAAAATTCATCTAAACGATTTAAAAGCTAAAAGCACACCTATAGTTATTGGTGTTTATAATGGAAATGAATTATTAGAACAAGATGATACAAATTTTTTAGGACCTGATAAAAGTAATTGATAATTAACAAAAAAATGAGGTTTAACTGGGGAATAGGTGCATTTATTTTTTTTGGAACTTTTGTCTTTTTTATGATAGGAATGGTTTATTTATCTACCCAACAAAAGAGTGAATTAGTAACCGAAGATTATTATGAAAAGGAATTAGCTTTTAAAGAGATACTAAAAAAAGAAGCAAGAACAGCAAAATTGTCAGAAAAATTAAGTTGGCAAATAATCAACAATCAACTTAGCATTCAATTTCCAAAAGAAATTGGTGAAAACATTATGGGTGAAATCACCTTTTTCAAACCATCCAATCAAAATGATGATAAAAAAATTTCTTTTCAAACATCATCAAATAGTCATTCAATTGATGTAAGTAAGTTTTCTTCTGGCATGTATAAACTAAAAATTGACTGGATGTCAAATGATATTACCTATTACAACGAAGAGGTCATTGATTTGCCCTATTAAATTTTATGGAATTATTTATAACAGCATTTGCAATTGGTTTATTTGGAAGCTTTCATTGTATTGCAATGTGTGGACCAATAGCTTTTGCCTTGCCAGTAAAAAATAATACCCCTTTTTTTCGTATAATTAGTGGAGTAATTTATAATATAGGACGTATAGCTACTTATGTATTATTTGGTATTTTGTTTGGGTACCTTGGTCAAGGTATAAGCATGGCAACAACACAACAAGTTATTTCTATTTTTATAGGAATAGTTTTTATTTTATCTGTTTTATTTCCAAAATCAATAATTAATAAAATAAATCCAACAAGTAATGTGGGTTTTTTTATTTCCAAAATTAAAAATAATTTAGGAAAATTATTACATTCAACTTCTACTCTTAATTTATTGTTAATCGGATTACTTAATGGATTATTACCCTGTGGGTTAGTTTATGCAGCCATTGGTGGAGCTATTGCTACAGGTAATGTATTTCAAGGAGCGTTGTTTATGTTTTTTTTCGGAATAGGCACATTGCCTATGATGTTTTCTGCTGTTCTACTTTCCAATTTTATAAGCATCAATTTTAGAAATAAAGTTAAAAAAATTATACCTTTCTTCATACTTCTTTTAGGTTTCCTTTTTATCCTCAGAGGATTAAATCTAAATATTCCTTATTTGAGCCCAAAAATTAATGTTGAACGACCTTTTATTACCAATTGTGTAAAGTAATTAGTCGTTAGAAATTCTTAAATCTAATAACGTGATAAACCAGAAAAAAAGAAAATATTTCCTAAATGTCCTTGCTGCAAAGTAGGAAATATGCTCACCCTACTTGTTTTTGATAAACGAGGGCCACCAAAGGAATATTTTGGCGGGGTCAAAACAATAGTGAGCTATAAAAGTTAAGCTTTTATGGGTAGGGGAAGGTATGCCCATAAAACAAAAAAATAAGAAGAAAAAGTGCCTAAAAACCCTTTTAATCATTAAAATTGTTGTCCTAACAACTTAATAACAACAAACTATCATCACGATAAGTCCATAATAGACCAGGTTCCTCCGATGTATCGGAGCAGGCAGTTCAACACAGGTTTCATTGTTGGTGCTACGCACCCAACGAAACCTTAGCTGTTGTGTGTGGTTATTCTTTCCATCATGTGTTTTTGAAATCATTGTCAGTGTATGAGTTGAAACCAGTGTCGATGTTTTCCTTTGCTATTTTGAAGTCCTCAGAAGTAGTTGTCAATTTTGTATTTGTCAGCTTGCTTTGTAAATAGGTTAGCTCTTCCACTTTCTCACTTAACTCTACCATTCCAATTACGTTGTCTTCTACTTTAGCTTCAATGATTTTTGCCTTTTTGTATAAGTCAAGATAACCGTTTGCTGCTCTAATATATTCTTCGCAAAGATTTTCGTGCTTCAATGTCAGTAAATAAATACTTATGCCAATTTCAACAATAGATAAAAGCCCAATTATCAAAACTGAAAGTTCTTGGAATTTTTGAGAGAAGTAAACTGCAACACCGGATAAAGTAATCACACTAATGAGAATTGAAGTAATTTCAAATCCGTTCCTTCGTCCATTTCGAGTTTTTTCGTCATTTGAAACTCTATTAGAAGCTGCAAAGAATAGATTTTTAGAATATGCAAAATCAACTCTTAATTGTTGAAGACGCTTATATAAATTGCTATTTTTAATTTCGTTTTCCATAATCTGTTTTATTGGGGAAATTCGTTACCAAAAAGTGTGTTTTTACAATATGAGGCAAATGCTTCATCTGTCATTGTTTTTATTTTATAAATATCGGTCGAATTTATCCAACCATATATTTCCAAAAGTCTTGTTACTCCGTCACGATAATTATTTACGTAGCCAAGTTGTCTGATAGCTAAAACTTCTAGTTCAAAAGACCTTGGTTGTTTTAAATTATTTTTTACTCGACATTTCTTCATCATTTTAATTAGTGGAATCAGCAAAGAATTTTGACTATTTGCTCTAGTGAGTTGTTCACCTAAAACATCTGGGCTGTCAATACGCTGCCAAACATTAACATTAGAAGAATTAGGTATTTCATAATAGTTACTGCCCCAAGTATTTCCCTCAATTGCAGGGGTTAGTTCAAATTTGCAATGACTAAAATCCAAAGTTATGCAAGGCTTATCTTGCATAATTGTTGTATTAGGGTAGGTTAAAGTAAGGTCTTGTTTTAATCGGGTCAAAACAGATTGAGGTGTTGGATTACCATAAGCTCCAGGATTATAGTTTAGAATAACAAAAATATCAACATCGTTCAAAGGTCGGATAAGAGTTCTTCTTTTGTATGAACCAGTCAAAAATGTATTTTTAACATATGGCAATTTTTGAAGAATTGTTTGTCGTAAATGAGTATGTGAACCAACGATTTGTTCTCTTTGGTTTTCTGTTGGCTCTATTGTTTGTCTAAACTGGTCAAATTTACTTTGAAGTGTCATATTTTAAAATTTTGTAGTTTTTTTATAATCACACATAACGTGTTTTTATAAGATTTGTGCGACGTAAAAATCGGAGATTTTTCCGCCGAAGTTATATTTTTATTGAATGTTTGTCGGTTTATTATTTAGTTTAAATGTAAGCATAAATTTTATGAGGTGTTGGCAGCTGGTTTTTATTTTTTCGTATTCGGTTTAATTTCAAAATTACTGTTTAGATGATATTTCCAATCGTCAGTAAATTCCATATATTTCGTTCCGTCAGTCGTTGTCAAAATCATTCCCTCAACACTCGCAATATAAAATTCTTCCCAATTATTAATAAAATCCGTTGTTTTAATCTTTATGATTGGGTCATCCCAGTCAAGCCAAGTATATAGAAATTCAGATTTCGATAAATCACTTTTATTCAGCCAATCCATTATTACAGATTCGTTGTCAGCAAAGTCAAAAAAGAACTGATGATGATTTTCCGTTTTATTCCAATCGACAGTTGAATGGTCAATATCCCAACAATTTTCATTGTTACTAATTCCTAAATCGATTAGGAATTTATTAAATCCTCCATTTTTTCCATCAATTCCAGTTGATTCGATAAAAGTCAAATGCTCGTGTAAAAAATGTTTTTTGTTCGTTAAAATTCCCATTTCTTGAATTTAGGTTGTTTTTCAACTTGCTTATAACGGTTTAGGCTATGAAAAGTTGCGGGTTTTATAACGCAATTTTCCGATGATTAAATGTATTAAAATTAAGTTTTAGAACCATTCTATTTAGTTGGATTGAGCAATTTTTTTTAGCCATTGTTGTGCTTTCGTTATTTTTCTATTCTGCTGATAGAGTCGGCAAAGACATACTCTTTTACAATTTTGGCTTGTGCGGCGGCTGGCGCGAATTGTAAATGTGTATGGCTCTGGTTGTTGCTTTTTTCAATTTTATATTTAACTTTAGATTCTTTGAAAAATCTCAATTGTCTAGTTTGTTCAATCATCTGATTATATAATTCGTGAGAATCATTTTCTTGATTAGGAAATTTTATAGAATACGCATCTGAAACTGACACATCGATTTCAATATTTGGAAGTAGTTCTTTAATCTTTTCCATTGAATTATTAAAATAATTTTCACAAATTTCACAAGCAGTTAGACTAATTTCCGCTTTTACACAAGCGACTACAATAGTACCGCTTCCTAAATGAGTATCTAAAATCTTATCACCTTTTTTAGCATACATTTTTAAAAGCCATTCATAAAGGTCAAGCGGCTTTTGTGTAGGATGTGTTTTATTTTTATTTCGTCTGACACTGTAATGAAAAATTTTGGCAGGTCTATCTAATGATGACCAAGCCATTTCTGCCATAGCAAAATTATTTAGTGATTCGGGTTGTTTCTTATCCCAAATGATATATCCTTTATTGTACTCATTTCTTAACCAAAGTTGACCAAAATAATTGCCACCCCATATGATTTGATTTTTAGAAACACGGAATAGTTCATTGAAATATTCATCATCCGGCTTTTTGTCCCATTGCAGGTATTCTTTCATATTGAATTTATGGTCACCACCTCTTTTTGTTTTATTTAATATACCATAAGGTGGGTCAACAATCGCTAAATCAAAATAATTATCAGGATATCTTGACATTAAATCCATATTGTTCTCTCTCGTAATTGAAATCATATTATTTTAACTTTTTGTAGCGAACCTTTCAATAGTCATATTTGAAATACTTTTACTAATGTCAGTTCCCAGATTGTTTGTGATTATTGAATCGAAATCCTCAAAATCTATTTCTCTTATATCGTTATCTATACAGTTGTATAAATACTCTGAAAATGTGCTTGCTCGAATAATTACAATTGGTGAGGTTTGAATGTCTTGTAAAACTGCAGGAACATATCTTGGGGCAACTACAATAGTGTATTCTCCTCCAATTTTATCTCTATGTCCAGCTAATCTACCTGAATTTATTCCAGACAACTTGTTTTTAGTTGATTTTGCATCAACTGCGAATTTTTTCTTTTTTGTCAAGTAAAGGCATTCTATATCTGTGTTTCCTGCCCCACCAATTTTTTCAGCTTCAACATTGTAGAACATATTAAATCCATCAGTAAGAGCATCTTCAAATAAATATGCTTCTTCACCATCAGTATTATTTGAATATTGTTCAATTAGTTTAGGTAGGTTTAATAGTTTAAGTTTTAATTCGTTTTCAACTACTCCAATTGAGTTAAGTAAAATTCTTGGGTAAAAACTGTAAATCTCTTTTATTACATCTATTTTCAATCTTTCAGGGTCATTGAGTAAAAGAGGCTTTTCTAAAAAAGAATAGTTTGCTTCAAGATTATTTACTAACTCAATTAAATCAGCAGGTATTTCTACAACGTTTCTCGTTATTTTTCTATAAGTATTTGTTTTACCGTGTTGAAGTTTACATATTAATTCGCCGTCTGTTTTTGTTAGAACACCTGCTCCTGAAAATAAAGTTGAAACATAGTAATCCCACTCGTAGGCTGAATTGACATAGGCGTGTTTGTCTTCCTGAAATTTTTCAGCTAATTCGTCATTTGATAATATTCTTAATCCTAAAATTTCTTGAACTAACTGTTCATAAACTTCTAAAGTTATTTCTTGGATAAATACTACTATGTATGCGACTTCAAAAGCAAATAGCTTATTTCCCAGTCTGGAATCCGAAAGCAATTTGAAGATTAAACGAAAAGGATATAATTGAAAATCTTTATCTGTACCGCTGTGTGGATGTTGATACTGTACTGCCCACAACATAGTTAAAAATATTTTCGAAGATTTTTGCTTGTCTTCAATATGTTTCAAAAATAGGTTGCCAAGTGGGCTGTATAAAAATCTATCTTCACCATCAATTTTTGCTTGATATCCAAACATATAATATGATAGTTGGTTGATTTTATGATTGATTGCATCAAGCGGCATGTCAGGGTTTCTTTCACTATACAGACCAACTTCACGCAATTTTAAATTTAGACGAGCTTTTTCTTCTTTTGATATTGCAGTTTTGGAATATGACTTTAAAAATTCCGCAACTGAACATAGTAATTTAAAGTCACTTATGTGACGATATAAAATCCACTTTTTACTATCTATTCTTAATGTCATTCCTAATTATGAATCTGTTCAACAATTTTTTTAATTAACAATGGTGGGATACATTCACCGATACATTTTCTTATTAAAAGCTCGTTCGTGTCATCAGGAATATTCCAATCAGCTGGTAATGAAGATAACAACATCAATTCTAATGGAGTTAATACTCTTGCATCAGAATACAATCCGTTTGATAGTTTTCTGCCTGGATGAACATTTAATTGAGAACTGATTGCATCATTTCTCATTGTAATAGTTGGTGAAGGTTCATCCCATTTAATTCTACGATAAGTAGTATTATAACTTTTTATTCTTTCCCCATTTTCTTTGGTAGGAAAGTGAATTTTATTGTCAAATGCGGTTTTACCTGTTGGTGTATTTTGCATCCAAGTAATGTGTCTTTCATTGTGCTTTCTTGCAAAATGCCATTTTAAATCCGATTTTTCGCTTGCTTCAATACTAGGAAGATGTCCAATTACTTCTTCAACTGTTATTATGTTTTCAGTTGTTGGCGAAGCCCATTTCAATCCCTTTTTGTACATCTTTATTATTGCACGAACTCTTCTTTGAGGAACTCCAAACAATTGTGCATCATATTCTTCGGCTTCTATTTGGTATTTGCCTTTAAAAAGAATGGATAAAATGTCAATAATTTTCATCAATTGACCTTGAAAAGGTAATTCTATTTTGAAGAATGTAGGAACGTTCTCAATTAAAACGTAATTAGGATTTTTCTTTTCGATAAACTCTATTATTCTAAAAACCAAAAAATTCCTTTCGTCATTTAACATTTGATTTTTACTTCTATTTTTTCCTGCAACACTCATTCCTTGGCAAGGAGGAGAAGCAATTAAAAAATCTAAATTATCAGATGATGATTTAAGAATCTCTTGGAATATTTTGTCATTTTGAATGTCGCCAGATATCATTTTGGCATCTTTATTTACTGAACGATATAGATTCGCTCGTTCTTCCAACATCTCATTTGCGACAGTAATGTTGACACCTATTTCTTTAAAATAAGTTTCTGCAATTCCTGCACTTGAAAATAAAGAGGTTCCAATCATTAGTTAAATTTTATTATGCCTTGTGATGCTTTTTTTATTTTGTAATAGTTAGCTTTCTTTCTCTTTAGCTAGACTCAATAAATCGTCAGTGTCATCTTTTTGATAAATTAATTCTGCGATTTTTTCACTCAAAAATTCTTTTTCAAGTTGAATCACGTCTAAATCAAAAATTTCTGCAAGTTTTGGGATAATTTCCTCCGTTACATTTCGTTTTTGATTTTCAATTTTCGAAAGTGTTGACTGGTCAATATCCAAAGCAGCTGCAAGCTTTGTTAAAGTCAAATTATTTTCGAGTCTTAATTTATGAATGTACTCGCCAAATGTTTCTTTCATCACCTTGAATATTTTGCCTTGACAGTTTTGTCAAATGTAGAAAAATTTATTCAATTTATCGTGAAAGGAGCGTGGGGAAATTTTAGCTCTTTTGGTTTTTTTAGGATTGGTTTGTGTAATGGAAAAAACCAAATGTGCA
>Ga0210033_1000515_pt1 | contig 36504 bp, 29 predicted proteins | sample CryGeymeta201501_FD_185465 | JGI IMG/M metagenome (GOLD analysis project Ga0210033, IMG submission 185465) | Groundwater microbial communities from Crystal Geyser aquifers in Utah, USA - Crystal Geyser metaG 2015-01 (SPAdes) (version 2) | ecosystem: Environmental > Aquatic > Deep subsurface >... | reverse complement strand
TAGGCGCAGCAGCCGGCGGCGCATTCGTCGGGCGAGGGACCGAGCACGCCCAGGCTAGGGCGACGACCGCCCGGCTCCACGCGCTCGAGCACGAGCTCGCGCACCATCTCGACGAAGCGTGGATGCGCGCCCACGGTACCGGCACGGTAGAGTTCGATGCCGTGCTCCGCGGCGCGCTCCTTGGCCTCGACGTCCAGATCCCAGACCACCTCCATGTGGTCGGCCAAGAAGCCGATGGGGACGACGACCAGATCGCGCACGCCGATCAGCGCGAGGGCGTCGAGGTGGTCGACCACGTCGGGTTCGAGCCAGGGCACCTCGGGCGGGCCGCTCCGGCTCTGGAAGACGAGCTGCCACTCACGCTTCCCGATCGCTTCGGCCACGAGGCGACACGACTCTTCGAGCTGCTCGCGGTAGGGCGACGTGGCGTCCATGGTGAACGGGATGCTGTGCGCGGTGAAGGCGACACGAGCGCTCGCGCGACGCTCCTCGGGCACGCGCGCGAGGGCCTGCTCCACGCGGGCCACCTGCGCCTCGAGGAAGCCGGGGTGGTTGTGGAAGAGGCGAAGCTTGAACAGCTCCGGTGCACCGGGACCGACGGCGGCACGCGCGCGCTCGAGATCTTCGCGATACTGGCGGCAGCCTGAATAGCTACCGAAGGCGCTGGTCGCGAAGACGAGCGCCCGCTCGATGCCGTCGCCGCGCATCTGGCGCACGGTGTCTTCGAGCAGCGGGTGCCAGTTGCGGTTGCCGAAGTAGACCTTCAGCTCGGGCCCCTTGGTGATGAAGGCCTGACGCAGCGCCGCCACCAGCTGACGGTTGCAGTCGTTCAGCGGGCTCTTGCCGCCGAAGTGGGCGTAGTGAGTGGCGACCTCCTCGAGACGCTCGCGGGGCACACCACGACCGCGTACGACGGACTCGAGGAAGGGCATGACGTCCTCGGCCTTCTCCGGCCCTCCGAAGGAGAGCACGAGCAGCGCGTCGTAGTGCGGTGCTGGCGGGGGGATGGTGTCCATCGGCGGCAGTTTCGACAATCCCGAGGCGCGCGCAAGTGGACGGGTGTCCGGTGCGCTCGGCTCAGCCTCAGATGTGCAGGATGGTGAGCGCGGCGTTGACGATGCCCATCAGGCCCTCGCCGGCGATCAGCCCCGAAGCGAGCACGAAGTTGAAGCGATCGACCGCGGTCGGGTTCTGCCTCTTCCAGATCCACCAGGCGACGAGCCCGAAGAACATGATCATGGAGTAGAAGGCGGGGATGATGAAGGCGATGCCGCAGGCGAGACCGCTGGGCACGTAGGGGGCGATCCGCTTCACGCGCCTGAGCGCGGAGATCGCGATGCCGACCAGGACCGCGGCCAGCACGGCCCACTCCGCGTGGGGAGGCAGCGCCCCGAGCCCCTGGGCCAAGAGCTCGGCCATCGCCTTCCAGGCCATGGCGGCAGGCGCCGGCATCTTCTCGCCGCCGATCTCATAGGCGGTGGTGAAGACGTAGTAGACGGGGACGACGAAGACGACGCCCGCACAGATGCCCACGAGCTGCGCCAGGAACTGCTTCCGGGGCGACGCGCCGAGCAGGTAGCCCGTCTTGAGGTCCTGCATCATGTCGGCGGCCTGCGAGGCCCCGGCACCAGTGATCGCGGCGGCCATCAGGTTGGTGGCGATCTGCCCCGGCGCCAGCGCGCCGTAGACCAGCTGCGTGACCTTGCCCATGCCGCCGACGGGGTTGATGTCGGTCTCACCCGTGGAGCGCACGGCCACGATCGAGAGCATGGCCGAGAGCGCGATGGCGACCAGGCTCATCCACCAGGCGATGTCGAAGACGATGGACCCGATCACCATCGTCAACACCGAGCCTGCGGCGAGTCCGCCCATCCACCAGGCGTTGGGGATGGCGTTGGGATCCGCTTCCTTCTTCGGCTCACCCGCCGCTGCCTTCTCCACGGTGGAGAGCTGCGTGGGACGCGAGAGCGCGCGCCGGAAGGTGCGCCAGCTGAAGGCCAAGGTGCTCAGAGCCTCGCTGACCATCAGCGCGACACCGGGCCAGAGGATCCAGCCGCGTGGGCCATCGGCGTAGCTCATGATGGCGCCGGTCGCCCAGCCTTGCGATTGGGCCAGGGGCGCGAGGATGGCCCAGGCGACGATGGCGCCGAGCATCAACGACAGGCTGACGCGCGGTCCGATCAGAAAGCCGGCGCCGAAGAGCGACGGGCCAACGTAGAGCTTGAAGCTCCAGGCCGCGGCCACGGTCAACGCGCCCGCGATGGCGCTGCCCGGCAGAACCGCGGTCGTCCACGCCGCCAGATCCGGGTTCTCCATCGAGCCGAAGAAATGCGAGCCCAGGGCGTACAGCCCCGCGACGACGCCCGACCACACCAGCACTTTGGCCTTGGACGCGGCCTCGGCCGCTTCGGCGAACATGGCGAGCACGGTCTCGGCCGTGGCCGTGCCCGTGGGGAATCGCAGCTTCTCCACCTCGACCATCTGATAGCGCAGGGGCACGACGAAGAAGACGCCGAGGAAGGCGATGGAGAGGGACCACGCCGCGAGCTCCCAGGGCGAGATGTGATGACCCAGCATCTCCATGGCCGGGATGGCGGCGACCAGGCCCGCCGCGGAGGCCATGGCGCCCGCGCCGCTGCCTGCGGTCTGGGTGATGTTCGTCTCGAGCACGCTCAGCCGCTTGCTCATGGCAGAGAAAATCGCGAAGCCGAGCACGGCGGAGATGATCGAGGCGCCAAAGGTCCAGCCGATCTTCAAGCCGATGTAGATGTTGGTGCAGGCCACCACGCCACCGACCACGCAGCCGATGAAGAGCGCGCGAAACGTGAGCTGCAGCTCGTTCGGCGCCGGGACGTACATCTGCTCCGCATGCGTGGCCCCGGGCAGCCACTCCACCGGGTCCGCGGAAGCCTCCACGGAGTTGAACTCATGGGCCTCGGGCTCGGGCGCGGCGGTCTCATCAGTCATGCGGGCTCCTTGGGCTGGGCCGACATAACCGAAAACGTGGACGGGTGTCGAGGCGCGGCCGCGCACGGAACGCCGCAGTCGCGAGCCCGCGCCGATGGCTGGCGATGCCCGACCGTCGAGCGAGTTCTTGGCGCCCGTCCCCAGGCCGAACCACTGCTGGCCCACGCGCGTGTAGAGTCGGCGGCGCTCGCAGCCTTGAACTCCCACCTCGGACGCCGCGCGGCCCTCGCGGCGCAGCAGCGTGAAATGCAGCGCGTCCCAGCGCGGCGGTCAGCGGCACGACCTTCGCCATCCGCTTCATCCGCCAGACTTCCGCTGCACCTGAAGTCCGCTCATTGGACAAACGTCACCTCCCAGATGTCGGAGGCTACCGAGTCGACGCGATGCCTACCCGTTCAGGCACCAGCGAAACCTCGCCCGCGGCGCCTCGCCAGCCGGGGCGGGTGTGCTCCGGCCGAGCGTGCTAACAGCACGGCGACGGAGGTGCGAGGCGATGGCGCTGTACTACGACGAGGTGTTCGAAGACTCGGTGCGCTTCGGCGTGAAGGTGGAGCGCACGCTCCACTCGGAGCAGAGCCGCTTCCAGAAGGTCGAGGTGCTCGAGACCACGCGCTTCGGGCGCATGCTGGTGATCGACGGGCTGTTCATGACCAGCGAGAAGGACGAGTTCTTCTACCACGAGCTGCTGGTGCAGCCGGCGATGTGCACGGTGGCCAAGCCCAAGGACGTGCTCATCATCGGCGGCGGCGACGGCGGCTCGGCGCGTGAGGTGCTGCGTCACCAAGACGTGGAGCGCTGCGTGCTGATCGAGATCGACGAAGCCGTCGTGCGCGCAAGCAAGGAGTGGTTGCCGACGATCGGCAGCGCCTGGGACGACCCGCGCCTCGACACGCGCTTCGACGACGGAGTCGCCTTCGTGAAGGAGCGCGAGGGCGCGGCCTTCGACGTGATCCTCGTCGATGGCTCGGACCCCGTCGGCCCGGCCGAGGTGCTCTTCTCCGAGGAGTTCTTCCGCGGCTGCCAGCGCCTGTTGAAGCCCGGCGGCGCGCTGGCGCTGCAGAGCGAATCGCCCGTGTACTTCCGCGACACTTTCGTCGAGACGCAGAAGAAGCTCGGCGGCATCTTCCAGACGGTGCGCCCCTACTTCGGTCCCGTGCCCATCTACTCGGGCGGTGTCTGGAGCTGGACGCTGTGCGCCGACTCGGTCGATCCGCTGACGCCCGTGGACGCGCGCGTCGAGGCGATGACGGGGGGCTCCCAGATCTACAACGCGGACATCCACCGCGCGGTCTTCGCGCTGCCCAACTACCTGCGCCGCGCCATCGCCGCTGGCTAGCCGCCTGTTGAAGAACCGAACCCGAAGGATCGACGAGCGCGACGGGGTCGGCTCGTCGTTGGGCACGACGAGGAAATCCCGGAGGATTTTCCAGGAGGGACCGGCGGCGAGACGCCTCGTCCCGCCGGCGAGACGAGGGATGAGGTTCTTCAACAGGCTGCCAACAGGCCCGTCTCACCAGCGCAGGACGAGCTTGCCGAAGGTGTCGCCGGACTCCATGCGCGTGTGAGCAGCGGCCGCCTCTTGCATGGGCAGGATGTCGTCGATCACGGGGCGGAATCGTCCGGCGGCGATCAGCGGCAAGACCTCGAGGCGCATGTCCTGCGCCAGCGCGATCTTCTCTTCCAGAGGGCGGCTGCGGATCACGCTGCCCATGAGGCGCGCGCGCTTGGCCAGGAGCAGGCCGAGGTTCAGCTCGGCCTTCACGCCGCCCAGGAGACCGATGGTGACGATCGTGCCCAGCGGCGCCAGGGCGCGCAGGTTCTCGTCCAGGTAGGACGCGCCGACGGTGTCGAGGATGACGTCCGCGCCGTTCGGGGCGTGGTCGCGCAGCGCGCCGGCGAAGGCGCCATCTTCGACGCAGATGCCCGTCATCGAGCCTAGCGCCCGGCAGCGTGCGAGCTTGCTCGCGGTGCGCGAGGTGCCGACGACGTGAGCGCCCGAGAGCGACGCGAGCTGTAACGCCGCCGTGCCCACGCCGCTGCCGATGGCGTGCACGAGCAGCGTGCGACCGAGGCGCAGGTCGGCCTGGCGATAGAGCGCGTCGTAGGCGGTGGAGAAGGCCTCGGGCAGAGCGGCGGCCTCGATCAGATCGAGGCCGTCGGGCACGGGCAAGAGCTCGCGCGCGTGGGCCACGAGGAGCGTCGCCATGGCGCCGCCGGCGCTGAGGCCCATGACGCGTGCGCCAACGGCGACCTCCGTCACGCCCTCGCCGAGGGACTCGACCTCGCCCGCGAACTCGAGGCCGGGCACGTCCGCTGGCACACCGGGGGGCGCCGGATAGAAGCCGCGGCGCTGCAGGATGTCGGCGCGATTCAAGCCCGCCGCGACCACGCGCACGCGCACCTCGCCCGGACCCGGATCGCGCACCGAGAGCTCGCCGAGGCGCAGGACCTCGACGCCTCCCTTGCCGTCGAAGTGAAGGGCCTGAGCGCGCATCACGCGACCCCGGAGATTCGAGCCAGGCCGCGCATCACGCGGCCCCGGAGATTCGAGCCAGGCCGCGCATCACGCGGCCCCGGAGATTCGAGCCAGGCCGCGCATCACGCGGCCCCAGAGATTCGAGCCAGGCCGCGCATCACGCGGCCCCAGAGATTCGAGCCAGGCCGCGCATCACGCGGCCCCAGAGATTCGAGCCAGGCCGCGCATCACGCGGCCCCAGAGATTCGAGCCAGGCCGCGCATCACGCGGCCCCAGAGATTCGAGCCAGGCCGCGCATCACGCGGCCCCAGAGATTCGAGCCAGGCCGCGCATCACGCGGCCCCAGAGATTCGAGCCAGCCGCTCCTCCGCGAGCAGGCGCACGGCGCCGAAGGCGTGGGTGAGGCGGGTGCGCGCGCCCGCGCCGTACCAGATGCCCGCGAGCTCTCGCAGCATCGGGTAGCTGGTCGCACGGATGGGGTAGCTGCGACGCGGCGGGCAGTTGGGATCGTCGAGTCGGACCTGCGCCCGGGTGCAGGCGCGCAGCGCTTCGGGGACGGCCAGGGCGCCCAGGGCCCAGCCCGCGCGCTCGGGATCGGCCATCTCCATGCACGCCCCGCGGCTGCTGAGCTCGAGGCGAGCCACGCGACCCACCGGCGGCGTCAGCCCACAGCGCATCAAGCAGAGCACCGGCCCCCCGAAGGACTCGCGGGCGATGCGCATGCTCGGATCCACGTCCACCAGCAGAGTCGGCCTGTAGAAGCGCGCGCCGAGGGACTCGACGTGATCGCCTCCGACCAAGATGCGCGCGCCCCGCGCGACGGCGTCGCCCAAGAGCTCGTCCACGCGCGCCAGGTCGGCGGGTTGGGAGGCCTCCGCGCAGTCGACCAGGCGTGGACCGTTGGCGGGACCGAGGCGCATGGCGGCCACGGCGGCCGTGAGCCGTGCGACCAGAGCCGCGTGGATCTCGGGCGCCGCGTATACCCGCCGCACGGGCAAGCGCGCCCCACCCGCGCTGGCGAAGGCCCCGCCCATGGCGCGAGATTCGGCCAGGTCGAGGTCCGCGTCGGCGGCGATGGACATGGAGAGTCCCGCGGCGCGGGAGCGGTTGCTCGACCAGAGCGCGTCCACGCCGACCGCGTCCAGCAGCACGGGGCTTCGCTCCACGCCCGAGACGTACACGACCAGGGCCTCCGATGCGCCGACCACGGCGAGCTGCTCGCGCAGCAGATCGACGCAGGCGCTGGCGACGGGATCGTTCGCTTCGCGTCCCGCGAAGACCACCGCGTTGCCGGCGAAGAGCGCCGTGGCCGCGGGCGCCAACAGGTCGAGCAGGCGAGCCTTCGCGCCCACCGAGAGCCCGACCACACCCACGGGCAGGCGACTCACACTCGGGGTCCCGCGCAGGCGCGCCAAGGGGCCGACGGAGCCGAAGAGCCGCGCGCCGTCTCGCGGCAACGCCGAGAGCAGGCTGAGCAACGGATCGAGGTCCCCCATGGCGACGTCGACCAGGGTCTCCCCCGTGGCCATCGATTGGAGCCGCGCGAAGCCGTCGTGGGCGGTGACGAGCCGGGCACGCAGGCCCTCCACCAACTCGCGGCGCTGCGCCGGAGCGGTCCGGGCCCAGAGACGCTGCGCCGCGCGGGCCCGATCGACGTGGGGGGCAAGGTCCGCCTGCGCATCCAACCTCAGAGGCCGCTCCTCGGGTGAAGGCTCGTCGCCTGTTCCACGGCGGTCGTTCTCGGTCGTTGGCATTGGCCGTCCTTCCATGAAAACGGATAAATACGCACACGGAGTAGCACTCGCAAGCCCCCCCAATGCTACGCTGGGGGCGTGGGAGTGCAGCTCGGACAAGTCCTCCGCTACCACGCCTCGCGCTCCCCCGAGCGCACGGCGCTGGTCGACCGCTGCGGTTCGGAGCGAAGCGCGCAGAGCTACGGGCAGCTCGACGCCAAAGCTCGATCCGTGGCCGCGGCGCTGCGTCGGGCGGGCTTGGTGGAGGGCGATCGCGTGGCCCTGTGCGCGGAGAACGGCGTCGGCTACGTCGCCGCCTACTTCGGCGCGCTCTACGCGGGCGCCTGCGTGTTGCCCCTGCCCGTGCTCTCGGCGCCCGGAGAGGTGGCCTATCGCCTGCGCCACGCGCGCGTGCGGGCGCTGATGGTGGACGCGGCGCGCTGGCCCCTCGCCCGAAATGCCCTCGAATCCGTCGGGGTGGGCGTGAGCCTGCTCGACGTGGGCGACCTGATGAACGAGCAGGACGCGACCCTCCCCTCCGATCGACCCGCCGGCGCGTCCGCGATGTTGCTCTACACCTCGGGCACCACGGGCTCGCCCAAGGCCGCGGTGCTCAGTCACGGCGGGCTGCTCGCCCACACGGCCGCGCTCGTGCACCACGCGCTGAGGCTCGACGCCCACTCGCGCGTGCTCGGCGTGCTTCCCTTCGCCCACTCCTTCGGCACGCGCATGACGCTGCTGGCGCCCCTGTACGCGGGAGGCTGCTGCGTCACCTTGCCGCGCTTCGACGCCGGGGCGAGCCTGCACACGGCGGAGCAAGAGGCCGTGACCTGGCTGCCAGGCGTGCCCAGCATGTTCTCCGCCTGGTCCCGGGTCGAGGGCGATCCCTGGCCCGAGCTCGAGGCTTGCCTCAGCGCCGGCGCGCCCTTGCCCGAGAGCGTGCGGAGCGCGGCCGAGGCGCGATTGGGTGCGCCCATCCGCGAGGGCTATGGCCTGACGGAAGCCAGCTTCTGTACCGTCGACGACGGATCCTCCCCGCGGGTTCACGGGCACGTCGGGCGCCCGGTCTTCGGAGTCGAGCTGCGCATCCGAAACGAGGCGGGCGAGGCCGCGGAGACGAACGAAGTCGGCGAGGTCGAGGTTCGCGGCACGAACTCGATGCTGAGCTACCTCGACGAGCCGGAGGCGACGGCGTCGGTCATGCACGAGGGTTTCCTGCGCACGGGCGATCTCGGGCGACTGGACCCGAGCGGGCGGCTGTGGATCGTGGATCGGCGCAAGGATCTAATCCTGCGCGGCGGCTACAACGTGGTTCCGTCCGAGGTGGAGGACGCGCTCGCGTCGCTCCCGGGGGTCGTCGGCGTCGCGGTGGTGGGTCGCCCCGACACCGATCTGGGCGAAGAGATCGTGGCCGTGTTCGCCTTGGCGGAGGGCGCGCGCCTCGGCCCGGCCGAGGTGGGTGCCCACGCACGGTTGCAGCTCTCGCGCCCCAAGCAGCCGCGCGAGCTCGCTTACGTCGAAGCCCTGCCCTTCGGCCCGAGCCGCAAGGTGCTGCGGCAGGTGCTTCGAGAGCGCCTGATCTCGGGAGAGCTCACGACGCTGCCCATCCCCAAGATCTGACCGCCGTCAGCCCGGCTTTCCGTCGACACGCGGACGCATCAGGATGGGCGTGAAGACGATCACGTAGAGCAGATAGCCGAGGGCCCAGAGGCTGCCGCCGATGACGGGCGCACGCGCCGCGAGCTCTCCCCCGGCGTAGGGCAGGAGCCCGCGCGTCAACGCCCCGAGGGCGACCAGGAGGAAGGCGAGGCGGAGACCGCGCGACGCTTGCAGTGGGCGTCCCGTGTGACCCAAGGCGGCGCGGCTCATGACGGCGAGCACCATCAGGCCGAGCCCACCGGCCGTGAACAGGTGGAGCGGCGCCGTACCCGGAGCGGCCAGCCCAAGATCCGTCGCGGCGCGCAGCGCGAAGCCCAGGACCAAGAAGGCCAGCCCGGCGTGGAGCACGCTGACCAGCGAATCTCCCAGCGTGGAGAGACTGCGCCAGCCGAGCAGGCGCACGAGCAGCAGCAGCGCCGCCAGCGCACACAGCCCACCCGCGACGGGGCCGGGGGCGAAGAGGTCCAGCGTCAGCGCCGCCACACCGATCCCGAGGCTGAGCCGATCGAGCGTGACGCTGGTCCAGAGCGGGAGGTCTCGGCCGGCGCGCTCGAAGGCCGACTTGGTGAAGTTGGGCACGATGCGTCCGCCGACGACCAGGACCAGCATCAGTTCGACGTACACCCCCATGCGCAGGCCGAGCAGCGCCGTCGACGACGCCAGACCCAGCGCCCAGAGGTGGGTCAAGCCGTTGGCGCCCACGAGCAGCGCGAGCAGCACGGGAAAGCCGTAGTTACGCGAGCGACGTGCCCGCACGATGGGCGCCGCGACGAAGCCGGCCAAACAGGGCAGGAAGAGCAGATCGAGCCCAGCCACCAGCCAGGGCGCGAGCACGCTCGCGGCCAGCAGCGCGACGCGACCTGCGACCCACACGCCCACGAGCACGCCGAGCCAGGCGCCGCGCACCGCCGGCGTATTGGTCCATTTCGGCACGGCCGTCAGCAAGAAGCCCGCGATGGCCGCGGGCACGAAGCCGAAGACCATCTCGTGGCCGTGCCACATCATGACGCCCCACGCGGCGGGGAAGGTCCAGAGCCCCGCGAGCACGCCCACCCAGAGCCCCAGAGGCAACGCGGCCCACACGCCAGCTAGCCAGAAGAACGGGCGAAAGCCCTGGTCGAAGACGCTGAAGCCCGTCGCCTCGCGCTTGGAACCCAGCTGAACGAGCCCGTCGCCCCCCGATGTGACTTGAATGCCCACCAAGCCCTAGCGGCCGGCTCGAGATGCGGAGCGCATCAGAGGCCTTCGACGAATTCGCGGTCGAGGATGCGCAGGCCGTCCGGTGTGCGCTCGACGGCGCCGTGCTTGGTCAGCGTGCCGAGGGCGCGGCAGACGGTCTCGTGTCGAATCCCGAGCAGCGAACCGAGGTCGCGCAGCTGCAGCCCCGAGGGCAGCAGATCACGACGACGCGGCGGTGAGAGCGTGTCCGAGAGGGCGACCAGGAGCGCGGCGACACGCGCCTCGATGCTGGTTCGTCCACGAGCGTCGGCGATGCGCGTGATGCGCTCCATGGTCGCGTTCTGGAGCTCGATCAGATCCGTGGCCACGTTCGCGTCGGCGGTGACGGCGGGCGTGATCTGGTCGCGGGTCCACAAGCAGAGGAGCGAATCCGTGGCCGCGTAGCCGCACGGCACCGACGAGGCGGTGTTCTCGCTGGGCATGCGCATGGGATAGAGGCATCCGGGCCCGGCGGCGTCGAAGGACGTCACGCGTCCTTGCGCGTCGGCCCGCTGACGCACGACGACTCCGCGTCGCACGAAGGCCAACCCGTAGCGCTCGAACCAGCGTGCGGGTAGCTGAGCACGCGCCGGCAGCGCGATGCACTGGAAGCTGCACCCGTGCTCTTCGCAAGGCACGAGGTCCTCGAGCAGCCCCTGCCGTGAGGCGGGACAGTCGGGACAGGGCGTCGAAGGATTGCCTGCCAGAATCTTTAGATGCGCATAGCCCACTGACTCAGGATCTAGTTCCGAAGCCTCCGTAGGTTGTGAGCGAACTCGCGGCACAGCGTGCACAGTCGACCCTGGTTGGACCCTCGGTGCATTGAGCACGGTCAACTGCAGGGGAATTCGTGGAAATATCGTCCGCGGGCCGGACGTGAGGCTGCTCACTCGCGAAGCCACTTCGCACCGCCCGAGGCCTTCGCACGAGCGTCCGGAACGATTCAGCGGAGCAGGAGCAACGCGAGGAGCACGGCGGCGTCGGTGCCGACGAGCGCCCAACCGACGACCCGCAGCTTGCGCGGATGGACGTGGACCAGGGCCAGGATGAAGGACGCGACGCAGGCCGGAACCAGGGCCAGGAGCGCGGTCGAGAGCGAGGAGGCGAGGAGCACGCAGAGCACGAGCAGCGCCAGGGGCAGCACGGCGGCGGCGACGAGCAGCACAGGAAGCTTGCCCTTGAGCCGCGAGAGCGTCGCCTTCACCGCCAGAGCCTCGAGGGCGAAGGTGAGGAACCAGACCAGGGCGACCACGCCCATGGAGCCCTGCGAGGCGCGGCCCGCGACCCCGAGGGGGACACACGCGCTGGCGAAGGCGGCCGACACCAGCAGCTCTCCACCCAGGGTCTTCTCGCGACCCGTGGCCATGGCGACGCCAACCAGCAAGGCGAGGACGAGAGGGAGCACCACGGCGTGCAGCGCCACGGGCGCGAGCCACAGGCCCAACACGCCGAGCGCGACCGCCAGGGAGGCGAGGAGCGCGAGGCGCGGCCGAGCGCTGGCGCCGAGAGCGCGCAGCGCGCGTGGGCCGCGACGACCGAGCAAGACCAGCAGCGGCTCGTGGGCAAGGAAGGCCAGGACGACGCCCAGCGCGAGGACGAGCGCGGGGAGCGCGCCACGCACGAGGAGCAGCGCGCATACGAGCGGGAAGAGCAGCATGGCGTAGGCGCCGTGCTCCTTCGGCCACAGGGAAGGCGCACCCTTGGTCGGGCGTGTCGGGTTCGCGTCCACGTCGGGACGATGGCACGCCGGACCATTTCTGCCAGCGCGATTCACTGGCGAACCCGGCCGACGGATGGCAGAAGCGGCGAACGACCCGCCGAAGTGGCGACACATCAACCGGAGATAGAACCATGCGAGACGAGAACGAGACGAAGATCGGGCGCCGCGCCGCCATCAAGCGCAGCCTCCTCGTGCTGGGTGCCGCGGCCATCGCTCCGACGGCCTTGGCCGCCTGTGGCAGCAGCGAACAGGCCGGCGCGGCCAACGCCTGTGGCAGCACCGCGGGCCTCAGCCCCGCCGATCTGAGCACGCGCACCACCAACGCCTACGTGGATCCGGGCCCCGACGCCGCCAAGCACTGCCTGGCCTGCGCCCTCTACGTCGCCCCCGCGGGCGGCGCTCCCTGCGGCACCTGCGCGCTGGTGAAGGGCCCCATCGCGACCACGGGCACCTGCAACGCCTTCGCCGCACGCCCCACCTGAGTCGAGCCCGCGAAGCGACAGGGGCCGGCTGTCCTTCGAGGCGCCGGCCTCTCGTCATTCCGTCCTTCGACCGTGCGTTCCCCCATGGTCATCCCGCCTCGAGTGGCCTACCACGCGTTCGCTCGGGTCATTCCGTAGGAGGCTGCCTTGAAGACGATCATCGAACCTTTCCGCATCAAGTCGGTGGAGCCGATCCGCATGACCACGCGCGAGGAGCGCGAAGCGGCGCTCGACAAGGCGGGCTTCAACCTGTTCAAGGTGCCGGCGCGGGACGTGCTCATCGATCTGCTGACGGACTCGGGCACGGGCGCCATGAGCAGCGAACAGTGGGCCGGCATGATGCGCGGCGACGAGTCCTACGCCGGCGCGCGCTCCTTCGAGCGCTTCGAGGCCGTGCTGCAGGAGATCACGGGCTTCGCGCACATCCTCCCGACCCATCAGGGTCGCGCCAGCGAGCGGCTCTTGTTCGAGGTCATCGGTGGGCCCGGCCTGGTCGTGCCCAACAACGCCCACTTCGACACCACGCGCGCCAACGCGGAACACAGCGGCTGCGAAGCCGTGGACTTGCCCATCGCCGAGGCCAAGGACCCCAGCTCTCGCCATCCCTTCAAGGGCGATCTGAACATCCCCGCCTTGGAAGCGCTGATCGAGAAGGTCGGCGTCGAGCGCATCCCGGCGGTGATGATCACCATCACCAACAACAGCGGCGGCGGCCAGCCCGTCAGCCTGGGCAACATGCGCGCCGTGCGCGAGGTCTGCGACCGACACGGCCTGCGCCTCGTACTCGACGCCTGCCGCTTCGCCGAGAACGCCTGGTTCATCAAGCTGCGCGAGCCGGGTCAGGCGCATCGCACCATCCCGGAGATCGTGCGCGAGGTCTTCGATCTCGCCGACGGCGTCACCATCTCGGCCAAGAAGGACGGCATGGTGAACATCGGCGGCGTGCTCTTGCTGCGCGATGAGACGTTGTTCCAGAAGGCCAGCGAGCTGCTGATCCTGACCGAGGGCTACGTCACCTACGGCGGGCTCGCGGGGCGTGACCTCGAGGCGATGGCGCAGGGATTCCAAGAGGTGCTCGACGAGGACTACCTCGCCTACCGCATCCGCTCCACGGCCTACCTGGGTGAGAAGCTGCTCGAGCTGGGCGTTCAGATCGTCGAGCCACCCGGTGGCCACGCCATCTACGTCGACGCCAAGGCCTTCTGCCCCCACATCCCGCCGGCGCAGTTTCCGGGTCAGGCCGTGGTCGTCGGGCTGTATCGCGAAGGCGGCATCCGCTCGTGCGAGATCGGCAGCGTGATGTTCGGCGGCGGCGGACACGCGGCGCCCGCGCTCGAGCTCGTGCGTCTGGCGATCCCGCGACGGACCTACACGCAGAGCCACATCGACTACGTGGTCGAGGTCTTCGAGGCGCTCTACGCCAAGCGCAAGGAGCTGCGCGGTCTGCGCATCACCGAGGAGCCGCCCGCGTTGCGGCACTTCACGGCGCGCTTCCAGGAGCTCTGAGCCCGTTCAGGTCTGGCGCATGCGCGCGAGCAGCGTGAGGCCGGGCCCCCGACGCATCAGCGTGTCCATCACGATGCCGCCGTGGTGGACGTAGCGGAGCTGCAGCGCGCCCACCTCGCCTGCCATGAAGGCGCGTCGCCCCTCGTCCAGCGTGAGCGCGGCCCCGTCCGTGCGCTGCAAGGGCGCGCCCTTGGCCATCACGGAGAGGTGCTCCGCCTCGGCCGCCACGCCGTCGAAGAACGCGTTCAGCGCCTCGTCGTCGAGCTCGGCTCGATCGATCTCCGGCAGGTCTTCCGCCTTGAGCGTGCTGTCCATCAATCGCCTCCTTCGCCCGACAGGGTCTGAAGCCGGAAGCCTCCACCGCCTGCGTAGCCCGTCAAGCCGTTCTGGTCCTCCCCCGAGAGCACGCGCTCCATTCGCGGGACGATGTGCGTGCGCAGCTGCGGGCCCTCTTCGATCATCAGCCAGCGCCGGCCCAGCTTGTGCGCCACCGCGCCGGCCGTGCCCGAACCTGCGAAGGCGTCGAGCACCAGATCGCCCGGCTCGGTCGTGAGCTCCAGCAGCCGCGCGACCAGGCGCTCGGGCTTCTTGCCGCCCCGGAATCGCACGCCACCCTCGCTGGCGATGCCCTCCCAACCCACGTCGTTCCAGATGTTGGTCATGGGCGCGCTGGGCTGCAGGACGCCGTCGAGCTCGGCGACGTTGCGGTCGTAGAAGATCAGCTGCGACCCGTCGAGGACGTAGCGCGTCGAACGACCTGTGCGGTGCACGATCGCGATCTCGCCGGGACGCTCGAGGCTTCGGGCTTTGGCCTCGGCCGTGGTCTTGCCGGCCTTGGCCTCGCGGATCGCCGCCTTGCGACACACGGCCGAGGCGTGCGCGACGACGAAGCGCTCGAGGGCCTCGGCGTCGCCTCCGCCACGCTCCTCGAAGACCTCGCGCAGACGGCGGATGCGCCACTCGGCGGGATCGCCTTCGCGCCCCTCGACGAAGAGGCCGTAGGCGCGATCGAAGGGTCGCCGCACGCGCAGCTTCCGCTCCTTCATCTGCTTTCGATCGCGCGCGACCCAGAGGATGTACTCGCTGGCCTTGAACAGACCGCGGTTCACGGTGCTGAAGGCGCTGGGCGCTCGCGCTTTGAGCGTGATGCGCGAGATCAGCGCGTCCTCGCCGAAGACCTCGTCGAGCATCACCTTCGCGTAGTCCAGCAGGTTGTCGTCCAGCTGCACGAAGAGCGAACCCGTGGGCGCCAGGCATCGCCTCAGCAGCTCGAAGCGCGGGCGCATGAAGTCGAGCCATTGGGCCCGGCCGCGGGCGTCGCCGTAGTGTTCGCGGCTCTGCCCCGTGTCGTAGGGGGGATCGATGTAGACGCAGTCCACGCGAGCCTCGAGCTCGGGCATCAGCGCCACGAGCGCGCGCAGGTTGTCGCCCTCGACCAGCAGGTTCTGGGACGGCTCCCCCCAGGGCGACCCGGGGTCGTCGATCAGGCAGGCCCTCGCTCGCGCGGACGTGTTCGGGTTCGCCATGACCATCGCGCCAGCCTGACATAGGCTGGGGCCATGGCCTACCTCGTCGACGACGCCCTCGAATCCTACGCCCTCGCCCACACCAGCGAGGCGCACCCGATCTACGCCGAGCTGCGGGACGAGACCTACGGCGCGATGGAGTTCGCGCGCATGCAGGTCGGTCACCTCGAGGGCAGCCTCTTGACGATGCTCGCACGCCTGACGAACGCCCGGCGCGCGGTGGAGGTCGGGACCTTCACGGGCTACTCGGCGCTGGCCATCGCGGAGGGCATGGCGGAGGGCGGCAAGCTCATCACCTGCGACATCGATCCCGTCGCCACGAGCATCGCCCAGAGCTACTTCGCCCGCGCCGACTGGGGCGATCGCATCGAGCTACGCCTCGGCCCTGCGCTCTCGACCTTGGCCGAGCTCGAGGGGCCCTTCGACCTCGCCTTCCTCGACGCCGCAAAGGAAGAGTACGTGGACTACTGGGAGCTCTTGGTGCCCAAGATGCGGCCCGGGGGTCTGTTGGTCGCCGACAACGTGCTCTGGAGCGGCCGCGTGCTCGCGCCGGAGTCCGACAGCGACCGGGCCATCGTGCGCTTCAACGAGCACGTGCGGAGCGACGCGCGCGTCGAAGCGGTGATGCTCACGTTGCGCGACGGCGTCACCCTGGCGAGGCGCCGTTGACGGGCGTCCGCTGGCGCGGCTATGAGCGCCCATGCGCCACTCTCGAAACGCCGGCCTCGCCTCCCTCTTGCTGCTCGCCGCCTGCGGAGGCGCGCCTCACGCGGCGACCACACCTCCTGCTGTCGAGAGCGTGCCCGAGATGACCGGCGAACCTGTCGCCACCACTCCGGCGAGCGTCGCCGACGAGCATTTCCCCGAGACCTGGGCGCTGACCTCGGGCTATCGCCTCGGACATCCCACGGCCATCCAGATCACCCCGGAAGGTGATCAAGTGCTCTTCCTGCGCTCCGGCGCGCGGGATCTCTCGCGGGCGCTCTACAGCTACGACGTCGCTTCGGGCGAAGAGCACGAGCTGCTCACGGCGGAGCGCCTGCTCGGAGGCGCGGACGAAGAGCTCTCGGTCGAGGAGGCGGCGCGTCGCGAGCGCCTGCGCATGACCGCGCGTGGCATCGGCAGCTACGAGCTGAGCGCGGACGGCAAGCAGCTGTTGATCCCGCTCTCCGGTCAGCTCTTCGTCTACCATCGGGAGGCGGGCACGGTGCGTACGCTCCCGCACGCAGGCGGCTACGCCCTCGACGCGCACTTCTCGCCCAACGGCGAGCACGTCGCCTGCGTCCGCGACGGCGATCTCTACGTCATCGACGTGGCCCATGGCCGCCAACGCAGGCTCACCCATGATGGCAGCGAGACGTTGACCAACGGCTTGCCCGAGTTCGTCGCCGCCGAGGAGATGGCGCGCTACAGCGGCTACTGGTGGTCCCCCGGCAGCGACGCCCTGGTCTACCAGAGCACGGACACCAGCGACGTCGAGACGCTCTACGCCGCGGATCCGACGCACCCCGAGAACGCTCCGACGGGCGCCGCCTACCCGCGCGCGGGCACGAACAACGCCGTCGTCGCGCTACACGTCGTTCCCACCCGCGGCGGGCGAGCGCAGGACCTCCCCTGGGACGCGCAGGCCTTCCCCTACCTGGCCAAGGTCGACGTCACGGAGCACGGCATCTACGCGCTGGTCCAGGATCGGCGTCAACGGCACGAGCAGCTCCTGCGCTTCGACGCCCGCAGTCACGCCGCGACCACGCTGCTGGAGGAGACGGACGCCGCCTGGTTGAACCTCGACACGAGCGTCCCGGCTTTCGTGGGCGAGGACGGATCCTTCCTCTGGAGCACGGAGCGAAACGGGGCCTACGAGCTGGAGCTGCGCGGTCCCGACGGCGCGCTCATGCGCCGCGTGACGGAGCTGAGCCAGGGCTATCGTGCCGTCGAACACGTGGAAGCCGACGGCGCCTTCGCCTGGATCCTCGCGGACGCGGAGAGCAGCACCCAGCACCTCTATCGTGTGCCCTTGTCGGGCGCGGGCGAGGTCACGCGCGAGGGCGCGGACAGCGGCTGGGCGGACGCTTCCTTCGGCAAAGGCGACGCCGTGCACGTGCGCATCGAGTCGCCCGTGGACGGGGCACCGCGTGCGTTGGTCGTGCGTCCCGAGGACGCGCGCGAGCTTCGGTCCGTGGCCGAGACGCCGTCGTTCCTGCCCACGCCCGAGTACCTCACGGTGACGCCGCGCCAGCTACGGGCGGTGGTCTACCGCCCGCGCGGCTTCGTCGCGGGCCAGCGCTACCCCGTGATCCTGTCGGTCTACGGGGGGCCCGGCTTCGTCAAGGTGCAGCGCGCGCTCTACTCGGGGCTGCGCGATCAATGGCTCGCCGATCACGGCGCCATCGTGGTCAGCGTGGACGGAAGGGGCACGCCCAATCGGGGCCGCGACTTCGAACGCGCCATCGTGGGGGATCTGATCACCGTCGCCCTCGATGATCAGGTCGCCGGCCTGCGCGGCCTGGCCGAGCACGTGCCCGAAATGGACCTCGATCGCGTGGGCGTCTTCGGCTGGAGCTTCGGCGGCTACTTCTCGGCCATGGCCGTGATCCGCGCACCCGAGGTCTTCCGCGTGGCCGTAGCGGGCGCCCCGGTGACGGATTGGCGCGACTATGACACCCACTACACCGAGCGCTTCATGGGGCTGCCGTCGGAGAACACGGGCGGCTACGACGCCACCTCGGCGGTGGTCCACGCGGCGGAGCTGACACGGCCGCTCTTGCTGATCCACGGCACCTCGGACGACAACGTCTACTTCGCGCACACGCTGAAGCTGGCCGACGCGCTCTTGCGGGCAGGGCACGACTTCAGCCTGGTGCCGCTCCCGGGCTCGACCCACATGGTCGCCGATCCCGCCGAGGCCCGCGCGCTGCAGGAGCGCATCGCGACCTTCCTCTTCGACCGGCTGCGCTGAGGCGGGCTCCGAGGGCGGGGAGCGCGAGCCCTCAGCGGCCGCGCCACTCTTCCACGGGGTACTTTTCAGCGTTCTTGGCGAGTTTACGCCTCACCTCCGCCGGCAGGTCGAGCCCGATGCGGTCGACCAGCATCAGGAGCGTGATGGCGACGTCCGCCACCTCGTCCGCGACGCGCACACGCGCCTCCGGATCCCGACAGTGGGCGTCGGCCTCCTCCCCGGCAACCCAGCGCAGCTCCGAGAGCAGCTCGCCGGCCTCGCTGGCCACGGCCATGGCAAGGTTCTTGGGGTCGTGGAAGGGCTCCCACTGTCGCTCCGCCACGAAGGCGCGGATTTCCGCCAGCATCTCGTCCAACCTGTCCATCGGGGCAGCATAACAGGCCCAAGAGACAATCCGTCCCCATGCGCGGGCGTTCAGGCTTGGTCCGTCCGCCCGTTGTCGGTACTATGGGGTCACACGAGGTCGGGGGGCCAAATGATCATGGCGACGCTGCGAGCAACAGGGCAACGTCCGGAAGGACGTCACGGGGGGAACCCGATGGGTGAAGTGCACGTACGCAAGCGTGTGCTCGTCGTCGATGATGAGCCGCTGATGGGCGCGACCCTCGAGGTCACGCTGGGATCCGAACACGATGTGGTGATCGTCGCCTCGGCGCAGGCTGCGCTCGCTCTATTGGAGCGGGACCAGGCATTCGACGCGATGCTGTCCGATCTGATGATGCCCCACGTCTCGGGCATGGATCTGTACCGGGAGATGCGTCGACGCGGCTACGGGCTCGCGGATCACGTGCTCTTCATGACGGGCGGAGCCTACACCGAGGAGGCGCAGAGCTTCCTGGACGAGGTCGGCGGCGCGATCATCGAGAAGCCCTTCGACATGAGCGAGCTCTCGCGCATGGTCGAGCACATCGCGCGCGATTAGTTCCTCCGGCGGCGTCGTCCGGCGGCGCACGGCGCTCTTCAGATCCGCGAACGCGCCTACGAGCACGTAGGCGTCCGCATCCACGTGATCCTCCGAGCCGGCGAAGACCGACGCGGCAGCGCCCAGGGAGCTGCCGACCAGGATCACGGGACCACCCGGCGCGTGCTCAGGCACATAGGCCACCGCCGCCGTGACGTCATGGCGCGCGCTCCTCGAAGGCCGGATGCGCGCGGCGTGTGAGCAGGCTCCCCGCGATCCGCCGGAGGCGAACCAGAGCACGCCGAGCACGCCGAGCCAGAGCCCCACACGCCTCGCCCATCGACGGGATCGGTCAGTCATCCAGCGAGGCGAACGCGAGGGAGGGAGGGGTCCATTCCTCGGACGCGAACTCCCCGCTCGCTCGACGTTCTCGCTTCAGCCGACGGCGGCGTCCGCTTCGTCACGCGGCGGCGGCTCGACCTCGTCGGTCAGCGAGCCGCGGAAGCGCAAGATCAGGGAGAGCACGATGGCGCCGAGCAGGAGGCCGGCCCAGGGAGGCAGGCCCATCGCGCAGGGCAGGGAGCCGGCGAGCAGGCTGACGACGCCCACGGCCAGGGAGTAGGGGAGCTGCGTGCGCACGTGGTCCACGTGATCACAGCTGCTGGCCATGGAGCTCATGATGGTCGTGTCGCTGATGGGCGAGCAGTGATCGCCCCAGACGGAACCCGCGAGGATGGAGCCGATGCCGCCGAGCATGACCGCCTGATCACCACCCGCGAGCTGGTAGGCCAGGGGCACGACCAAGGGAAAGAGGATGGCCATGGTGCCCCAGCTCGTGCCGGTGGCGAAGCTGACGGCCGCGGCGACGAGGAAGACCACGCTGGGCAAGAGCGCCGGTGGCATCCAGGGGCCGATGCCCGTGACCACCCAGTTCGCCGTGGAGAGATCGCGGCAGACCGCGCCCAACGACCACGCGAGCACGAGGATGATGCAGGCGAGCACCATGGAGCGCACACCCGCGAGCCAGGCGTCCATGGCGCCTTCCAGGCGGAGGGATTTGCGCGTGACGGCGAGCAGCAAAGCCACACCGCCGCCGAGGAGCGACGCCCAGGTCAGAGCGAGCAGGGAGTCGGCGGCGCCGAAGATCTGTCCCAGCGACGCGTCTGCGCCCGCGCTCTCGCGTCCGTCGAGGTACATGCCCCCCAGGGCAACCAGCACGACGGTGATCACGGGCACGACCGCGTTCACCCAGTCGGGCTTGCCACCGAGGATGCCTTCGGCGTCGTCGAAGTCGCTCGCGGGCTTGGCGCCGTCGCGGAGCAGCTTGCCCTCACGCCGCGCCCTGCGCTCCGCCGTGAGCATGGGCCCGAAATCTCGCCCCATCAGCGCCGTGAGCAGCGTGAAGTAGAGCATGAGCAGCGGGTAGAAGCGGTAGGGGATGGTCTGGATGAAGGTGGCCCAGGCGCTCTGATGGATGCCGAGGGCCTGATACTGGTCCGAGATGTAGCCGACCTCGACGCCGATCCAGCTCGAGACCAGGGCCAGGCTCGCGACCGGCGCGCTGGTCGCGTCGACCAGGAACGAGAGCTTCTCGCGGCTGATGCGCAGGCGGTCCGTGATCGGGCGCATGGACGTGCCGACGAGCAGGGAGTTTGCGTAGTCGTCGAAGAAGATGAGCAGCCCCATGACCCAGGTGACGACCTGACCGCGGCGGCTGGTGGTGGCGTAGCGCGTGACCAAGGAGGCGAGCCCGAGCCCACCTCCCGAGCGCGTGACGACGCCGATCATGCCTCCGAGCAGCAGACTGAAGACGAGGATCTGGGCGTGGGAGGAGTCCGCCACCGCGGCCACGGCGTAGTGATCGGCGACGCGCAAGAGGGCGCGGAAGGGATCGAAGCCGCCCACGAAGAGCGCGCCGAGCCACACGCCGCTGAAGAGGGCGAGCACCACCTGACGCAGCCACAGCGCGAGACCGATGGCGAGCAGTGGCGGCAGGACGGAGAGCCAGCCGGGGATGGCGCTGACCGTTCCCGTGAGGCGCTGGCCCTGGACCTCGACCGTGAGCGTGTGTTGGCCCGTGCTGGAGACCCGTAGGCCCGTCAGCGTGGCCCGTCCGTCCGCGTCGAAGACCACGCGCCCGTCCCCTCGGCCGTCCGCCCGATCCCGCGGCCCATCGAGCACGCGGTAGCTGGCCCCGAGATTGGCCGCCTGCGCGCCCAGGTCGAGCTTGATCTCGAAGGGCACACCCGGCAGCAGCAGCTTGGGCAGCTCGAGCGCGGACGCATCGTCGGCGTGGGACGAGGCCGGCAGCCAGAGCAGCAGGAGGGCAAGGGCCCAGAGCCCACCGTGGCCGAGGCCGAGTCGCCTGAGGACGCGCATGCATGCCCGCATACCGGTTGGGGAGTCACGCCGTCAACGCGGGCGATGCGCGGTCGGCTTCGGCCTGGGCGTCGGTGTGGCGCTCTTCCGCTTCCACGGTCATGAGATCTCGCGCGCCATCCACCCGCATCTGGGCCGCCGCGCTGATAGGCTGCGGGCCTTGGGCATGCGCATCACAGCCTGGCTCTCACGCTCTCGTCCCTGGGTCCTGTCTGTCTACGCCGTGAGCGCGGCGTTCTCGACCTACTTCTGCATGTACGCCTTCCGCAAACCCTTCGCGGCGGCGCACTTCGAGGGCGCGTACTTCGGCGGCACGGAGATCGAGCTGAAGACGGCCTTCGTGCTCAGTCAGATCATCGGCTACGCGCTGAGCAAGTACCTGGGCATCAAGTTCGTCTCCGAGCTCTCGCCCGAGCGACGCGCGCGTCGCCTGCTGCTCCTGATCGGCGTGTCGGAGCTGGCCCTCGTCGCCTTCGGCGCGATGCCGCCTGCGTGGGGCGCGCCGGCGATGTTCGTGAACGGGCTGCCCCTGGGCATGGTCTGGGGCACGGTCGTGTCCTACCTCGAAGGTCGACGCACGTCGGACGCCTGGCTCGCGGGGCTGTGCGCGTCGTTCATCCTGGCCAGCGGCGCGGTGAAGGACGTGGGGCGCTGGCTGATGAGCGCCCAGCACATCTCGGAAGGGTGGATGCCGGCGGCCACGGGCGCGCTCTTCTTCTTGCCCTTCGCGCTCTCGGTCTATCTCTTGAATCAGATCCCCGCGCCGACGGCCGAAGACATCGCGGCGCGACACGAGCGGGCGCCGATGGACGGCCACGCGCGACGCGCCTTCATGCGCCGCTTCCTGCCCGGCCTCGTGCTGCTCTTGATCGTGTACGTCGTGGCCACCGCCTTCCGCGACTACCGCGACAACTACGGCGTCGAGCTCTTCGCCGAGCTCGGCTTCGGCGCCGCGCCGGCGATCTTCACGCGCACGGAATTGCCCGTGGCCTTCGGCGTCCTGCTCGCGCTCGGCCTGTTGAACATCTTCCGCAGCCATCGTGCCGGACTGGTCGCGGCCTTCGTGCTGATGCTCCTGGGCGCGGTCGTGCTCGGCGCCAGCGTGCCTCTGCTCGACGCCCACGTCGTGGACGGCGCGGGCTTCATGCTGCTCACGGGGCTGGGCTCCTACCTCATCTACGTGCCCTTCAACTCCGTGCTCTTCGAGCGCTTGATGGCGGCGACCGGGTCCGCGGGCACGGCGGTCTTCTCCATCTCGCTGGCCGACGCCCTGGGCTACACGGGATCCGTCGGCGCGCAGATCCAGAAGGATCTGTTCGAGGCGAGCGAGAGTCGGCTTCTGTTCTTCCGCTCCTTCAGCCTGCTCTTCGCGGCCGTGTCCGTCGTGGGGCTCAGCCTGGCGCTGATGTACTTCCTGCGACGCGTGCCGGCGAGGGACGCCCGATGACGCGAACGCCGCTCGAGGTCACGACCGCGGACGGCTTCCTGCTGCGGGGCGATCTTCTGCTGCCGGAAGGCGAGCCGCGCGCAGCCGCGATCCTCACGCACGCCATGTGGGTGGATCGACGCACGCTGGATCGACCTCGGGGCGCAGGCCTCGCCAGCGCGTTGGTCGCGCGCGGCATCGCCTGCATGGTGATGGATCTGCGCGGTCACGGGCAGAGCCGTCCGCTGCCACGCGAGGGCGCTCGCTTCGGCTACGATGCCTACGTGCGCGGTGACGCGCTCGCGCTCTTCCGCGCCGCGAGGGCACGGTTTCCGGGTCTCGGTCTGGCGCATGTGGGCCACAGCCTGGGCGCGCACACGGCGCTGATCGCCGCGGGGCTCGAGCCCGCGCTGGCTCCCGACGCCTTCGTCTGTCTGGGGGCGAATCAGTGGCTGCCACAGCTCGAACCGAAGGCCGTGCGACGTCTGGAGAAGGGGGCGATCCTGAGCGCGTGGGCCGCCTTCACGGCGCCGCGTGGCCACTTCGACGCCAAACCCCTCGGCCTCGGCAGCTCGGGCGTGCCCTGGCCCTACGTGCGCGACACGCTCCGCCATTACCTCACGGGTCACTACGGCAGCGCCCCGGGCAAGGACGACTACATGAATGCGCTGGGCCGTGTTCGAGCGCCCGTCTTCGCCGTTCTCAGCCAAGGCGACGCACGCATGGCCAACCCCGAAGCCGGTGCGCGCTTCCTCGCTCTCTTGGGCAGCACGGACCGCGTGCTGCGCGTGATCACGCGCGAGGAGATGGATCCGCCTCCAGACCACATCGGGCTGGTGCTCGATCCGCGTATGCGTCCTGTGTTCGAGGAGTGCGCCCACTTCCTGGGGAGCCGATTGTGCTGAGGCGCGTACGCTGAAGAGGCTATGCTGACGCGCCTCTTCGCCACCCGACGTCGCCGCTCGCTCGCGCTCGTGGCCCTCTGCCTGCTCACCCTGCCCTTCGCCATGACGCGCATCGCACGCTTTCTGACCTACCCGAACTACATGACCCGTGGCGTGGATCGCTCCGTCGCGGGCGTGGCGCGACTCGAGCGCTGGAGCCTCGAGACGGACGAGGGCACGGTCGAGGCGCTCTACCTGCGGGCGGAGGGGGCGAGCGCCGAACATCCGGCGCCAGCCGTGATCTTCCTGCATGGAAACGGCGAGGTGGTGGAGCAATGGCCCGGGCCCCTCGAGGGCTATCGCGAGCTCGGCGTGTCGGTGCTGATCCCCGAGTATCGCGGCTACGGCGGCTCGGCCGGTAGCCCGCGCGAATCCTCCATCGTCGCCGACGCCCTGCGCTTTCGGGACCGCCTCGCCGCGCTGCCCGAGGTGGACGAGACGCGCATCGTCTACCACGGGCGCTCCCTCGGGGGCGGCGTCGCGGGTGCTCTGGCTGCCGAACATCCACCGAAGGCGTTGGTGTTGATGAGCACCTTCACCTCCCTGGACGAGATGGCGGGGCGGTACCTCGTGCCCGAAGCGCTGGCGAGGGTCTTGCTCAACGATCATTACCGCACGCGTGACGTCGTGCGCGAGCGACGCTTCCCCACGCTCGTGATCCACGGCGACCGCGACGGCGTCGTGCCCTACGCGCAAGGCCAAGCCCTGGCCGAAGCGGCTGGCGCACGCCTCATCACCTACCGCGCGGGACACAACGATTGCCCGCCGGATTGGTCGGCGACCTTCCGCGAGCTGCGTACCTTCCTGATCGGAGCACACGTCTTGCCGCAGCCACCCGAAGGTCACGACCTCGACGAGCCGCGACCTTGAGGCGCGCGTCGGCGCTGTTGTTCGGGACGCAGATCGTGCTCGGCCTGATCGCGGCAGGTGGGCTGGTGTACGTGGGCGTCGAGCGCGAGCGGCCGATGCTCTTCGCCTTCGCCGCCGCGGTGCTCGCCGTCTGGCTCGTGATCGCGCTGCGTCGACCGCTGCGCCTGCGACGCGCGATGAGGCAGCCCTTCCCCGAGGACCACCGACGCATCCTGGAGCATCGCGTCCAATTCTACCGCAACCTCGACGATGAGCAGCGGACGCGCTTCGAGCGCAACGTGCAGCGCTTCCTGGCGGAGTATCGCTTCCAGGGCGTCGCCGGGGTCACGCTCGACGACACGTTGCGCGTGTTGACGGCGGCGGGCGCGGCCATGCTCGTGCACGGGCGACCGGAGTGGCGCTACCCCGCTGTGCGCGACGTGTTGATCTATCCGGATCGCTTCGACGACAGCTACGAGGTCGGCGCGAAGGGAGACGTGCTCGGCATGGTGCATGGCCAGGGTCCGGTCCTGCTCAGCGCCAAGGCCCTGAGGCGCGGCTTCTCGAACGAGAACGACGGCATGAACGTGGCGCTGCACGAGATGGCCCACGTGATCGACATGGCCGACGGCATCGCGGATGGCGTGCCGGACAGCCTCGGCGCCTACGCCATCGCGCCCTGGGTCGAGCACATGCGCCCCGAGATGACGCGCGTGAAGAAGCACCGCTCCATGCTGCGCGACTACGCGGGCACGAACTCGGCCGAGCTCTTCGCCGTGGCGACGGAGGCCTTCTTCGAACGCCCGCACAAGATGAAGCACAAGGAGCCCGAGCTGTACGAGGCGCTGGCGCAACTCTACGGCCTCGATCCCGGGAGTATGTGCGTTCGGGATCCGGGTCGCGACGCGGCGGACTGAAAGCTCGCCGGACCGTGCTATGAAGGCGGCGTGAAGAAGTTCCTCGTTGGATTGCGATCCGTCGGCATCTTGCTGGGCGTCTGGCTCGTGCTCGGTGTCGTGGCCCTGGTAGCGGGCGTGTTTCCGGATGTGAACTTCGGAGCGTCCGGCGCGGCGAGCCATGGCCCCGAGAGCGCCGACGCAGGTGCGGCTGACGCGGGAGACGCCGGCGCCGCGAGCGCGCAGGGGGACGCGGGCGCGAACGGGTCGATCGCTGGCGCGGACGCGGGGCCGCCCCAGGACGCAGCCACGGCGACATCGAACCAGGTCGCCGCGGCGCCTGTCCCAAGAGTCGCAGCTCAACGCCTGCGCGTGTGCGCCAGCGACGTCTTCGAGCCCGTGCTGGCCGTGGTCGACGTGCTCCATTCGGGCGCGGGCGAGCTGGCCATCGGCTGCGGAGACACCTTCTCGCTCTTGACCGTCGAGGACATCGGCGAGGAGGCGCGCATCAGCCGCGTGGCTCGCTTCACCTTGAGCAACGCGACCCCCGGCACGTCGGCGCGGGCGGCGGACGTGGCCACGGGCGACATCGACATGGACGGGCGGGTGGACCTGCTCTTCGGCTTCGTGCTCACGCGCGAGGGCCAGGGCGGGATGGCGGGAGGGGCCCTCGACTGGGTGGGCCGCGATCCGAACAGTGGATTCACACCCGGGCGCAGGCTCGCGCCCATCGCGGCCACACGTGTGATGCTGGCCGACGTGGACGGAAGCCCCGGGGCCGACCCCATCGCGCTCAACGCGACGGACCCCCACGGTCGCCGCCTGAGCGAGGTCTGGGTCTTCGGTGGCGGCGCGGCCCCGGAGCGTCGCGCGAAGCTCGACGTGGGACGCGGCGGGCTGGACTTCGCGCTGCTGGATCTCGACGGCGACGAACACCTCGACCTCGCCACCCTCTCCATCGAGGAGCCCAAGCTGCGCATCTTCTTCGGAGACGGCGCGGGCAGCTTCGACGGTCCGACGACGCTCTCGCCGGCAGCGGGCACACGACTGACGGTCGGCACGCGTCAGGCCACCGAGACCGCGGCCATCTCCCACGAACTGCTCGTCAGCGGCGGCGGTTGGTCCAGCGTCGCGGCCGGTGCCCGTGAGCAGGTCGCCGTGCAGGCCCTGACCTTCGCCGATCCCGAGCGCGCGGCACACGTAGAGGGTCTCGCCGCGGCGTCGTCGGACGGAGACCTCGACGTCGTCGGGCTCTCGGGCCACGACCTCGTCGCCCCGACGACCGAGCCCGGAGCCGAGCGCATGGCCCTGCGCGTCGTGCGCTCCTTTCCGGCGACCTTCCTGCCGCTCCGCTTCGCGGTGGGGGAGATCGACGGACGGCGCGGCGTCGATCTGGCCGTGCTCGGCCGGGGCACGGAGGCGGACGCGCCCCTCGAGCTCGTGATCGTGTCGGACGTCTTCTTCGACGCGGCGGGCCACCGCGACGGAGCGGCGCCGGCACCGACCATCGCGCTATCGCCGACCCTGTCGCCTCTGCGCGACGCTCCCCTCAGCCTGCGCGTCGTGCTGCCTTGAGGCGGTACGCGACGGCGCTGTTGAGCGCGCTCCTCGTGCTCGTCACGCTCGGCGCGCGACCGAGTCACGCCAGCGCGGGCGCCTGGTCTCCGGAAGCTGGCCACGGCTACCTCAAGCTCTGGAGTCGCTACTTCTTCGGCTACGACTACATCGACGGCGGCGGCCACGGCCAGTCGCTTCATCGCTACCACGAGCTCTCCTTCGCGGCCTACGGCGAGGTCGGCCTCGGGCGCGGGTTCGCCCTGGTCCTGCAGACGGACCTCGTGCACCTGTACACGCTGGTGGATGCGCGCGACGGCACGCGCCACGCCCACGTCGCGCCCGGCGATCCCATGCTCAGCCTGCGCTACGCCTTCTTTCATCGCGGACGCGTCTCGGCTTCGCTGCAAGCGGGCGTGCGCGCACCTCTCGCGAGCGACGCCCCGCAACAAGAGGTCTACGGCAGCGCGACGGGTCACCCGCGCCTCGGCACGCTGACCATCGGCAGCGGCGTGTGGGATATCGGCGGCGAGGCCTCCGTCGGCTATGGCTTCGACCACGGCTACCTACAGGGCGGCATCGGCTTCACGGGGCGCACGGGCGGCTTCGACGACGTGCTCGAGTTCGCGCTCGAAGGCGGCGCCAGCCCCAACGATCACCTGAGCCTGCGCGCGCGACTCGTCGGACACCTGCCCATCGACACCGGCAGCGCGCCCAACCACACGAGCCCGAGCGGCGTCGGCAACGGCACACGCTACCTCGGGGTCGCGCTCGAGCTGGAGCGTCGCGTGAGCGAGTCGTGGTTCGTCGGTGGCACGATCGAAGGCGGCGCGGGGCTCATCCGCCGACAAGCGGGCGGCCCCGTGTTCACGCTCTACGTCGCGCGCAAGCTCTGAGGCGCGAGCGGGCCGAGCCTCAGCGCAACATGGTGCGCCAGCGGGATTCGTTCTCGACGCAGGCGACGGGCGCTCCGTGGGCGTCCACGCCCGCGCACAGGCTCGCGGTGTCGTCTCCGGCGGCGGCGGGCATGCCCAGGGCGGTCCAGGCGGCGAACTGCGTCGGGCAGAGGCGATCGCTGGCCACGCCCAGGCCGAAGAAGCGCGAGGCGTCGGTCTGATAGGCCGCGGTGCGCGTCACCCAGCTCGCGGGTGCGCCGCTCACGCTGTCGCAGGGCGACGCGAGCATGATCACGCGCGCGACGGCGTGGAGCTTGCCCAGGAGCACCGCGTGCCCACCGCCCTGGGAGTGACCCGAGACGAGGAGCTTGTCCCAGCGGATGGAGCTCTCCGCGTCCGGCGCGCTCGGGTCCAAGAAGTCGTCCCAGCCGCCGTCGGGGTCGGCGCTCGCGAGAGTGGTCAGCGCCGCCACGATGCGCGTGAAGGCGCCCTCGTCGGATGTGATGTCCGAGAGCGCGGCCGCGGCGCCGGGCTGTGGCACGCCGGTCAACACGCTGAGCCGCGTCGGCTCGTAGCAAGCGTCGCGCGTCGCGGAGCTCGGCGGACAGAGCAGCGCGATGGCCTGACCGCTGCGGTAGCTGATGGCGAGCACGTGCAGACCCTCATCGCGCGCGACGGTGAAGAAGTTGTGAGAGGGATCGGCGACGGCGCCCAGAGGCGTGCCTCCGCTGCCGTTGAAGTGGACCAAGAGCTGGGAGCGCGTGGAAGCGGATGGTCGCAGCGCGACCTGATCCACGGCGGCACCAGCGCCGGAGGCGGGCAAGCCTTCCTCCACGGGAGTCAGCAAGGAACAGTCGGCCACGCCTGGGCAGGCGCGAAGCGACGTCGTCGCGGCGTCGAGGCCCGCGTCATGGGAGCCGTCGAGGCCCGCGTCATGGGAGCCGTCGAGGCCCGCGTCGGTCGGCGTGCTGCTGGTCGTACCGCAGGCGGCGAGCAGGAAGCTGAGCGAGAGCAGACAAGACGCGCGCACGCGCGGCATGTGTTCGAAGGACATCGAACCACTATGGAGGCAGGTGCGCGGACGGTCAATCTCGCGGGAGCGAGACCCGACACTGGGCAGGAGAAGCTACAAGAGCTTCTTCATCACCTTCTCTTTGAACTCCGTGTAGGGCGGATAGGCGACGGGCGGGTCCATCGCGAAGGGCCGGCTGAGCACGGACTTCCTGTGGCTGAAGGTGTCGAAGGAGCCCTTGCCATGGTACGCGCCCATGCCGCTCTCGCCGACGCCACCGAAGGGCAACTCGGGCACGGTGAGGTGCATGAGGCAGTGGTTGATGCAGGCGCCGCCGCTGCTGGTGCGCGTGAGCACGCGCTCCGAGAGCCGCTTGTCGCCGGAGAAGTGATAGAGCGCGAGGGGCTTCGGGCGCGCGTTGATGAAGGCGATGGCCGCGTCCACGTCGGGCACGGAGAGCACGGGCAGGATCGGCCCGAAGATCTCCTCCTGCATCACCTTCTCGTCGGGTGAGACCTCGGTGAGCACCGTCGGCGCGAGGTAGCGATCGGCCTCTTCAGAGACACCACCAGCGGCGATGGTGTTGCCCTCGATCAGGCCCAACAGGCGCTTCAGGTGGCGGCCGTTGACCACGCGCCCGTAGTCGGGGCTCTTCTGGGGATCGTCGCCCCAGAACTCGCGGATGGTCGCCAGCACGCGGTTCACGAAGGCGTCGTGAATCGATGCCTCCACCAAGACATAGTCGGGCGCGACGCAGGTCTGGCCGCAGTTGTAGAACTTGCCCCAGACGACACGACGCGCGGTGACGTCGAGGTCCGCCGTGTGATCGACGACGCACGGGCTCTTGCCGCCGAGCTCGAGCGTGACCGGCGTGAGGTGCTCCGCCGCGGCGCGCATGACGATGCGCCCGACCTGACCATTGCCCGTGTAGAAGATGTGATCGAAGTGCTGCTCGAGCAGCTTGGTCGTCTCCGGCACGCCACCCTCGACCACCTTCACAGCACTCGCGTCGAGGTATTGGGGCACGAGCTCTGCGATCAGCCGGGAGGTGGCCGGCGCGACCTCGGAGGGCTTGAGGATGGCGCAGTTGCCCGCGGCCAGAGCCCCGACCAGAGGCGACATGGCGAGCTGGAAGGGATAGTTCCAGGGCGCGATGATCAACGCCACGCCCAGCGGCTCCGAGCGAACGCGGCTCTTGCCGGGCTGGTTCACCAGCGTCGTGGGCACGCGCTCGGCCTTCATCCAGCGCGCGAGGTGCTTCTTCGCGTGATTGATGTCGTTCACCATGAAGCTCACCTCGGCCCCGTAGGCCTCGAGGCGCGGCTTGCCCACGTCCGCGGCCAACGCGTCCAGGATGTCCTCCTGACGGTCGCGCACCAGCTCGAGCATCGCGTCGAGCTGGCCTCGGCGCCACTCGATGGGGCGCGTCTTGCCGCTCTCGAAGCTGGCGCGCAGCTCCTGGACGAGCTTCGGGATCTCGTCGAGGCAGGTGTTGGGCGTGGCGATGGAACTGGTCTGGACGCTGGTCATGATGTTCTCCGAGCCGCCATTATAGGCCAGACGACCCCGGGCGCACATGGGCCTCGAGAGATTCGAACCAGCGCTTGATCTGCCGGTACACTGCGCGCCATGGCCTTCGCCTGGATGCTCGAACATCAGACCGCCTTGCTCTGGGTGACGGAGGTCTTGTGGGTGCTGACCCTCTCGGTCTGGATCGTGTTCGAGCGTCGCTCGCCCGCAGCGACGGTGGCCTGGATCCTGGCGCTGGCGGCCCTGCCTTTGGTCGGACTGCTGCTCTACTTCTTCTTCGGCCCTCGACGCTTCGATCGAAAGAAGCTGCGCCACGCGGCGGGTCAGGCGGCCGCGCGCAAAGCGGCGGCCCACCCCGCGGACTCCGGTCGGGACGAGAGTTCCCACCCAGCGGCGGACCTGCTCGCGCTCTGCGTGGCCGCTGGGGGACCTGCGGCCATCCCCCGCTGGGGTGAGCTCACGATCTTCAGCGACGGTGACACCCTGTACGACGCCATCGTGGAGGACATCGGCCGGGCCGAGCACCACGTCCACCTCGAGTACTACATCTTCGAGCCCGACGCTGCGGGTGGGCGCATCCGCGACGCGCTCATGGAACGTGCCCGCGCGGGCGTGGCCGTTCGTCTGTTGGTGGACGGCTTCGGATCGTCGGCGGCCAGCGAGCGCTTCTTCCGCCCGCTGCGCGACGCCGGGGCTCAGGTCGAGCGCTTCAACGCCGTACGCCTGAGGCGCTGGCGCCCGCGCCTGGCCAACTTCCGCACCCATCGCAAGATCGTCGTGGTGGACGGGCGCGTCGCCTACACGGGCGGCATGAACGTCAGCGACTGCCACTCGGCGAGGGCCAGCGGCAAGGACGCCTGGCGCGATACCCACGCGCGCGTCCAGGGCCGCGCGGCCCGCGGCCTGCAGATGATCTTCGCCGAGGACTGGTACTACGCGTCGGGCCAAGGACCCGATGGCGCCGAGCACTTCCCCGACCCGGAGGATCTGCCAACCGGCGAGCACCTCTTGCAGGTCGTGGCCTCGGGCCCGGACGAGACCCTCGACGCCATCCACAAGCTGAACTTCTCCGCCATCGCCGCCGCCAAGCAGCGCGTCTGGCTGACCACAGCCTACTTCGTCCCCGGCGAGGCCATCCGCACGGCGCTGGTCGCGAGCGCGATGCGTGGCGTGGACGTGCGCGTGCTGCTGCCGGCCAAGGGCGACGTGCGCGTGGTCGCGGCGGCCGCACGCGCGGGCTTCGACGAGCTGCTCGCGGCGGGCGTGCGCATCTTCGAGTACGGCCCCCACGTGCTCCACGCCAAGACCTTGGTCGTGGACGAGGACGTGGCGGTGGTGGGCACGGCGAACACGGATCCGCGCAGCTACCGCCTGAACTTCGAGGTCGTGCTCGCCTGCTACGAGGCCAGCGTCGTAGCGCAGCTGGCCGCGCTCTTCGAAACGGACCTCACCAACGCCCACGAGGTCACGATAGCGGAGCGGGCCGCGCGCGGACGCTGGGCCGAGCTGGCAGAGAACGTGGCGCGCCTGCTCTCGCCGATCCTGTGAGGGCTAGGCCTTGGCCGCGTCGCGCTTGGGGCGCTCGACGGTCTCGAAGAGCTCGATGCTCTGGCGGATGCCCTCGCGTGCGCGCGCCAGGGTCGGCGGTACCTCGGCCCAGGCTTCGTCCGTGAGGGCGCTCCAGGCGCGAGCGGCCGCGCGCTCCATGCCGGCGAAGGCGCCCATCAGGCCGGCGTAGCCGCCGACGCCGAGCAGGTTGATCATCTCGGGCCGACGCTCGAGGAAGTCGGGCACCTTGGATTCGAGCAATTCGTCGAGGGCCTCGCGCAGCTCGGCGCTGTGGGTCGCGGGATCGCCGTCGGGCAGGTCGAGCAGGATCTGTTCCATCGCCTCGAGATCCTTCGACAGCGGTCCGCGCTTCGACGCGTGCTTCTCGGCCGTCTCGGCCGCCATGCCGCCACGGCGCGCCACGATGCCACCGGCGATCATCAGCAACAGGCCCGCGCCGAAGGCCGGCCCCGCGGCGGAACCCCAGGCTTCCAGGCGATCGCTGGCCGTGACCACTCCGTCCGTTCCCGTGCCGTGCATGTCCGACTCGGGGATGGGGCGGGCGGCGTAGCCCGCGGCGAGGAAGAGTCCGACGAGGAAGAGTCCGAAACCGAGGGCGCGCATCAGCTGGCTCCTGCGAGGGTGACGAGGGTGATGCCCAGGCTGGTCAAGGCTTCGCCGACGATCAGGCCGGCCGCCAAGGGCACGAGCACATCGGAGTAGAAGCGATGGCCCTTCTTGCGTTCGAGCACCATCGAGGCCACGCAGCCGATGCCGTAGCCCAAGGTGATCTCGAAGGGCAGGTACATGGCCAGGCCAACCAGCACGCCGAGGCCGCTGATGGGGAAGACGGCGAGCGCGCCACCGATGGCCGCGCCCGCGACGTACTTGTCCACGGGGGCGTTTCCGCTGAGCACGCCCTCGATCATGCCCTGCAACGCGCCGGCCTGGGGCGCCGGCAGACATCCACCGAGGTGCTGCTGGCAGGCCACGGAGTCGGGCCCGAAGCCGTTCGTGCCGCCCGGACCCGCGTGCCAGAGCAAGAGCGTCGTGCCGATGGCGATGGCCGGTCCGACCCAGGCGACACCGAACTGGGCGAGCTGCTGTCGGCGTGGGACACCGCCGACGAGGTGACCCGTCTTGAGGTCCGTCATCATGTCGCCGCATTGGTTGGTGGCGACGCACACGGCCACGCCGATGGTCACGGCGAGCACCACGTTCCCGGAGGTCAGGGCGAGCATCAGCGTCACGGCGATCAGGGCCAAGCCCGAGAGCGGCGAGATATCCGTCATGCCCGTGGCCTGCGCCACGATCAGGCCGGCCAGCGCCAGCCAGATGGTGCCCGCCACCGCGACGGGGATGGCCATGCCGAGATGCAGGCTGCCGTCACCCGACTCGGTGCCCAGGATCGCCACCGCCGTCAGGCCCAGGAAGGATCCCAAAAGGCCGATGATCATGATCCGGGGCGACATCTCCTCGGGCGCGGCGCCGGTCTTCTTGGCCAGCTTGGCCGCGGCGCTGAGGCTGCTGATCGCGCCCTTGATCGCGGGGAAGGCCATGACCACGCCCGCGAGCGCGCCGCCGATCAGCACGCCGATGCCCGTGGGGCGAAGCATGGTGCCGTACACGGCACCCCAGAGCTCCTCGCCGTGAACCGGAGGCGCCCAGCCTTGTCCGACCACGAAGGGGGCGATCACCCACCAGGAGAGGGCTCCGCCCAGGAAGAAGGGCAGACCGCCGCGGCCGGAGAGCAGGCCCGCGCCGAGGTTGGCCATGGAGAGGGAGAGCGTGGTGCCGAGCAGGACGATGCCCATGGAGCCGCCGTCGTCGACGTGAAAGAGGTGCATGAGCCCGGGCCCGATGGCCAAGGTCTCGGGCACCACGGAGTGATCCAAGCCCACCCAGGTCGCCACCGCGTGGTTCGTCAGCACTGTGACCGCGAGACCGATCAGAAAGCCATAGCCGAGCAGCTTGGCCTTGGCCGCGCCAGCGCCAGGAGACTTCAGGATCGTGGCCACGGCCACGCCCGAGGGGAAGCGAAGGCGCTCGATCTCGATCAACTGCTTGCGCAGCGGGATGATCACCACGACGCCCATGAAGGAGCCCGCGATGGCCGAGAGGATGATCGTCCAGACGTTGAAGTCCTGACCGAGCAGGAGCAGCGCCGGGAAGGTGAAGACGACGCCTGAAGAGGCCGTGTTCACGCCCGAGGCGATGGTCTGGTTGATGTTGTTCTCGACGATGCTGCCGCAGCCCTTCACGCCGAAGACCTTGCGACCGACGCCGCGCAGGAGCGCGAAGCCCATGATGGCCGCGACCGTCGAGCCCGCCAGGCCGAAGCCGAGCTTGAGCCCGATGTAGACGAAGGCGGCCGTCATCACGGCGCCCTGGATCACTCCAAGGGCGACCGCGGCGACCGTGACCTCGCGATAAGGCGCGGAAACGACTTCATCACTCATGGGGCGGTAGCTACCTCGCCGGAGGTCGCGGGATCAAGCCGCATGGGCCGAGCGCCACCGCGGACGGCGGTCGTCAGGACGCGACGGACGCCGTCGCTTCCTGGGGAACCACCAGGCGCAGCTGACGCGGCGCGACGCTGATGCGCACGCTCTGCCCCGAGCTGAACTCGACACTGTCGCTCTCGATTCCGTCCGCGAAGAGCGTCCCGCCCTCCCCCATCTCGCTGACCAATTCGAGCGCCTCACCCGCGGCCACGAAGCCGAAGTTCAGCGCCGTGCCGGTGGCCACGGACGGGAAGGGCTCGCGCACGAACCAGACCAGGCTGGGCGTGGTCGGGTCCGGCATGGGCGAGGTGATGCCCCGCTGCTCGGCGATGGAGCGCGCCCAGCCCGTGGCGCCGGTCCCCGTGGCGCAGATCATCCCCGACGAGGACTGGCGCTCCGTCTCTCCGTGCGCCGTCAGCCGATAGCGGGCCGACTGGTGCGTGTGATGACCGAGAAAGATCTCGTTCAGCCCCAACAGCCGCTGGCCATCCTCGCGCACGGCTTCGGCCATGGTGCGTGGGCGAACGGCGAAGCGCCCCTCGCCGTTCGCCGCGAACTCCAGGAGCGCGGCCGTGGCCTCGGGCGGGAAGCGACAGAGCACACCGTCGTAGCTCTTGGGGTCCGGGTTGATGCCGATGGCGAGCTGTCCGTCGAGGTACTTGGCGACGTTGGGCACCAAGCCATCCTGGCCGACCATCATCACCACGTCGTCGGGGGCGAAGAGGAAGCGGTCGAGCTCGTCCCGATCCACCCGCGCGAATTTCTGATCCGAGGGCAGCGCGCGCAGCACGGTCGAGAGCCCGCCGACGACGCCCTCGTGGATGCGCTCCAGCGGCTCGATCGATTGGCCGCGTGTCGACAAATAGAACTTGGCCTGCCCCAGCGTGCCGTGGCGACTCAGCAGCAACTCGAGCGGCGTCTTGCGGGTGACGACCACGATGCGCGCGACGCGTTTGCTCATCACGCTACGGCTCGCCGCGCTCCGTCGCCAGCTCTTGAACCAGGGTGCGCAAGAGATCCGGCGTCACGTTCAGGTGGTTGATCTTGTCGAGCTTGGCGGCGGCGGCCTGGATGGCGAAGGCGGTCGAGACGCGCTGCGGCGTCTTCTCCCACAGCGCCACACGCTCGGCCTCACGCAGCAACTCCAGGTCGTTCCACAGCTTGCGGCCCTGGGACTCACCCTGGGCACGCAGCACGGCGTCGCGCGCCTGCGCCTCGGCCAGCAGCTTGCTCTTCTCGGTCTCGGCGCGGGCGAAGGTGATGCTGCGAAGCGACTCGGCTTCGGCGGTGATCTGAAGCCGCGCGAGCTCCGCCTCGACGCGCGCCTTCTCCGTCGTGGCCACCTGCTGCACCTCCTGCAGCTCGTTCTGACCGCGCTGCTCGATCAGCAGCTTTTTGCGCTTCTCGAGCTCGAGCTCCGTCGCCATCTCGTTCTCCTTGATGGCGCGCTCCTTCTCGACGGCCAGGGCGCGACGCGAGAAGAGCGCCTCGTCGGCCTTCTGCTGCAGGCCTTCGCGCGTGGGCGTCTGCAGCGCCTTCTCGAGGTCCGCGCTGGGAGCCACACGCGAGACCTGAACCGTCACCAGCTCGAGCCCCATGGCCTCGAGCTCCGCGTCGTCGCGCAATGCCTTGTCGAGCGCCGCGCGGATGTGTTCGGAGCCCTTCTGTACGACGTCCACCACGGGCGAGGTGTTGCCGCTCGAGCTGGCTGATGGGGAGTTGCTCGGGCTGTGTGATGGAGAGTCTCGGGTGATTCGCGCGGGCTGAATGATGGCGATGGGGTGGGACGGCACCGGCCGCGCGGGCGAGGGGTCGCGCGCAC
>Ga0210033_1000511_pt1 | contig 36618 bp, 32 predicted proteins | sample CryGeymeta201501_FD_185465 | JGI IMG/M metagenome (GOLD analysis project Ga0210033, IMG submission 185465) | Groundwater microbial communities from Crystal Geyser aquifers in Utah, USA - Crystal Geyser metaG 2015-01 (SPAdes) (version 2) | ecosystem: Environmental > Aquatic > Deep subsurface >... | reverse complement strand
CGGCACTGCGATGAAGTGAACATGGTTCTTCATCAGGCAGTAGGCCCATATTTTGAGTGAATATTTGCTGCTGTATGTCTTGAGCCATTCAAGATAAAACAGGTAATCGTCTTTTCTTTCAAAGACGTTCTGCCGGTAATTGCCCCTTTGGGTGATGTGATGAGGAAAGCCTACAGCTACGGCTCTGGAGATTCTCGGCATGGGCCAATGGTAAACAATGCAGAATGTGAAGTCAAGTAAAATGGGCGCTGTCCCTATTTATAAAAAGTAAAATGGGCGCTGTCCCTATTTATAAAAAGTTATTTCCATGATGAAATATAAGATACTCGCTATCATTACGATAGCGGTTTTATCGGGATGTGCATCAGTGAGACTGAAACAGCTCGGATAAACGTCTTTCTCACCGATGTTCATGAAGAAATTGTGTCTTTGTGGCTCAGGTTTTTTTGCTATGCACAAAATGGGTTTTACGGTATATTGTGGAAAAAATACAGGGCAGGGTGCGGACGATGCAGGAGACCCAGGAGCAAGGATTGCAGATTGCGGAGCCTGAAGGACCGTTTGAGGCCATGGACCGGGCCTTTCTGATCCTGCGTATTCTGGTTTTGTTCGGCGGTTTCGGATGGATTTATTTTGCGCCTCTTTCCATTGACAATAAAGCACAGGTCCTTCTGGTTTTCGTATTTTATTCCTTTTACACGGCTGCGCTCTATATCACTATTTTCTTCAATCAGGAACGGATTCGTGTCTTCTATATTGTGGGGCTGATCTTTGATCTGATCTTCATCTTCCTCCTGTTGATGCTGACAGGAGGGGCTGCAAGCAGTTTTTTCATCGGTTTTTATATTCTGGTGGCCCTCCATTCCTTTTATTACGGTCTCACGGTCGGGCTGCTTGTGTCGTTTGCATCGAGCCTGATCTATTTTGTAAGTTATGTGAACAGCGGGTTTCCCATACACTGGACCGATTTCGCGCTCAGAATCAGCTTTCTTTTCTTGCTTTCCATCATGGCAGGACTCCTTACCGGCAAGATGAAGCAGGATAGAGAGAGGATTGATCACTTAAATCAAAAACTGAACGAGTCGCTTCTGGATCTTGAAAAAGTACACAAGAAGCTGATTGAGACGGCCAAGCTCACGGCGCTTGGCCGGATGACCGCGGACGTGGCCCACGAGATCAGAAACCCCTTGGTGACCATCGGAGGATTTGCAAGACGGTGCAACAGCAAGATAGACCCGAACTCTCCGGAAAAGAAATATTCCAAGATCATTGTTGATGAGGTTGAACGGCTGGAGAAGATTCTCCGGGACCTTTTGGTTTTTTCCAAAGGCCCTGAACGGACCCCTAAAATGATCTCGATCCGCCCGGTTCTTGAGAAGAGTCTGGAGATTCAAAATGACGATATAAAGGAAAAAAAGATCCGGGTGGTCAGGGAGTATGCGGAAAACCTTCCTGAAATCATGGGAGACGAAGAAGAGCTCAATCAGGTCTTTGTGAATATGATCCTGAACGCGGTGCAGGCCATGACGTTCGACGGAGTGCTTACCCTCAAGGCCGGATCCCATCTTCGAGACGGGGTGGAGTGGCTGTGCATTGAGATTCAAGACACGGGTGTGGGGATACCCGAAGAGAACCTGGACCGGATCTTCAATCCTTTCTTTACGACAAAAAGAATCGGAGAGGGAACCGGCCTCGGTCTTTCAGTCAGCCGCAGGATCGTGGAGGAACACCAGGGGAAGATCGAAGTGGAAAGCGAGCTCGGCAAGGGGAGCGCCTTCCGGGTTCTCCTGCCGGCGTTCTCCAAGAAGGAGGAGCGTACGGCATGAAAAAAGAACTCTTCCAGTTTCTCTCGAAACATCCGGTGTTCCGGAAGCTGCGGCTTGCTGAAGAAGATCGTAAAGACCTGGCCCGCTCCATAGAGGACGAGTACCTGGTCGGGTTCCTCTCCGGAATGATCCGGGAGATCGAGGAGATCATGGGGATTGATCCCAACCTGGAGCAGAAAAAGATATTGGAGATCGCAGCAGAGAGGATCGTGAGGGATCTTCAGGCTGATGCGGCCTCGATACGGCTCTTCGATCCCGAGAGTATGAGGATGACCAGTTTCGGCTCCTATCGTTTTTCCGAAGATGAGCGGGCCTCATCCATTCCGTTCAGAGAATCCATCGCCGGCAAAGTCGTTGAGCAGAACCAAAGCATCATGGTTCCGAGTATTCTCAAGAACCCCGATTATCAGAATAAGGAGATTGTGCAGAAGCGGGGACTCAACTCCCTGCTTGCCGTTCCGCTTCGAATTTCAAAGTTCATGGGGGTAGAAAACGACGTCCTCGGTTCCATTCAAATCTACTACAAAGAGGACAACCGGTATTTCGAGCCTTTGGAGGTGATTCATGCGGAGCTGCTTGCCCGCCGTGTCAGTTTTGTGCTGGCCAAGAAGAAGATCCTTGATCTTCAGAGGCTGAATGACAGGAAGGAGAAGATCGTCAATAAGATTTTCATAAAATTGAGCAACCGGGAGGGGATTAAGCTCAAAGATCTCTTTGTTCTGCTGATCCCGGAACTGGGCGAATATTTGTCCATACAGATTTGCGCTCTTTTTACGGTTTCCAGGGACCGGCAGTTTATCCGCATGGAGGCGGGCTATCCCCTGGACCGGACCTACCACGATCCTGGATACACCTTTACCGTCAGCCATCACCCTTACTTCCAGGCGGTGATTCACGGCGCCGAAGCCTGCGGGGATTACCCCTTTGAGCGGATCGCCCCGTCTTATTTGCTGATCAAGGACCCGCAGAAGAGCCGCCTGAGCAGTCCGGGTATGCGGGAATTCGTTGAACGGTATCACATCCACTCGATACTCCTTGTGCCGCTCAAGGCCGATGAGGAGATCCGGTACATGATGATGTTCTATGCCGCGGATCAACGGCAGTATTTTGCGGATGAGGAGATTGAGCTTCTGACCTTCTTCGGGAGGGAGATTATGAAGGCGTCAAGACTGGAACTGCTGGACGATGTCCTGCATGACTTCAAGAGCCCTGCCATTGCCATATCAGGTTTTGCTTCGCGCGCCAGGAAGTTGATCGAATCAAAGAACATACAAGAGGTCAGAGACAAGCTTGTATCCTATCTCGATATCATGGTCAGGGAGACCGACCGTCTTCAGGATATGGTCTTTGCCGTTGGTCTTGAAGGGAGGGAGGAGGTTTTAGATCTCAGCCAGGCCGTTCAAAAGAGACTGGAGATCAATCAGGAGACCATACTCGAGATGAGGCGTAAGAATATACAAGTCACGCCGCCTGAACTTGAACCGGATCTTCCGGTGTATTGCTCTCACTTCGGTCTTGAGCGGGTCCTTGATAATCTCCTGAGCAATGCCACCCAGGCCATACCGGATGAGGGAGGCATCCTTTCTGTGAGGACTGATCGAGAGGGGGGCATGGCCTGTCTCAAGGTCCGGAATACGGGAGAGATACCGCAAGAGAAGATCGAACAGGTCAGAAAAGGCGAGGTCAAAGGACGCGGGCTTAATATCATCTATCGTTTTATCCTGGCCAACCATGGGAGGATGGGACTCCATACCGAATCAGGCCAGACCGAATTCACCATCAAGATTCCGCTGCATCAGGCATGATTTGTAAAACTGAACCCTTGAACCCTTCAGTCCACTTTATCCAGGGCCTTGCGGACGGCATCATCCAACTCCTGCATGACGAAAGGTTTCTGGATGAAACCCTGAATGCCTTCGTCAATGAGGGTTTTCGCTTTCCCTTCCCGGCTGTATCCTGATGAGAGGAGAATCCGGACATGGGGATTGATCTCACGGAGCCTTAGTAAGGTTTCCTCACCGCTCATTCCCGGCATCATGAAGTCAAGGATGACAAGATCAATCTGATCTTTATTTTCCTGCAGGATCCTGCATGCCTCAAGTCCGCTGGTCGCGGTCCATACATGGTATCCTAATGATGTGAGAATCCTTTCCGAGAGGCGGACGAGGGTCGGATCATCATCTACCACAAGAATATTTTCTTTTTTATTTTGCATAGTCTCTTTCTTTTATTAAAAATTATAAAATCAGTAAATCACCCCAGCCTGAAGACAGGGGTGATTCATTTGGGCACCTTCTCCCAGTCTTTGAGGAATCGGGCAAGCCCGGAAGTGGTGAGAGGATGTTCCATGAGTTGTTTCATGACATTGAGCGGGATGGTAGAGATATCGGCTCCGATCAGGGCCGCTTCGAGGACATGAAGGGGATTCCGGATACTGGCCACAATGATTTCCGTCTCATAGGCATAATTCTGGTAGATGGTATCGATCTGCTCGACCAGTTCCATGCCCACTTTGCTGATGTCGTCCAGCCTTCCCACAAAGGGGCTGACATAGGCGGCGCCGGCCTTGGCCGCAACCAGGGCCTGAGTTGGGGAAAAGACAAGCGTCACATTGGTTTTGATCCCCTCGGTGCTGAGAACCCTGACGGCCTGCATGCCCGCTTGTATCATCGGGATCTTGACCACGATATTCGGATGGATCTCGGCGAGGCTTCTTGCCTCCTTGAGCATTCCTTCGGTATCGGTGCTCACCACCTCGGCATTGATCGGACCGTTGACGATGGTGCAAATCTCTTCAATGACATCCCTGAATGCCCTCCCTGTCTTGGCAACGAGAGAAGGGTTTGTGGTCACACCATCCACCATCCCAATGGACATCCCTTCTCGGATCTCGGATACATCGGCTGTGTCCATAAAAAATTTCATGGGGCCTCCTTAAAAATGGTTTAAATTTCCAATGATGATTATGACGTTCATCCGGGGCCGTAAACGACCCGATACGTTACGCTGGTTATTTTATTAAAGATTTTGATTATAAAGTTTTTCAAAGAAGATGTAAAGAATATTTTATTTTTTTGATCGCTTATCGGAAAAAGGGGATATGGCCGCAAACGCCGTATCAGAGACCCGCAGTGCGGAATTTAGGAGTTCAGAGACATGAAGGACGCGGGTTTTCAAACCCGCCCGTTTCAGCAAGTCCGTAAGATGGATCATACAAGAAGGGCAGGCCGTGGCCACCACTTCGGCTTCCGTCTCCCGAATCCGTTCGACCTTGTGCCTTCCGATCTTCAGCGAGAGATCGTAATGGCTCATGGAAAAGAGCCCCCCTCCTCCACAGCAACGGTCTGCATCCCGCATCTCGACGAACTCGACGCCGGGAAGGCTTTTGAGGATCACCCTGGGGGCCTCCCTGACCCCCATCCCATGGTTCAGATGACAGGGATCATGATAGGTCACGCGGAGCAGGGGCCGGGTTTCTTCATTGAGAATAAGATCTTTCATCAGGTTCTTGGATATCAGGAATTCCTGCAGATCCATCACTTTTCCCGGCAGGGGATCTGCGCTGCTTTCTTGAAAGAATTTCGGATAGAGTTCACGGAGCATGTACCCGCAGGTTGCACAGAGGGTGATGACGGCATCCGTTTCATAAGCGGTGAGGGCGGCAAGGTTGGTTTTCATGGCTTTTCCCGCTGTCTCATAGTCTCCCATAAAGAGCATAGGCGCTCCGCAGCAGGTCATGTTCTCAGGCACGATCACCTCAAATCCTGCGCGGTTCAAAATCCGTATGGCGGATTCTCCCCAATGCGGGAAAAAGAGATCCACGGCACATCCATAGAACAAGGCGACCCGGCCTTTGGGTTCTGATGTCGGACAGTTGACCAGGCGCCGTTTGCGGAAGGGTTTCGCGGACGCCGGGGGGATCTGCCTTGCTGCGCCGTTTTGGACATAGGGGAGGAGAGGGCGGATGGGCCGGACCCTTGAAAGGGGAGTATAGAGTTTTCTTCCCATGATGTCCATCAGGTGAGCAGAGGTTGTGAGTATCCCCGGGTTTGAAAAGATCTGCCTTGAGATGAGTTTCTGATAGAAGGGGAGACCCTTCTCACGGCTCAGGATGATTTTTGCGGCCAGATTGGCCAAGTCTGCCGATGACCCGGCCGGGCATTGCGCTGAACAGGCCTTGCAGCCGATGCAGGAGGAGAGGATGTCATTGAGATGGTCGGTCAGTTCAAGTTTCCCGGAAAGAACGGAGTCCAGCAGGGCCATCCTGCCCCGGGCGACCTGTGTCTCATCCGGGTTTTCGATATAGACCGGGCAGACGGACTGGCATGCGCCGCATAGAATACACTTTTTGACTTCTTTTTCAAATTGTTTCAGGAGGTCTTTTGTCAAGAGTAAAGCCTATCCCTCCGGGTTATCCTGCGGCGTAACTGTGCAGGCCGGATAGAACGATATTCACCCCCAGGAATGTGAAGAGAACCACGACAAAACCAAGAATAGAGATGTATGCCGTCCTTCGTCCGTGCCATCCGATGGTGATACGAGCATGAAGGTAAAGGGCATAGACGATCCAGGTGATCAGAGACCACGTCTCCTTGGGATCCCAGGACCAGTAGGTCCCCCATGCATAGTTTGCCCAGATGGCTCCGGTAATAATGACCAGGGTCATTAAGGGGAAAGCGACCATGATTGTCTTATAGGAGAGGTTGTCCAGAATTTTTTTGTCGGGGAGCGCCGGAACAAACAGGTTATAGTTGAGATGAATAACCAGATAGATCAGGGTTGCGCCCCATGAGATGAACAACATGGTCATTTCATAGGGATTGGCATGCAAACTCACTTCAGGAATTTCACGGATCTTGATAAGCAGCAGGAGAATGGACGCGCTCTGCAAAAGAAATGACGCGATCAGCGCCCCAAAAGAGACCCTGGATAATTTCTTGTTTTCAAAAACCAGGGAGGCGATATAGAGGATCATGGTGAGCATATAAAGACAGAAGACCACACGGAAAAAGGCGCCGGCATCGGGGATCGTGATCTCAACCGGGGTCTCTGTCCCGGGGTAATAAACCGGGTAGAATTTCCCATGTTCTTCCATCATCTGATTCATCCTGTAGACGCCTTGGGTCAGGATGGACATCTTGCTCACAATCATGGAAAAGCATCCGATGATGGAAACGCTGAGGGCAAAAAACTCCATCCGGACCTTATCCTTAATCAGGTAGAGAATGCTGAATCCGAAGGCGACCACGAAGGAGGCATAGGCCACGGAGGAGACGGCCACATGAAAATGGAGCCATGCGCTCTGAAGGGCCGGGACCAGAGGCTCGATCTCTTTATCCGGTGAGAGAGAGGCGATTCCCATGGCGGCCAGCGATATGGGGAGGACAAAGGCGCCGGCAATCCTGATCTTGTACTTGAATTCAATCACCAGATAGACTAGGGCGATCCCCCAGGCAAAGAAGAGAAGCGTTTCGTAGAGATTGGTGAAGGGGGGATGCGCGAGACCGGCCTCGATCCATCGCAGGATCAATCCTGCGGTCAGAGCGGCGACGCCGATGGTTGTCGAACCGGTTGCCGTATTTCCTATGAGCGCTTTCCGCGCGCCCAGGAAGATCACATAGAACATCGTTGCAATCAAAAAGGTGATTCCAGCCAGATTGAACAACGTTTGACTGATTTCAAAGAGGCCCATAATCTTCTCCCTTATGCCTTGAGGCGGTTTTTCAGCTCGTTGAATTTCTTTTCAAAGGCCATTTGATTTTTATGTGTAGTTCCTGCCAGTACAATCTCGTTTCCGCTGATCCGCGCCCATATCCGTTGGTGGGAGTGGAAAAAGGAGATGAGGAGTCCCACCACCAGGAGGCTGCACCCGATCCAGACCGTTTCCACGCCGGGGTCATAGGCCACCTGGATCCCGGTATACTGAGATCCCCAGTAGTCTTTGAACCGGATGTCAAAATGACCGGTCTTTACGCTGTGTTCGGGATAATTCGGAAAGATCCAGCCGCTGAACAGGATACTTTCTCCTTCCTTGCCCATGACATAGACAGCCGGATTGATCATCTCATCGGAGCGCTGCGCGACATGCCCGTTCATAATTGTAAAATCAGGGACAAAGCTTTTCACCAGGATTTCGGTCCCGGTTCCTTGAATGGTAAAAGAACCGTCAACAGGCGTACGATAATCCTGCGGCGGAAGACCGGGAGAAGAGACCGACAGCGCCACCTGGCCCGGCTTCCCGGTCCGGCCGTAACTGGACTGATAGAAATAGATCTTGTCCACAATGAGCGGATTGTTGACCTCGATGGTTTTTTTCGCGATCTCCTTGCCGTCGCGCATCACGGCCAGATCGCTTGTATAGTCCTTTGGACGGCCTGTGTTCGGATAGTAGCTGAGAGAAAAATCATCGCATCGAATGGAAAAGGGTAAACTTTTGAATTTCTTGCCGTCGTTGATCATCTCTGCCTGTCCCGCCTGCTCACCTTTGGAAAACATGGCTCGCAGAGAAGCCGGAACCGTATCGATCATTCTATCCTCTCTGAGGTACATCTGGTTTGTGGTCTCGCCTTCTTCGATGGCCATGTACCCCTTGAATCCGAAGATGCTGCCGATGATGGCGCCAATAAAGATGACCACAATGCTCGTATGGGTAATGTAGACACCGAACCGGCTGATGAGCCACTGGTTCAAAAAGAGATGAATAGCCCCATCTTGTTCCGTGCGTATCACCCTGCCTCGGAAGTTCAAGAGTACGACATAGGAGATCGGAACCACGATAAAAGCGATGAACTCCAGAGGGCTCATCGGATATTTCAGGGTAAGAAAGACGGCAAGAACCATAGAGAGGATATCCGTCAGGATGATCCACGGGGGGATCCGGATGTCATGCCGCAGGAGACGTTCAACCTGATCCTGGGGGTTCCCTTCCATCCTGAACGTTTCGGTAAAGGGATAATGCTTCTCTTCCCCCTTTTCAAGGATGGGTTTGATGCTGTGTGCAAATCGGATGACTCTGGGCAGCCTTTCGATGGTGCATACGATCAGGTTCAGAAGAAGGAGAAGAATAATGGTCAGGAACCAAGGGGTATGGTACATGTCAAAGAGGCCCAGCAAATTAAAGACCTGGATCGTGGTCTCACTGTAATCCCGGGCATACTTTGCCGGATCAGCCCCCTGCTCAATGATGGTCCCTGCAATCGAAACAAGACCCAGGGCGATGAAGAGGAATACGGTCAGTTTGATTGAATTGAATGAATCATAGACACTTGAGATAACCCCGCTCTTTTTATTGGATCGGTCTTTCCCCCCGGACTGCGGCTGATCTGCTTGTTTTTCCAAGTCACCTCCTGAAGAAAATATTCAGAACAAATTATATCTTTAATGGGTTCTCCCTGTCAAACATTTTTAAGGAGCAGGCGTCCTGTGCCGCGAACGACATCTCTGACCGGGCTGCCCTTCCTTTGATTTGTCTTGGCGCATGAGATGTGTTATGATCCAGCAGTCAGGGAGGGACAAGAGAGATGGATGAGATCCATACGATTCAGACCAGCAGCCGGATCGAGATGGTTGACATCACCCCGATGATTCATCGGATGGTGGAGAGGTCGGGCGTGAAAAACGGCCTATGCGTCATCTATATTCCACATACCACGGCTGCAGTGACCATCAATGAGAATGCCGATCCGGATGTGAAGATGGACTTGTTGCAGCATTTATCCTCCCTGATCCCGGTAACAGGAGGCTACAGGCACATGGAAGGAAATGCCGATGCCCACATCAAGGCCGCTCTTATCGGGTCTTCTGAAACGATCCTGATTGTGAATGGGCGTTTGATATTGGGGGCTTGGCAATCGGTTTTCTTCTGCGAATTTGATGGTCCAAGAACCCGGAAATACCATGTCAAGGTGATAGAAGGGTGATCCCCCCGGAATTTCCGGGGGGATCACGATTTCATTCTGATGCGACGGCTTCGGTGGGGCAGACTTCAGCGCAGTTGCCGCAATCCGAACATTTGGCCGGGTCGATCACATAGATATCGCCTTCGGAAATTGCCTCTTCAGGGCATTCCGGAAGGCAGGTTCCACATGCAACGCATTCTTCAGTAATACGATGAGCCATTTTCTTCCCTCCTTTCATTCATACAGTCAATCAGATCCTTCCGGCGATTTAAGGACATCAGCAAGAGACGCCTGATTGAAACCGAAAGAGATCATGGATCAAACGGATTCAACACCCACCACTCCTGGAACCTCTTTTTTCAGGAGCTGTTCGATGCCGTTTTTTAATGTCATCTGGGACATGGGGCAGCCCCCGCATGCGCCGGTCAGACGTACCTTAACCAGGCCGTCCACCACGTCAACCAAGTCCACGTTTCCTCCATCCCGCTTAAGAGAGGGGCGGATTTTTTCCAAAGCCTTTTCAATCTCTTCTCTCATGATTTAATCCTCCTCAAAATGTCCGGATACAAAACCATACTAAATATATTATCTTATTATTGAATTGTCAAGGGCTATCTGAGGTCCTATGAAAAGGAATCCCTTCGTAGCGGTCACCCGTCAGGTGAGTAAAAGCAATCTGGTCAAATAGTTTTCCGGCGGAAAATATATCCGAGGCAGATTGAACCATCCCGAGCTTATTGAAATAAAGGTTCCGACTGACATCAAAACGGTCAAATTCAAAAGTGCCGTCTTTGAGAAGGATTTTTTCTGGTTCTGCATGTCCAGCGGTTCTTTGGCATCCCTCCCAGGTCAGAATCACGGAAACACCCTGGATCTTGGATGCTCCCAGCAAATAGAAGGAAAACCTCCGGCTATATAGAGACCTGATCATCTGATCAGCCAGAATTTCATCAATAGAATGGGGGTCTTGCTGCATGATTTTTGAAAGCCGTCCCGGATGAATCTTCAAAGAGATGACGAGGTAATGGTTCTCCTCGTCCATGTATGCCCCATGATACAAGAAATCCTGGAAGGTATCCTGTAAAAACTCCTGGATGGTTTCTTCGTCACCTTTCTTTTCATAGGAAACGGCAAATGCCGATTGGATATTTAAAAAAACAAGGAAGAAAAGGAAAACCGGGAATATGGACCGGCTATGGTTTGACGGGTTTGTATTTTTTATATGCATCTATTCAAAACACCCCAACTGGCAGCGGCTGATTTTAATATGAATTCGATTACAGACCTCGCCGACTCTTTGTCTGGATACGTTCTCCTGTAGAGCGATCTGAAATGCCGTTTTACAAGGGAGACGGCCGTTTTCCAATTGGCTCTTGATGACCTCTTCCAATTTTTTTTCCAAGTCCGGATGCAGTAATTCCATATTTTTTAACCTGCACAATTTCTAAAAAAAATAATATATCAAAATCAAATGTCCATTTGCAAGATGATTTTTCATCCCGGGTGTGCGACAAATTTATGGGTAAATATTTCTCTAAGAGCGTCATTCCCCGACTGGATCGGGGGAACGGACAATGACAAACATATGTAACCCTGATTTGTACCCGCAAATTTGTCGCAGACCCTTCCATCCTTGATAATTTTCCATCCTTAATCCCGATATAAAAATTCCAATTGGGGGGATTCCTAAAAGTGGAAGAAGTCTTTTTTTTATTTTATCATTCACTTGACAAAATTTCGCATCAGGGTAAAATGGTTGCAAACTTTTTTATTTTCCAAAGAAATAACCCATTATTTTAAACATACTCATTGAAAGGGGGTGAAGGGGATGAAACCATTCATGGAAACGGTAAGTCTTATCGTCGTCGGGCTTTTTATATCAGGATGCGCGGTTTATACGCCTAAAGACATCCAGTCCGTAGAACAGTTGGTCTCCGAGGCTGCTTCCGCCGGGGCGGAGAAGAAGGCAGCCTATGAGTATTACAGCGCCGTGGAACATCTGAACGTCGCAAAGGATGAACTCTCTGAGGCGGACGACAAGAACGCCAAGGTATTCGGCGAAAAGGCTCAAGCCATGGCTGAAAAGGCCATACAGAAATCTAAATAAAGGAGGTGATGACGATGTCCGTTAAAAGAATTTTTTTATTGTTTATTACGGGATTTTCTCTGATGTTGTTCGGTTGTACTTCGATGGCCACCAAACAGGCCATACAGGGTGATTACGATAATGCGCTTCGAGTCTTTCATGCGCTTCCTGCCAATGCAAAGGAATGCGCTCCTCAGGAATATGCCAAATCCGAAGCCACCCTGGCGCATGTGGAAGAAGAATTATCGGAAAACCATTGGAGCTTCGCAAGAAAATATATTCCCATGGCCGATGAACAGGTTCGGGATACGGCGGCGGCAGTGAAAAGGAGATGTCCTGAAACGGCAAAGGAATCGCCTCCACCTCCTCCGGCTGAAAAGCCTGCCTTTATTCTTGAAGGGATCACCTTTGATTTTAACAAGGCGACCATCAGGCCTTCTTCTGAGCCTACCCTGAAAGAGGCCGGCTCGGTCATGCAGAGGTTCTCTTCGGTTAAGGTCCGGATTGAAGGACATACCGACAGTATCGGTTCTGAGAAATACAATCAGAACCTCTCAGAAAGAAGGGCGAACGCGGTAAAAGATTACCTGGTGAAAAACTTCGAGATTGATCCGAGCCGCATTGAAACAGTGGGGTTCGGAAAAAGCAAGCCCCTCGCGGATAACAAGACCGATGAAGGTCGTGCCAAGAATCGCAGGATCGAATTCGTGGTCACGGCTCAATAGGCTTACAGGTCCGGAGGGGAGGGGACTTCCCTCCGGGCATCTGTTTTATTTTTCAAGGACGAGATTGACATCACTGATCAGGTTCGAAAGTTTTTTACCATCCTGGGATACTCGATCTTCACCCTGAGCAGAGAAGGGGATCATGCCCTCCTTCTCTCTATAGACGTTGTAGATCCCTTTCGGTCCCGAATTAAGGAACAAAAGCGCATAGTCTCCCTTGTTCAGAACGGGTGAATGGGTCCTGACCTGTTTCATCCCGTTTATACATCCTCCCCATGTCTCAATGGTCACCGTATCTCCGGGCCGGATTCGGCCCTTAACATTTTTTTCTACCAGGAATTTTGTATGGGTGATGATATTCATGCTGGTCTCGGCCCAACAACACTGGTTCCCCAGAACCTTTCCGAAGATGATGACCTCTGAGTTTCTGCTCAGGGCATCGAGGTCTGTTGACCACGAGAGGGTCGGGGAACTGAGGCATAAGGAAACAAGGAGCAGAGAAAGGGACAGAGAGAAGCGATTTGATCGGGATGTCGTCGGGTTAAAAATGCTGTAAAACGGAGATAAAATGCTTAAATAGCTCATTTTGAACCTTTTTAATTCCTAATTAAATTATAAACCTATCAATTCAACTCTGTCAAAACAAAATTTGATTTTTAAACCTTTTCAGCGCAGAATACGTTTTTGTTTTTATGGACCCGTACCTCGACGATGATCAGGAATCGCTCAATCTGATAAAACATTATGCTTCGTAATTTTTACGAGAAATTTGCATCTCTGGATGCCTTGCTTGCGTTGCTTTCCGGCGTGCTCATGGCCTTGTCATTTCCAAAGGCCGAGTTCTCATCGTTTGCATTTTTTGCCCTTATTCCACTTCTTTATGCCCTGCATCGGCCGCAGAAAAGGTTGACGGCCTTGACTTGCGGAATGATTACAGGGTTTGTTTTTTTCATGGGGACGCTTTACTGGGTGACCTACACCATGGAAAACTATGGGCAGATCCCAAAGAGTTTAAGCCTTTTTATTCTGGTGGTTCTTTCGCTTTATCTTTCTTTTTATCCCGGTCTTTTTGCCTGGGGTGTGAATCGGATGCAGAAGACCGGCATCCCTTTACTGATCGGCGCTCCGTCACTCTGGACAGCCTTGGAGTATGCCCGAGGGCATTTGTTGACCGGTTTTCCCTGGGCGCTCCTCGGTTATACCCAGTACAAAAATCTTCTGATGATCCAGATGGCCGACATCACCGGGGTATACGGCGTGAGCTTTCTGCTGGTCATGATCAATACTGTTTTTGTTATGATGCTTATCGGAATGAGGAATTCTTTTTCCGTCCGGTCGTTTTTTTCTCATTGGATCACCCCTGTCGTTATCCTCGGCCTGTCCGCCTCATACGGCGCTTTCAGACTGCATGAAATCCATTCGGCAGAACACAAACCATGGATCAGGATCGGGGTGGTGCAGGGCAATATTGATCAGAACCGGAAATGGGATGCCGCCTCACGGGAGCAGATCATGGCTGTCCATACGCGCCTGACGCGGCGCGCTTCTCAAGAGAAACCTGACCTCATCTTGTGGCCGGAGGCCTCGGTTCCATTTTTTTTCATGGCCGACAAGGAGTACCAGTCGCAGATTCTGGGTTTGATTGATGATTTGGGGGTGGATATCCTTTTTGGAAGTCCGGACTATACGGTCGATCAAGGCGTGAGCCGATTCTATAACAGCGCATTCCTGGTCTCACCGGGGGCAAGGCTCAAAGGAAAGTATGACAAGATCCATCTGGTCCCCTTTGGAGAGTATGTCCCGCTTCGAAAGGCGCTCTTTTTCATCAAACCCATTGTGGATCAGATCGGTGATATCACGCCCGGAAACCAGATCACCCTGATGCAGGCAGGAGAAGGCCTTTGCGGCACCCCGATTTGTTTTGAAATCATTTTCCCGGATCTTGTGCGGAAGTTCGTGCTTAAGGGCGCGGATTTCATCGCGACCTTGACCAATGACGACTGGTTCGGACGCTCCTCGGCGCCTTACCAGCACTTTTCCATGGCCGTGTTCAGGGCCGTGGAGAACCGGGTCCCTGTGGTCCGCTCTGCAAACAGCGGGATCTCCGGCGTCATTGCGCAGGACGGCAGGATCGTCAGGCAGACGGATATCTTTGTGGAGGATGCCTTTACAGAGGATTTGACTCGGCTGAAAACGGGAAAGACGTTTTATACCCGTTTCGGAGATCTTTTTACTTTCTTGTGCATTGCCGCGGCCGTTTCATCACTTTGCGGTCCGTGGATCAGAAGGCGCGTGAGAGGGAAAAACTTCAGGGATCTTACAACCCCAGACAGTCGAGATTGATGAACTGTGAAATAAGCTCAGCGGATTTTTCAATAAATTCCTCATCCAATAGTGAATCTTCAATATAAGGCTTGACCCCGAGGAATGGAACACCGGACAGATTCTCAATGATCAGGGGGCTCTTTTCTTCGGCGATTTTGATCTTGTCATTACGCCGGTTGATCATGAAGCCGAGAACCTGAAGCCCAACGCTTTGCGCGTATCGAAGCGATAACAGGGAATGGTTGATGGTTCCCAGATCGGGACGCGCTACGAGAATGACAGGAAGCTCCAGGATCTGAATCAGATCGGAGACTAAGAATCGGCGATAAATGGGGACCATCAACCCGCCGGCCCCTTCGACCACCATGAATTCGTGCCTGCTTTGAAGCTGGAGATAGGAGTGCAGGATGTACTCCTCCATGATCTCCACGCCCTCCATGTCTGCCGCTTCAGAAGGGGCGATCGAGGCCTTCAAGGTATAAGGGGTGATCAGAATCCTTCTGTCCTTGGCGTGTGCAGCCTTGATCAGAAATTCCGAATCTGTGGGGATGAGGCCCTTGGGACCCATGGCACACCCGGTCTCTACAGGCTTCATGACGCCCACGTCCACACCTCGGTTTAAAAGGATGCGGGCGAGAGCCGCTGCGAAAATGGTCTTTCCAACGCCGGTATCCGTTCCTGTGATGAATACCCCTTGGTGCTGCATACGTGTGAGCCTTGCATAGTGGCCCTATTCGTAAATACGGTGGCATTCGAGTGCCGCAGGGCGGCCTTCTCTCCGTTCCGCTCCTTGCGGTGTACCAGAGGGGTACGCCTCAGTCGCGCGCGGAGATGAGACCGCCCTGCGACCCTCTCGGTGCGTCACCATATTTATGAACAGGACCACTTAGGTTCTCTTTAGAAGAAGGTGAGCAATTCCGGACAAAATCAAGTTTCTATCGAGGCTCCACTTCCTGCTGCAGTCTTTGTATCTCTTTTTTGATCAGCACTTCAGCAAGATCGGGTATGACATCCCATGCGATTCGCTCAATGATTTCGGATGCCATCTTGTTGACCATATCGGCAAGTATTCTCCGGACCGTTTCTTCATCGAGAGACGGCGCGGGTCCGGAGGCCACCCTGTCCTGAAGGGGTTTCTCCACCACTTCCTTGGAAATCGCTTCAGGCTCGCCCCCGAAGGTGGTGAGTTCCGGAGACCATTCCGACGTGGTTGCGCCCCGTGTCGGGAAGACGTCCTCGAAGGATTCCCCGGCATCTTCAGAAAAAGCGGCGGCAGCGGGTTTCCCCTCGATGGGTTTTACCGAAGAAGTTTCGCGTTCTTCTTCCACCGCGCGGATGATTTCATCATCTGATAGGTCTGTTTGCGGTTCTTCAGAGGAGGATGAAGTCCCGGCGGATTCATCCTCGGCCATGAAGGCGTCCAAATCCACGGCATGGGTTTCAACCCGGAACGGTTTTTCTTCCCGGACCTCTTCGAGTTTAAGAAGATCGGGTCCCTCTGCATACTCCTCGGGGATCTCGTAAAGATTCACCTCTTCCTCATCGACGAGTTCTTCGTCGATTTCCTGCGTTTCGGAAGAGGTTGAAAGCTCATCATACATGGGATACTTTTCCTCGGAAGGCGTTCGAAGATCATCGGTTGTTTTTGTTTCCGCAGGTTCAGAAATATTTTCAAGAGATTCAGGAGAGATTTCTTCCGGAACCGTCTGCTCGAAGGTTTCCGTAATGAGTTCTTCGGCGGTTTTCTCTCCGGGCGTGACAGAGGAATCCATCAGCGCCGTCTCTTCGAATCCGGGTAGTTCATCCGGAAGAGCCTCATCGGTCTCTTCATGCGGGGTAAAACCTGATGCAGAGACTTCTTGTCGGTTATCCAATGCCTCTTCCGTCCCGGTCATGAACTCGTCGGTCAGTTCAAATTCGAATTCTTCCTCTTCCACCTTTTCAGGTCCAGGCGCTCCGGCTTTCATTCCGGACTCCAAAGAAGGGACAGCTTCGTCCTTTGTTTGGGAGAGGAGGGCTTCTTTGACCGGCTCTCTTTTTTTCTCCAGACAGGCTCGGATCTTCCTGGTCAATTCTTCGGATTCAAAGGGTTTTATAATATGGTCATCCGCGCCGACCAGGGTTCCCCGATCCTGATCAAAGGTCTCGAAGGTGCTGCAGAGGAGAATGACCGGCACATGGGACAGGGATGGCTGCTGATGGATCTTTCCGCAGAGTTCGTAGCCGTTCAGTTCCGGCATCACGATATCGGCCAAAATCAGATCGGGTTTGATCTCATCAGCTTTTTGCAGGGCTGAAGCGCCGTCGGAGACCATGGTGAGATCGTAGTCCTCGTCGGCGAGTGTGAGCTCCACAACCTTCTGAATGGTGACACTGTCATCAGCCAATAAAATTTTTTTACCCATGGATGCCCCCTCCCACTGGAAAGGCAAGAATCAAACCCGAAGATGGATAACCTATTGAAATAACAAAATACCAGATGAATCAATCATAGTATAGATCAGGCTGAATTGCAAGATTAAATTTGGTGAAAGTTGATATGCGGCAATGGGTTAAGCCCTTCTTCATGGTTTCAAGCCCGTTCAGAGGTTTCTGATCCGCCGGTCAGGGTCTGAAAGGCATATCGGATCTGCCGGGTGATCGGCCCGACCCCCAGTTTTTTTTGGTTAATCCGGCTGACCGGCATGACCTCATAGGTGGTGTTGGTCAGAAAAATCTCATCTGCGGTGTCGAGCTTTTCAGAGGGGAAGAGACCTTCTTCCACGGGGATCCCTTTTGTTGCGGCAATTTCCAGGACCACTTTTCTTGAGATTCCATCGAGTATCCCGGCGGACAGTGCGGGGGTAAAAAGGATCCGATCTTTTACAAAAAAGATGTTGCTGACACTCCCCTCGGCAAGAAATCCGTCATGGTTGAGGAGGATTCCTTCATCCGCCCCGGATTTTTTGGCCTCGATCTTAGCCAGGATGTTGTTCAGAAAATTTGTGGACTTGATGCCCGGATCGAGCGCCTCCGGGAGGTTTTTTCTGATATGGACCCACGCGATAGGTATCCCCTTCTCAACCATCTTTTCCGGGTAGCCGGAAAAAGGCCGAGTCAGCACGGTCATGGTGGGCCCTTTGCACAGATCCGGGTCCAGGCCCGCCGGTCCAACCCCCCTGGAGATGGAAAGGCGGAGAACCGCGTCCCCGCATTCATTGGCGTTAAGGCATTCCTTAAGGACGGCTCTCAGGGCCGGACGGTCCCATGACATGGTGAGGCGGATCCTGCGGGCCGACTCAAACAGCCGGTCGAGGTGATCCATGATCCTGAAGATGCGGCCGGAGTAGGAACGAAGGGTTTCAAAGATACCGTCCCCATAAAGAAAACCATGATCGAAGACCGAAATTCTGGCTTCCTCTTCCGGAAAGAACTCTCCATTGATAAAAACCTTTGACATATCAGCCTCTGTAAATTTTGTAATGACTTCCTTCCATACTTTTAACCTTCTTTTTGACTTGGGCGACCTTGTGGCCGATCTCTGAAAGATTTTGAAAGGATTTTTTTTCGTTGATAACCACAGCGATGGAAATGGTCATGATGGGGAACTTCTTTTTCTTCCCGGAGCGGTCAGCCGCCGTAAAACCGCCGCGTTCGAGATGTTTGGGTTGATAATGAGACCGGATCTTTTCATCAAACTCGCGTATGATCTTCTGACAGATGACTTCCGCACGTTCAGGACGGGTGATGACGAGGAAATCGTCTCCGCCGATGTGACCGATAAAATCGCCTTCTCCCCCTTCCAGAATAACGACACCGGCGATGATCCGTCCGGCCATCTGGATGACTTTGTTGGCCGAATCGAATCCATAGGTGTCGGCATAGGCCTTGAAGTTGTCCAGGTCCGGGTAACAGATGGCAAAGGGCTCTTCTTGCTCGAGTCTCCTTAAAATCTCTCTCTCCACCGCAGCGTTCCCCGGCAGGTTGGTGGTGGGGTTTCTATCGGCTTCCCGGACCGTATGGCGGATCAATGCCTGGACCCTTGCAACCAGTTCCCTGTTGTCAAAGGGTTTGCAGAGGTAATCGTCGGCCCCGGCATCCAGGCCGTGAACCCTGTCTTCCACGCTCGCCTTGCCGGAGAGCATCAGGATCGGAACCCTGGAGAGGAATATGTTCTTCTTGATCCGGTCGCAGATCTCCAATCCGGTGATCTCCGGCATGTTGGAATCCAGGATCAGAAGGTCGGGCGGTCCCTGTTCGATGAGTTTCAATGCATCGAGCCCGGAACTCGTCGTGATACAGTCATATCCGGACCGGTTCAGAACAAAATTGACGAGCCCGAGGACGTTTTCTTCGTCATCTACGGCCAGGACTTTGTATTTTTTTATAACCATCTATTCCACTCACGATCCGGTCAACCGTTTCACATCAATGACTTCCTTGATCTGGGAGATGGCATGCATGATCCTGTCCAGATCCTGCCTGTTCCGGATCTCCAACTCGAAGATGCAGAGGGAACGGCCGTCTTTTTGCGTGCGGATATCGGCTGCGCTGATATTGATGTTCTCGGAAGAAATCCTTGCGCTGATATTGGCGAGTATTCCGGGACGGTTGGTGGTCAGGACCGATATTCGAACCGGATGAATTCTTTCCTCCTTGATCTCCCACTCCACCTCCACGATACGGTCGGAGTGAACGGCGCCGCCCCCGACGTTGGAACAATTCATTCTGTGGATGGATACCCCGCTGCCCCTGGTAATGAAGCCGATGATTTCATCGCCGGGGACCGGGTTGCAGCACTTGGAGAAATGAATCAGGATATCCCCGATGCCATGGACCTTGATCCCGTCAATCAGCATTTTGCCGGCCTTACGGGGTTTGACGGGGATGGGTTCGAGACCCTCCTGGGGGAGGAAACGGTTCAAGACCTGTTTCGCGGAGATTTTGCCGAAACCCACGGCAGTGATCATCTTGTCCCAATGAGAAAATCCGAAATCAGAAGCCGCCGCCTGGATCTCACCGGACTTCAGGATCTTGGAGAGCGTGAGTCCGTGTTTCCGGGCCTCCCTTTCCAGGATTTCGCGCCCGAGATCGTGGCTCCGTTTCTGTTCTTCCTCTGTCAGAAAGTGGCTGATACGGTTCCTTGCTTTGGTGGTTTTTACGATCTTCAGCCAGTCCTTACTGGGGGCTTGATTTTTCGACGTGAGGATCGAGACCGTATCGCCGGTTTTTAAGGCAGTCTTCAGGGGGACCATCCGGTTATTCACCTTGGCGCCGGTACAGCGGTTCCCGATATCGGAGTGGATGCTGTAGGCGAAGTCCAGGGGCGTGGACCCGCTGGGAAGTTCCTTGATGTCTCCGGTAGGCGTAAAGACATAGACCGATTCCTCGAAAAGGTCGGTCTTGACACTCTCCATGAATTCACGCGGGCTCTTCAGTTCCTGCTGCCATTCCAGAAGCTGTCTCAGCCAGGCAAACTTCTGCTCTGTTGAGAGAGAAGTCTTGATTCCCTCTTTATACTTCCAGTGCGCGGCGATTCCGGTCTCGGCGATCCAATGCATCTCCTGGGTCCTGATCTGAAATTCCACTTTCTGTCCGTCAGGGCCCATGACTGTGGTATGAAGGGATTGGTACATATTCGATTTGGGGACGCCGATATAGTCCTTGAACCGGCCCGGGATCGGTTTCCAGAGGGAATGGATCATCCCCAGAATGGCATAGCATCGGCTGCTGGTGTCGGTGATGATCCTAAGGGCGGTCAAGTCAAAAAGTTCATCAAAGGAGAGGCCGCGTTTTAAGATCTTCTGGTAAATGCTGTAGAAATGCTTGGGACGTCCCTCAACCACTCCGGGGATCCCCTGGGCCGCCATCTCCTTTTTGACCATGTCGATCACCTTCTCGATGTAGGCGCTCCGTTCTTTCCGGTTTTGCGGCACACGTTCTTCAAGCTCTTTATATATGGAAGGGTGAAGAACCTCCAGACAGAGGTCCTCCATTTCACTTTTGACCCGAGCAATACCGAGACGGTTGGCAAGAGGGGCATAGATATCAAGGGACTCCTGGGCGATGTCGCACTGTACGGCCGCATCAAAACCATGGATGTTCCTCATCAACTGGAGGCGTTTGGCCAGGTTCAGCAGAACCACCCGGAGATCCTGGGCCATGGACAGGATCATTTTTCGAAAATTTTCAGCCTGCTCTTCGATGCGCTTTTTGAACCGGATCTGACTGGTACGGGCCACATTTCTCACCAGCCTGGCTGTTTCATCTCCGAACTGTTCCCGGATATGATCGTCGGTGCGGTATCCCTGCATGGTCAGGTTTTCAATCAGAGCCGCAATGATGGTATCTTCGTCCGCGTTAAGTTCCGCGAGGATCTTCGCGGTCTCCAAGGCGTCTTCAATGCCGGCAGGGTATGGATCCTCTTTCGCGGCGGGGGTATGATGCTCCAGATATAAAAATGCCTTACGGATCCTTGACGGGTCCATGTCGGTATGGTTCAGGGCCGACAGATCCAACAGGGACTTCAGGCGGTCCTCATGCCGGCAGGCGGGCAGCTCGGAATGAGTCTTGGATGGAGAGTCCGGTTTCATTTTTATCCCACGCGAATCAGTTCAGTCTTCTCTGCGTAACGTCTCCGAATCTCCGAGATCATACGCTGGTTCCCGGGCTCATGAAGCAAAGGATCCCGCTGGATCCGTGAGAATGCTTCTTGACGGGCGGCCTCCAGAATCCGGATGTCCCGTACGATATTTCCGATCCTCATATCCGGCATGCCCGACTGCCTCTTGCCGAAAAACTCCCCGGGACCCCGGATGGAAAGATCTTCCTCTGCGATCTCAAAACCGTTCGAGGTTTTTGCCATGATCGAAAGCCTTCTTGACGCCTCTTCAGTCATCCGTCCTTGCGCCACAAGATAGCAGAAGGATGCATATCCGGCCCGTCCCACTCTCCCCCTGAGCTGGTGGAGCTGCGCCAGACCGAACCTCTCGGCGTGTTCGATCACCATGATGGTGGCATTCGGGACGTCGATGCCCACCTCCACAACGGTTGTGGCGACCAGGATCTGGACTTCTTTCCGCTTGAAGGCCTCCATGATCTTCTCTTTTTCTTCGGGGCGCATCCTGCCGTGAAGCAGACCGACGATACGGTGAGGGAAGATCTCCCGTGCAAGATGTTCCGACATCTCCTTGGCGGCGGCAAGATCACTTTTCTCAGTCTCCTCAACCAACGGGTAGATAATGAAGGCCTGGCGTCCTTCCCGGATCTCCCGGTCTATATGCCTGTAGACTCTCTGCCTTTCTCTGCCCCGGACGATTTCCGTTTTTACGGGAAAACGTCCTGAGGGCATTTCGTCGATCACCGAGCAATCCAGATCCCCGTATACCGTCAAGGAGAGGGAACGGGGGATCGGGGTTGCCGTCATGACCAGCAGGTCCGGCGCCTCTCCCTTTTGCATGAGCGCGGAACGCTGGATCACGCCGAACCGGTGCTGTTCATCAATAATGACCAGCCCGAGTTTTCGAAAAACCACTTCTTTTTGAATCAGGGCCTGGGTTCCCACCACCACGTCAATCTTCCCCTGCCGGATCGCTTCACGGAGGGCTTCTTTTTCCCGGCCTTTGACCAGACGCGAAAGAAGCGCGGTCTTTTTCCCGAGCCTATCAAAAAAACCATGAAAGTGGAAATAGAGCTGTTCCGCCAGGATTTCGGTCGGGGCCATGACCGCCACCTGATACCCGTTCTCCATGGCTATTCCTGCCGTGACCGCCGCAACCACGGTTTTACCGCACCCGACGTCCCCCTGAAGAAGCCGGCTCATCTGTATGGGCCTCCCCATGTCGCGTTTGATTTCAAGGATGACGCGTTTTTGCGCAGCCGTCAAAGGAAAGGAGAGGCTGCGGATCAGGTCCTTCTCCGCATTCGTGTTGACCTGAAAGGAAATGCCCCGGACCCCCTGGATTCTCCCCTGCCTGTGGATGGCCAGGAGCATCTCAAAGAGGAGAAACTCCTCAAAGATCATCCTCTTGTGATAGCGGCTCCTGCCGGCATTCAAGCTTTCCACAGAGTCTTCCGGTCCGGGAAAATGGAGGTTGAGCACCGATTCCCGCTGTTTCGGAAGGTGGTATGCGGTGACGATCTCCTCGGGGAGAGACTCCTCGATCTCATCGGCATGGGAGGCAAGGAGATCATAAAGAATGGTGCGGATACGGCGCTGTGTCAGGCCTGCCGTGGTGTGGTAAATCGGCACGATCCGGTTGGTGTGTATGGTCTCTTCTTCCCCCTCCTGAAGGATCTCGTATTCCGGGTTTTCCATTTCCACCGCATGGTTGAAGGTGTCCCGTTTCACCTTACCGCTTAAGATCACTTTCTGCCCGGTCTGAAAGACCTTTTTCAGGTAGGCCTGATTGAACCATTTGGCCGTCATCCATCCGGAGCGGTCCTCGATCAGGATCTGAAGAATACGAAACCGTTTTCTGGGAGTGGTGGTGAGGTCAACATTTTTGACCATCCCCTGTACCGTGACAAAACCCTCTTCAGGGAGTTCAGCGATGTGAAGGAGATTCCTGCGGTCTTCATACCGGTACGGAAAGAAAAAAAATAGATCTTCCACGCGATGGATGTCGAGTTTGGCCATCAGGCCTGCTATGCGGACGCCAACCCCTTTAACGTAACGAACAGAATGGGACAGGATGGAGTCGGAGGAGGTGCGATCTTTTGTGATCAGAAAATGGTCCAAGACTCTGTTCATGAATCTCGCTCATCAGCGTATGGGTTTTCTCTGAATGAATCGGCATAAGAAAGAAACCTAAAGAAATTATTTAAGAATCTTTGAACAAGTTGTTGAGTTCTTTGATCAATTCATTAATTTCTACACCGTGAGCTATCGCGCCCTGCTCAATGGTCTCGCCTGCAGCCCCCATGCACCCTATACAGCCCATCTCATATTTGGCAAGGACTTCGGCAGCCTTGGGATGGGCCTGAATGGCCTGGATAAAGGACATATCTTTTGTAATTTTTTGCATAACATCTCCCATCCATTCATTGATGAAGAAAAATTATCTTGCGATCCTTTCGGTTCTATGATAATTTTTCCAAATTATAATCGGTTTTATGAGTATATAAAAGGAGACATTCCATGTCAAGGAAATGTGAGATTTGCGGGAAAGGGCGGCTGACCGGCAACAATGTCAGCCATGCCAACAACAAGACCAAAAAGGTTTCTTATCCCAATATCCAGAGTGTCAGGGCTATTCATCAGGGAAGCGTCAGGAAGATGAACGTCTGTACACGGTGCATTCGTTCCGGCAAGGTCCGGAAGGCATCTTAAGGAAGTTTATGATCCGGTCCAGGAGAAGCATGAACAGGCGTTTCCCTGCATCCGGGTTTCTCAGGGACACGGAATAAAGGAAAATCCGGAAGGGATGACCCCGACCTTCAAATTCTTTCCAAATTGATCTTGAGCCCAGTTCAGCGCATCCAAATAATGTCCGAAAAATATCAAACAGGGAAATCCGCCTTTTGGAATGTTAGGCGTGATGAAGCACAACCGTCCGGTCCTGGATGCCTCGATGACTTTGTATGTGCGGTGTTCGCCGGGTTTCCTGAATCCATAGGCATCCGGTAAACCGCTCTTCTTCAACAGGCTTTCGAAATTCTTTTCAGCCTGGCTTTCTCCTTGGGCATTGAGGCCGGCGAAAACACAGATGATCCCCCCTTTCTTGATCAGGCGTTTTTTTTCCAGGACATAATTAAAAAGACGCGAGGCCTGGTACAGACTCCGATCCTTGGGGGAATCGCAACCCACGAACAGCAGATCGAATGGATCCCGGACTCTATAGGAATAGATCTCTCTTGCAGCCTTTACAGATTCTGTAAAAGACCTTCTTGCTTCTCCCATCGAGTAAAAAGCGATCTCCTTTTGCTGGTTGTTGACCAGATTTAAAGAGTAGACCGGGATATCCAGTTTTCTGCAGACCTCCCATAGAAAATGCTGAAAAGGGTTGGCACGGATATTCGAAACCCTGACCCCCTTCTGTGAAATGTATTCCGGCGAATGTGTATGGAGGATGGTTTCCTGACCCGCCAATCCGATAGCGAGGCATTTGACGCCGCCGCTGAACCCTGCATAAAGATGGGGCTCCACCACGCCGACGGTGATGATGACATCATAAGAAAAAAGCCTCCTGTTCAGGGTGGCGGGGACTCCATGTATGATCGACAAGGCAATGACTTCTTTTGGAGAGTGCTGAACGATCTGATTCTCCCTAATCAAGGGTTCTCCCAAAAAGTCCATGAGGCCGGTTCCGGATAGCCTTTGATGAAGTCCCAGAGAAATCATGAATTCAAATCCGCCGGTGATCTTTTTCAATTCTCCTGCAATGGGTTTCAGGATGGCCCTGGAATGGAAATCCCTGGTAGGGTCGGGAATCACGATACCGACTTTCTTGTTGGAGAAGGCGCTGTGGTTCTTCCTGAAAAAAGTTCTGATGGAGGTTTGCAGAGAAGAAATGGGTATGCCGGGCTGAGCGTCCTGATTATAAAGAAAATCAACTCGGGCCTCTTTTCTAAAACGTAAACGGATTTTGTTTTTTCCTGAGAAGACAAAGCATGAGCCGATATTTTTAATGTCAGCCATTTGAATTGACGGCGGCGGAATGAATCCGCATGGGGAAGATGGATGGTCCCATTCTCCCCATGCGGATTCAGTTGAAGTCAATCAGCCCTTGAGAATCTTCAGCGCCTCCTTGCGGTACGAATCCATCACGTATGGAATACCCGTGACCTTCTCGCACTCTTCGGTCAGTGACATGAGGTCGTTCCTCGTGATGGAAGAGACATTGAAGCAGCGTGCGCCGGCCATGATCTGCTGAAGGCCGATCCTGAGCTTGTCTGAGAAACTGACGATGCCGATGGCGCCGAGCGGGATCTTCTTGATCTCAGCCTTGCCCACCATCTCCACGACCTTTTCGTAGCAGACGAAGATCTCTTCAACGGTGGATCCGTAGGCGCTCACGGTCTTGGGCAGGTCTTTCTCCTTGATCCACTTGTCGATGTTTTTGCCGACCATACCCGGGATCATCAATGCCCGGCCCATGCAGACCGCCTTGGTGTAGGGGCCGCCGAGAGCCAGCGCCTTGAAGATGCCGTCTTCGGAGCTGAAACCTCCGGCAAAGGCCAGATCCGGGACCTTCTCCCCCTGCTTGTCCAGGATCTTTGCGAAATCATACGCGGCGGAATGGAGATAGAGAGACGGTATGCCCCATTCCTCCATCATCCTCCAGGGGCTCATGCCCGTGCCTCCGGGTGCGCCGTCTATGGTCAAAAGGTCAATCTTGGCCTTGGAGCCCCACTTGATGGCCATGGCCAGTTCTCTCAGGCCGTAGGCCCCGGTCTTCAAGGTGATCCTCTTGAATCCCAGTTTCCTGAGCCTTGCCGCCTCGGCATAGAATCCGTCTTCATCAATAAATCCCATACGGCTGTGTCGTTCGAATTCCTTGAGGGCGCCGGCCTTGAAGGCCTGCTGGTTGACCGGATCCGAGGGGTCAGGCGTGACGATATAGCCTCTCTTCTGGAGTTCGAGGGCCCGTTCCAGGGAGTTGACCTTGATCTCACCTCCGATGCACTTGGCGCCCTGTCCCCATTTCAGTTCAATGGTTTCGATCCCGTGCTTGTTGATGATGTATTCGGCCACCCCCAGGCGTGTGTCCTCGACATTCATCTGAATGAGGATCTCACCCATGCCTTTGTGGTAGCGCCGGTATGCCTCGATCCTGCGGTCCATGTCCGGCGCTTCTTTCACTTTTTTGTTCTTGTCCAGGACGAGTTTGGGGTCGATTCCGCAGACGTTCTCCCCGCAGACGATGGTCACGCCGGAGAGTGCGGCGCCCACGGCAAAGTGCTCCCAGTTCTTTCTCGCGATCTCCGTGGATCCTAGAGCGCCGGTGAACACGGGAAGGCTCATCTTGACTTTCTGGGTCCAGCCGTATTCGGTTTCGGTGTTGACATCCGGGAAACGCGCCGTATCCGAATTCCCCTTCACGCCTTTGGGAAGACCTTTGGCCCCCAGGGCATAGCCGTGGATATTAAGATGAGAGTAATCAATCGGGTAGTTCTTGTCCCCGCCGGCCGTGATTTCTCCGAAGGGGCCGGGATAGATCACTTCGCGCCCGCGGAACGTGGCCCTGAAAATTTCGCAGTTGCCCCGGCATCCGTCCATGCAGCGGGTGCAGATTCCGCTTACGGGCGCAACACTCTTTGAACGGTTGAACGTTAATGTCGCTTCGTTGGAATTGGGTTGTTGTAAGTTCATTTTGTTCCTCCTCCTATGTTGGAAATTGAAACGGCTTGCCGCAAGAGACTCTTGATATAAAACCTATCACCTCCTTATCGAATAGATTGAGTAAGAAGTCCGTTGATTCAGGTTGTATCCTGACCGGAAAATGCATCGTCAATTTTACCCGCATTATGCGGCAATGGATTACCAATACTATTAGGAAGCTGCAGGAGAGTCAATAAAAAAAGTCTGAAAAATAGCCTGCAAAAACCCTTATGACGTGGCAGGTCTTGGTTCGTATCGTCTTTTCGCCCCCTGGCCATTAACGGCAATTTTGCCGGATAGGATGTTGCTTTCGCCGGCAGGCTGTCGGCTGGATATGATGCCGATTCGCCTTAATGGAAGTTTCTTGCAACGATTCAAACAGGAAAGGGGTAGAATGCCCGGATCTTTGTCTCTCAAGGTTTGCGGCAAAATTTCCGTTTTTTATTTGAAAATAATCGCCGGATCCTGTATTTTTTCTTTATGAGTGAAAAAACGGAAAAAAAAGAATTGGCTATTCTGCGGCTCCTGCAGAAAGCACAAGGACCGCTCACCAGTTTAAATTTGATTGAGAATCTCCAAGCCATGGGACACGAGGTCAGCGAGCGGACGGTCCGATATTATTTTAAGGAGATGGACCGTAAAGGCCTGACCAAAAACCTCGGCAAAAAAGGCCGGATCATTACAGAGTCGGGCCTCAAGGAATTGGGCGATGCAAGGGTCTTTGACAAGGTCGGCTTTCTGACCGCCAAGATTGATCAGTTGACCTACCGGATGAGTTTCGATCTTCATAAGAAGAGCGGGACGGTCATTGTTAATGTCAGTCTCTTCCATCCCGGTCGGCTTCTCCAACTTTGCCCGCTGATCCAGCGGGTCTTTGATGCGGGGTATGCCATGGGCGCCATGATGGCCCTTTTCAGGCACGGTGAACGGGTGGGGGACATCATCATTCCAAAAAACATGGTGGGGCTCGGCACCGTTTGTTCCATCACACTGAACGGCGTTCTTCTGGCCCACGGGATTCCCACCCACTCCAGTTTCGGCGGCTTACTGGAGCTTCGAGATCACAAACCCACACGATTTGTGGAGATCATCAGATATGACGGGACCAGCCTGGACCCCCTTGAAGTATTCATCAGAAGCGGGATGACCGATTACTCCGGGGCGACCGAAACCGGGAACGGCCGTATCGGGGTGGGTTTCAGGGAAGTGCCGTCGGACAGCCGGGATCGTATTCTGTCGCTGATGCACGAACTCGAGGAAGCGGGACTGGGAGGCTTCTTGATGATCGGCTGGCCGGGACAACCTCTGTTGGAAATTCCGGTGATCGAGGGAAGATTGGGGGCCATTGTCATCGGCGGCCTGAACCCCGTCGCCATTCTTGAAGAAAAGAACATCAAGGTAAGATCAAGGGCCATGGCCGGCATGGTGGAATATGAGAGATTATTTCATTACGGTGAGATGGAGGAACGGATCCGGAAAATCATTTGACGGATCAGATCAAAAGGGTTGCCCAGAGATAGGCCGCGGCCAGAGAGAGGTAGGCCAGGAAACTCACGGCGAGAAGCCATTGCGATGTCTTCCCGGGACGGGACCAGGCCGGAAGGCCGGGGAGGAGGCAGCGGTAGTTTAGAAGGTAGAGGGCGGCGGGAAAGATGACCGTGCCGACGAATCCGATGACCGCGCTGATCAGGATCAGGGGTCCCGGCGCGTCGATCAGCATGGTGAGCGACGTGATGATCGTCAGAACCCCAAGGAAGATGTAATACCAGTGCCGCATGGCAAAACGCCGGCTCCTTGGAAAAAGGATATAAACAATATCCGCCTGGATGCGGCTTACGGCGTCCGCGGTGGCGAGCCAGGTGTCGGTGAGAAAGGCCGCGGCCACGATCAGGAAGATCACGCGTCCGAGAGGGCCCCAGCTCACCTCGAAAAAGCGGCTCTGCACCACAGCCAGTTCGTAATCCTGAGGGAGCAGTCCCTTGGGGAAGAGGAGGGCGTAGGATAGGAGACAGGTCATGAGGGTCGTGAAGAGATTCCCTCCGATACCGATCAGGGTGTCCAGAGAAAGAAAACGCTGCCACGACTTCCACCGGACTATGTTTTCAGGGGAATCGTCAGGCAGGTTCCCCCGGGTCGTGATGGTCTCCGGTTTGCCCGTGATGGGACCGGTGATCCGTCCGGCATGCGAGGCCATGCCGCTCCCCTTGTCTCGGAGCCAGTAGGAATAAAAGAGGATCCAGAACCCACCGAGCCCGGCGAAGGTGATGGCCGTCAGAAGTTTGGTGGCATCCCGGTTGTCCCAGGGCCGGGGGATCGGCCCCGGGGGGCCGAAGAGGCCCTTGAAGAATTCCGGCGCCGCACTTAAGACATCCGGCTGAAGGCATGCCCACATCAGTCCCGCGACCGTGATCAGCGCCACGGCCTTCATGAAGTTTTCGATCATGGTGTAGATCACGCGGCTGAAAAGAATCGCGGTCAAAAAAACCGCAATGGAGGCATAACCCCAGAAAAGGGTCTGGCCCCTCGGGCTCCAGTCATGAGGGAAATGCGTGAGCGCCGCCAAGGCGGTCCCGCCTGCCGAGGCGAATGCCCCGAACCAGAGAAAAGAAAGCGTCATCAGGATCCAGAGAAAAATACCGAACCACCGGTTCAGCCGGATGAAGCCGTGGAAGATGCTTTCACCGGTGAGCAGGGTATAGCGTCCGATCTCCAGATTCAGGGGATACTGGAGCAGGCAGGCCGGAATGAGAAGGAAGAGAAAGGTCAGACCGTATTTGGCAATCATATACGGCCACCAGATCAGTTCCCCGCTCCCCTGAGCCAGTGCCATCCAGATGATGCCGGGACCCAGTGCCGCCCACCATCCCGGAAAGAAGGGGAGGGGCTTGCGGCCAAGCGATTGGAACCTGTTTGAATCGGGCACGTGAAACCCCTTCGCTGTTATCTCCCCTTGAAGATGGATCCCAGAATCCCGCGCACGATCTGCCGCCCTATCCGGCTGCCGATGCTCCGCGCCACACGGAGATATCCAGAGGGTTCTGCGTTACAAAATAGATGCCGACACCCTTTGGACCGGATCAGGCGGACCACCTGCTCAACCTTTTCCAGCAGCGCCTTGGGCGCATCCTTAAACAAGAGATGCGCCTCATCGAAGAAGAAAACAAAGGGGTTTCCCCCTGTCCGACAAAAATACCCGGAGTCCCGGTCATATTCGGCGCCCCTTCATGAAGAGCATGGTCTATTCGAGCATAATTAGATGATTCTATTACCCTGTTTATCCCTGTTTGTCAACAGCTTTGACACGGGAATATCATGGTTGACATAGGGTCTGCATTAGTGGTATGAAAAGAATGGTTCTTTCGTAAGAAAGTTGAACGGCTATAGAAATTAAAAATAAAGAATCAAAAATCAAAATGACATTTCCCGATCAGGATATAACTGCCGGAGGTTCTCTTGATTCCAGTCATCCTTTTCCTTCTCTCCATCGGACTGCAACTCACAGCGGCCCTGTTTGCCCTTCTGCTGATCCGTACAACAGGCCGAAAGCTTGCGTGGATTTTTCTTTCTATGGCCATGGTGCTGATGATATGGCGCCGTGTGGTGTCCTTTGTTTCACTGCTTGCCGCCGGCAAGGCCATAACTTTTGAACTTCCTGAACTCATCGCCCTCATCATTTCCTGCCTCATGCTGGCGGGTGTCCTTCGCATCGGGGTTTACTTTCGATCCATCCGGAGAGCGGAAGAAGATCGCCAAAAGGCGGAGGAGGATCTGCGCAAGAGCGACGCAAAGTTCCGACAAATCTCCGGCCAGTTCCACGCCCTGCTCGATGCCATTCCGGACAACCTCACGCTCCAATCGCCGGATCTCAAGGTGCTCTGGGCGAACAACGGCGCGGCCGACGGACTGAACAAAAAACCGGAGGATCTGGTCGGCGCTTACTGCTACACCCTTTGGCACAACAGGACGGAGCCATGCCATCCCTGTCCTGTTCTAAAAAGCTTTTCTACGGGAAAACCAGCCTCCGAAACTGTCACCACGCCTGACGGCAGGATATGGGAACTCAGGACGGCGCCGATTCAAGAGTCCGGACGCGTCATCAATGTGATTGAGGTCGGCAGGGACATCAGCGAACATCGGAAACTGGAGGCGCAATATCTTCAAGCTCAGAAGATGGAAGCCATCGGACAGCTTGCGGGGGGCGTGGCGCATGACTTCAACAATATCCTTACAGCGGTTATCGGTTATGGACATCTGGCCCTTATGCAGACGGCCAAAGACGACCCGCAGCGGGTGAACATCGAAAACATGCTTGAGGGGGCAGAGCGGGCTGCCCGTCTTACCCAAGACCTTCTTCTCTTCAGCAGAAAACAGGCGAGCGATCTGAAGCCTGTGGATCTGAACACCGTGGTCATTCAGGTCGAGAAATTTCTAAAGAAGGTCATCGGAGAAGATATTGAATTTAAAACCAATCTAAAAGACAGGCCGATAACGGTCCTCGCCGACCCCCATCAGCTTGAGCAGGTGCTGATGAATCTCGCAACCAACGCCCGTGACGCCATGCCGAAAGGCGGTGTTTTTACCGTTCAAACGGAACAGATCAATCTGAACGAAGATTTCACAGCAGTCCACGGCTTCGGCAGGCCCGGCCGTTATGCGATGATGACCGTGTCGGACACCGGTACCGGCATGGATAAAGAGATGCGTCAGCATATCTTCGAGCCCTTCTTCACAACCAAAGAGGTCGGCAAAGGCACGGGTCTCGGCCTGGCCGTGGTGTACGGCATCATCAGGCAGCATGGGGGTTACATCAACGTTTACAGCGAGCCCGGCAAGGGCGCCACGTTTAAAATATACCTGCCGGCCATCGCGTCGGAAGTGAAAGAAGATAAAAAAGCGCATGAGGAGGGACCGCCGGCGGGGGGCTCGGAGACGATCCTGGTTGCAGAGGACGATGAATCGCTGAGGAAACTTTACAGAATCGTACTGAAGCGTTTCGGCTACACGATCATCGAAGCCGTAGACGGTGAAGACGCTGTGAGGAAATTTACCGAGAACAAGGAGAGCATCCACCTTCTACTGTTCGACCTCATCATGCCGAAGATGAGCGGTAAAGAGGCCCATGATGAGATCATAAAGATGAATCCCGGCATCAAGGCCCTTTTCATGAGCGGGTATTCGGCGGATATTCTGCAAAGAGAAAAGTTGGCCGGAAGCGGCATAGACCTTGTCCTGAAGCCTGCCACGCCGGATACCCTTCTGAGGAAGGTCCGGGAAATGCTTGACCGTTGATGAGTTCAATACATGATTATTATCTTCTCGCATCCCAGTTCCGTCATTCCCCGACCTGTCTGCGTGCGGACACGCACAGGCAGTTCGGATCGGGGAATCCAGGGGTCAAGGGGGTCAGACCTACAGTGCGACCGGGCAAGGTCGTATCATCCAGCGGGTGAGAATCCCGCCCCGGAAGGTAAGCCAGCCACCGGGTAGCGAGTCTTTGGAGGGAGGGTGGTAACATCCTTCTTTAAGCGTAAGATAGCAAGCAGGCAGGCCGTAAGCCGATTGGTTGAAGGGATTGAGCCCCGAAAGTGACGCGTTGGGAAGGACGACACTGTTGTAGAAGTGGAAGTCAACATGGGACGAGCCGCTATGGCGAGGCGAGTCCACTTCCCCGGGGTCGGAGACCATGGCATGTCTGACACTGGGATGGTGCGGCAACCCGGGAGACCCTGCACTTGCTTCCATGGACGGGAGTATGCCGGACGACCGAAGAGGGAGGAAGGCAAATCGGGTGCAGGGAGTCGGATGGCATTATAGTACTGATGAAGGCGGGTAATGCCGCTGGAGGGAAGGATGCCACACATGGTAGAGCGATGTGAGGAAACATCTTCCGCACGCAGTGGCGGAGAACAGGTGGAAACGAAACTGCATCGTATAGCAGAGGCTCTGTGAATGACCATGTGAAGAGCCGTGTGCGTAAATAGCGCACGCACGGTTCTGTGAGGGGCCGGGGTCAACGGATGTATGGTTGAGATCTTGTGGCACCGCCGGGAAACCAGGCGGAAACAGAGAAGACAAACATCAACCTACAGCATCTGGAGTAACCGGTCTACTCGACCACTACACAAAGTGCAATGTGTAGGTCTGACCCCAAAGCCACATTGAGAGTTACACCCGCTATGGAAGCGGGATTGACTGACCACGTATGGAAATGGGATGAAATTTTAAATTAGGACACTACCCATTTCTTGGTAATGGGGTATTTTGGAATAATTTGGTATAGTTTGGGTTAAATGTAATTAATATTTAAATAGTAGACTTTGGATTTATTTTATGTTAAATATGAATATATCTTTCTTTAATCAACCCAATGGCAATGATATGCACAAGAACGCTACGTTTCAAATATCCTATGACGGTGAAGCCGTAGAAGATGGGACTATCGATGTCCGTGAATTGGCTCCGTCTTTGCTTGCTTTGGGAGATTTAATTGATGAGACAAACAGGCATATTACGCAGGGCAGAATGGAGGTATCTCTTCGTGTAAGTGCTGACATTGAACGAGGTTCATTTCTCGTCAGATTGGAAATAGCGACAAAGTTTTATGAGAAATTTGTTGAAATCTTCAGCGGCCCTGATGCAACAGCAATAACTACATTTCTTACTCTCTTGGGAATTTCCGGAGCATATGGAATATTCCAGCTTGTTAAAGATAGCAAGGGAGCAAAACCAAAGAATGTAATCAAAATCAGTCAGACCACTAAAGTAAAACTGGAGTTTGATAATATAGAACCGATTGAGGTTGAGAAAGACGTATATGATATATACAATAATTTTAGAGCAAGAAGTGCTATATCGCGTATTGTCAGACCTTTGAAAGATAAGGGTATTGATGTACTCAAATTTATTCATGGTGGTCGAGAGACAATCAAGGTAACAGAAAGTGAAATTGAATGTTTCAGGGTGCCGGAAGAAAGAGAGGGTGAAAGAATCTCGGAATCTGAAATTGTTCTTCGAATCCTAAATTTAGCATTTCAAAAAGGCAATAAATGGAAAGTGACTGATGGTAGCGGGAAATACTTTGTATCTATATCGGACATTATTTTTTTAAAAAAGATTGAAGATAGACAAATATTGTTTGGTAAAAATGATTGTTTGCGTGTAAGATTACAAACACGGCAGTGGTATGAAAATAAAGAACTAAAATCAAGTCATGAAATTATAGAGGTACTTGAACACATACCCGCCTCTGATCCATCACAAATGTCATTATTAGAAGAAAACACAGACGCAGACGACAATGGAGAGCGTTGAGGGTCGAATCTTTCATCTTGACAACTTCTTCTCCTCTACGAGCCATCGGCAAACGGCCAATCAACACCGATGAGTCTAACAATGATATACCGCTCCAGAATATCGCATTCTCAATGGCCGGGTCAAAGTAATAAACCTTCAAACGCAAACCAGATCTGTTTGTCAATTTAAAAGATGTGACCCTCTCGCCCCTCCCCGGCTTTTCCCGTGGTATGACTAAACAACCCAAGCGTGAATGTGTTCACATAACTTTTCGATGAACGTAGCAGCATTCTCCACGTCACTATGAGAAATCGGCCAATAAGTTCCTGGGTAACTTGGGTCCAAATCAGCTTCGTGCGCAATTATATTACGACGTTCAACAATTAAACGAAGATGGATTTTTACATCGTGAACAGACAATCCAAATTTGGAAGCGACTGAAGGCCAAAGTTCGCAGGATGAAAATAGTCGGATGGCATCAGCGATTCTATCAGGGTGCTGGAAGGCAAGGAAACTGTGTTTTTCTCTGATTTCTTGTTCAAACCAAGAGCTATCACCAGGTATCCCTAAGCCTATCATTGCTGAATCTATGGTAACTTGAAAGCGGCGGAAAGAACTTGTAGCTGGTCTTAATCCATTAAAAACTTCAAGCATACCAAGACGCGTAATCTCATGAACGTAATGGTCAAGAGCACTAACAGTCAGTACTATTTGTGAACGCAGAATGTCAGACGCATCGACAATAGGCGTTGTCAACCGAGTGAGTGACATATAAAGCCCCCCGAGGCTACGCACACGCTCAATATTTGACCGGAATTGTTGAATTGCTTTATGCATTGTCAATTATAGTAATAATGCGATCGGCCCCCTCTGAGAATAGTTTGAGAAACCGCTTCATAGATTTTTTTGTTATCTCTAAAACTACTCCTCTTTGCTCAAGCTGTTTATCTGTCAAGTCAAAAATTGGTGCTTTATGCTTCTGTGAAAGAGCAATTAGACTATTGAAATCTGACATTTGGATCAAAGGCTTTGTTGGCTGCACCCCGGCGTTTTTATATATTCTATCAGTAAGAAGCATACCATTTTCTTTTAGAACCGGAACAAGCCTTGTTTTTACACCTATTTCAATTTCATCTATCCATTTTTGAAAGGCTGCAGAAGGCGTCTTCCCACCTCTTAACCGATATTTCTGAATTATAGTACCGAGAAATTTGGGATTTTTATCAGGGTATGGATATGTTGCTTTTTGAAGTACAGATTGTGATTTCGCCTGCCTCGACCAACCGGCCCACTTTGGCAATATAGACGCAAGACTATCCGTCGCCATTACTGAAAAATAATCCGGTGCCATAGGGATAATGAAATAATCACTTGTCATTAACAAGTTCTGGTTTATTGGTCCAAGGCTTGGACTCATATCAATAAGGATAATGTCAGCGTTATATTTTTCAGCGGTAATATTGAATAAATGACGGAGCGATCCTGGCAAATTCTGGAGCGTGACTAAGGAACCCGACAATTCCTGAGCTATACCCAATGTTACTTCGTATTCCGCAAGCCCAATGTGCCCCGGTAGTAAGAGCATATTTGCCTGCCCTTTTATTTTTTCGCATATGACAGGTTCAATAGCTGTCGGCCGAGATTCAAAAGCTGGTGCTAATCCATCGCGAATGTTTCGTATCCCTTTTGCTTTATAAATCGCGTCAAATTCTTCTGATTTCTTGAATCCTAAAACCATTCCCGTGAGGTTACATTGTGGGTCGCAATCAACGATGATAACCTTCTTGCCTTTTCTTGCTAACATCCAACCCAAATTAAAGGTTGATGTGGTTTTGCTTACTCCACCTTTGTGATTAAAGAGTGCAATTTGATTTGTCATGTAATTCTCCAGTGTTTGTTGAAAAAACATTTTATGATTCGCCGAACAGTGATTAGACTGATCCGCATAGCATGTCTACGACTCGTAGAGCGGAACGCCGGTTTCTGATCCATGTCGCACGCCGTTGAAATTGGGGATCGTCGTTCACTTTCTTTTTTGTGCGCTTCTGACCTCAAGGCGTTTGTTATAGAGCCGTTCGGTGAAGCCGCCCTCTTTTAAAAAACGTTCCTCCAACTGTCGAAGCTGCTGATCAAGCAGGTAGTTCGCCTGGTGGATCAGGCAAAT
>Ga0210033_1000508_pt1 | contig 36723 bp, 34 predicted proteins | sample CryGeymeta201501_FD_185465 | JGI IMG/M metagenome (GOLD analysis project Ga0210033, IMG submission 185465) | Groundwater microbial communities from Crystal Geyser aquifers in Utah, USA - Crystal Geyser metaG 2015-01 (SPAdes) (version 2) | ecosystem: Environmental > Aquatic > Deep subsurface >... | reverse complement strand
GCGTGGCCGAAGGTGTGGCCCAGGTTGAGCAGGGCGCGTTGCCCGGATTCGCGCTCGTCGGCGGCCACCACTTCCGCCTTGTTCTGGCAGGAACGGGTGATCGCATAGGCGAGCGCTTCGGGGTCGCGCGCTACCAGTTTCTCCATGTTCGCTTCCAGCCACTCCAGGAATGGCAGGTCGCAAATCAGGCCATATTTGATGACTTCCGCCAGGCCGGCGGACAGCTCGCGGTTGGGCAGGGTGGAGAGCGTGTCGGTATCCGCCAGCACCAGTTGCGGCTGGTAGAACGCGCCGATCATGTTTTTCCCGAGCGGATGGTTGATGCCGGTCTTGCCGCCCACGGATGAATCCACCTGCGCCAGCAACGTGGTAGGCACCTGAATGAACGGCATGCCGCGCTGATAGCAGGCGGCGGCAAAGCCGGTGAGGTCGCCGATAACCCCGCCGCCCAGGGCGATCAGGGTGGTTTTGCGCTCGGCGCGCTGGGTCAGCAGGGCATCGAAGATGAGGTTGAGGGTTTTCCAGTTCTTGTAAGACTCGCCGTCGGGCAGCACTACGGGCTCGACCTGTACGCCGGCATTGCGCAGAGTTTGCGAGAAGCGTTCCAGATACAGCGGTCCGACCGTGGTATTGGTGACGATGACGGCGCGCTTCTGCTTCAGGTGCGGCAATACCAGATCGGCCCGGTCGAGCAGGCCAGGGCCGATGTGGATAGGGTAGGCGCGGTCGCCCAGGTCGACAGAAAGGGTTTGCATGGCTAAATCGGTGCGCAAAAGGGATCGCATGATAATGCGCGGTACGACAGACCCCAATGTCGACTGCACAGGCATGGTCGAAGAAAAAGCTAAGGCGCCGTAAACGAATAACCAGAACGTTCTGGTTATTCGTTTACGGCGCCTGAACATTCCCCACCAAACTGCCGTAATACAATCCGCGCCCAACACCACCCAAGCACCAGAGACATGCTGAGAGTAGCCAAAAACCTCTACGACTACCGCGATCTGATGTCCACGCTCGCATGGAAAACCATCGCCTTGCGCTACAAGCAGGCCTATCTCGGCATCCTCTGGGCCATTCTCAAGCCCATCACCCTGATGCTGATCTTTACCCTGGTCAGGAGTTTCGTCGGTATCGACAGCGGCAACGTGCCCTACCCCACCCTCACCTTCGCCGCACTCCTGCCATGGACCTTCCTCCAGGAATCCACCTCCGACGGAGTCGGTAGCGTGGTCGGCAATACCGCCCTTGTTTCCCGGCCATTACCAGCCGCATGTGCCGGCTGACTTGGGCTTTTATGACTTGCGCCTGCCCGAATAGCCGGATTGATGTACTGCCGCCGTTGCTGGGCGCTGCCAATCCCTGGGTTGCAGGTGTTCGTCCAGGTGGTGCGAATGGACGCTTACTGCGATGCTTGCGTTTTCGTCGATGAATCGGCGAATCACACGGGATGCAATAGCAGTCCGGTATCAGGCTGTAGTACTGAGATTTCCCGAAGCACCCCTTTATCCTTTGTAAGGACTTCTTGTAATGACCTACCCACCAGAATTTCTCAAGCTCGTCGACGAATTCATTGATCTTGCCAACCGACTATCCGAGGGTCGATCTAGCGGCGAGGTGAGTGCCGCAATCCTGTTCGCCGCGGGCCGATACAATGCCTTCAACTTTCTGACCCAAGGTGGCACAGAACAAACCCGGCCGGCACAGATGGAGTTTTATGTCTCCGAGTACCGTAAGGCGCTCGCATCGAACCTGGATGGGGTTGCCGGACCCGTCTTGCAAGGGCAAGGCTAGGCGGGCTTCGAGGCGGCGGCACAGGCCGCGCTCGACGCCTTGTTCGGAACAATTCGTCTCCCTAACCCGCCCACGATGGGGAGAACTCATGCCGTTGAATAACCCCGATAACACTCGTCTCGATCGCGTCGTGGCTGAAGCGCGGCGCCAGGCGGATACGCGCGCACAGACTTACCGGAGCCAGGCGCTGAAGCTGTTTCCGTGGGTGTGTGGGCGTTGTGCACGCTCCTTCACTAGCCAGAACCTGGGACAACTAACGGTGCATCACCGCGACCATAATCACGACAACAATCCGCCCGATGGCAGCAACTGGGAGTTGCTGTGCCTGTATTGCCATGATGCCGAGCATTCCCGTGACCTCGATGCGCCGCTGATTGCCCAGACCCGGTCGTCGCGCGAGCCCGCTACCCCGGCCAGCCACAATCCCTTTGCGGCGCTCAAGGATTTGCTGAAGAAGCCGGATCGGGCGTAAGGAGCCGGCGGCGCTTTCAACGCGCGGCGGGAGGCGCGAAGTGGGAGGGGGATCCGCCGGCATCCGGGGTGCCGGTGGGGGGTTCGCCCTGGAGACTGAGTTCCCGCGCCGCGCCACCGACTTCGTTGAGGATGAGGACGCTGACGCGGCGATTGCGGGCGCGGCCTTGGGCGCTGGCATTGGTGTCCAGCGGCTGGTTGTCGGCATAGCCGATGGCCACCATGCGGGTGGTTGGAACACCCAGTTCGGCGAACAAGCGCACCACGCTGCCGGCACGCGCCGAAGAGAGTTCCCAGTTGGAGGGGTAGGCCGGGCTTTTGATCGGCACGTTGTCGCTATGGCCTTCCACCTGGATCGGGTTATCGACCCCGGACAGGACTTTGGCGACCGCCGCCAGCGCCTCCTTGGACTGCGCTTGCAGCACGGCATCGCCGCTGGTGAACAGCAGGCTGGCGTTGATTTCCACGGTGACGCCGCGGGGTGATTGGGTCACCCGGACCTTGCCGTTCTGACTCAGCGGCCGCATGGCTTCGAGGACGTTCTTAGCCACTTTTTTCATCCGTTCCGCCGCCTGCTGGCGTTCCGGCGTATTCCCTGGTGCCCCTCCTTGCAGGTGTTGCACGGAATGGCCGATGGGCATACCGGTGCCACCCAGGACAGCGGCGTTCCTGGCCCCCATCTCGATAGCCTTGTCGCTGGTAGGCGCTTCGCGGAAGGCGTTGACCAGCGAGTCCGACATCACCCGGTATTTGCCTTCGTTGACTGAGGAGATGGCGTACATGATCACAAAGAAGGCGAACAGCAGGGTGATGAAGTCGGCGTAGGAAACCAGCCAACGCTCGACGTTTTCATGCTCTTCTTCGCGTTTCTTGCGCATGACGCTTACGACAGGTAGCCCTGCAACTTGGCTTCGATGATGCGGGGGTTTTCGCCGTTGGCGATGGCCACCATGCCCTGTATGAACAGTTCCTTGTCACTAACCTGGCGGCCGACCCAGTAACGCAGCTTGCCGGAAATTGGCAGGTAGAGCAGGTTGGCGCCACCGACGCCGTAGATGGTGGCGACGAAGGCGACCGCGATGCCGGAGCCGAGTTTGGCGGGGTCGGAGAGATTTTCCATGACGTGGATGAGCCCCATTACCGCGCCGAGGATGCCGATGGTGGGCGAATAACCGCCAGCCGCGAACCAGATTTTGGCGGCTTCTATATGGTGGTTTTCGTAGGCCTGCAAATCGACTTCCAGGGTTTCCCGCAACACGCCCGGCTCGGCGCCGTCCACCAGCATCTGCAAACCACGGCGATGGAACAGGTCACTTTGCTGTTCGATCAACGGTTCCAGCGCCAGGAGGCCGCCGCGCCGCGCCTGATGGCTCCATTCGAGGATCAACTCGAGTGTTTCCCGCGGCGCGATACGCGGTGGTTGGAACACCCACTTGAGCATGGACAGGCCTTCCAGAAAGACCCGCATATTGCTTTGCAACATCACCGCGCCCAGGGTGCCACCGATCACGATCATGAAGGCGGTGAATTGCAACAGGGAGCCCATGTGGCCCCCTTCCAGCGCCTGCCCCACCAGGATGGCGGAGAGGCCGAGGACAATGCCGAGGATGCTGATGAGGTCGAATTTGAATTTATTCATTCACCCGCCTCAAGCCGCCGACCATTCCCGCAGACGGCCGCGCAAGCGCGCGATGGCCTGGCTGTGGAGCTGGCAGATACGGGATTCGGAGACGCCGAGCACGGCGCCGATTTCCTTGAAGTTCATTTCCTGTTCGTAATACATGCCCATGAGCTGCTTTTCCCGTTCCGGCAGGATACCGACCGCTTGCGCCAGCGCCTTCTTGAAGTGGCTTGAGGAGAGCACGTCAAGTGGTCCCAGGTGAGCGTGATCGGCGAAGCGTTCCAGAAAATCGTCGCCATCCTTTTCTTGCAGGTCTTCGTAGTAAACCAGTTGGGCACCGCGCGCGTCGTTGAGCAGATCGAAATAGGCGTGGATGTCGAGGCCCATTTCCTCGGCGATTTCCTGTTCCGAAGGCGGCCGCTGATGGCGCTGTTGCAGCAGGTGCACCGCACCCTCGATCTGGCGCCCGGCGCGCCGCACGTTGCGCGAAGCCCAGTCCGCCTCGCGCAGTTCGTCCAGCATGGCGCCGCGCACGCGCTGGGTGGCGTAGGTCTCGAATTGCGCGCCCTGCTCGCAGTCGTAGCGATCGACCGCGTCCATCAGCCCCATCAGGCCGGCCTGAATCAGGTCATCCACTTCCACGCTGGCTGGCAGCCGGGTCATCATGTGGTAGGCAATGCGTTTGACCAGGGGTAGAAACTCCTGGGCCAACGCATTCTTATCCCTGTTTTCCGCTCCAACGACCATCACGTGCCCTTAAGGAGCCGTAAACGAATAACCAGAACGTTCTGGCCGCGTTGGCGGGCGCGCCGCAGCGTTGCCGGTCCCTAGCAGCCTGTCGGACTTTGGAATCACCGGCTGCAAACCGACCGCACCGGCCCCTTTTTCACCGGCTGTTTGCCCCATAGCCGGGCCATGCGGCGCGCCCGGCGTCTTGCGGCGCATCCCGCCAGTACACCCATAATCGTCCAGGTTATTCATTTACGGCTCCTAATAAAAACGCCGGGCCGCCCCAAGGTTTTATTAGCCCCCTCGGGGGGCGACGCGGCACGAGGGGCCGCGCGGGGGGCTGTACGTCTCATGTGTGCCTCCGTGGTCATCCGGCAAAATAACCACATACGCTGCCAATATTGTTCAAATTCCAGGGCTTCACCAACGGGTAGGTTGGCGAGCCGCTCCGCCATTATGCCCATTTCTGTGTCCCTGCCCGCCGCCCGCGGGGATCCGATCACATTGGCCGCGGCCAGGATCGGGTGAGCGCCTTCGCGCTGGTGCGGCAGCGTTCCGAGAAAATCACACTGGATGCCGAGAAAACGCTGCGCGGTTTCCCGCAGGGCAGTGAACAGTTGCTCCCCCACTGCCGCATCCGCGCCTTCCACCAGGACCAGCCAACGATTGCCTGGCCATGCCGTGTGCGCGCTTTTCATGACCGTGTAGGCCTCGGCCAGCCGGGTTTTTGCGCCAGGCAGCACCAGCACGCGCAGATCCGCCGTGGCTGAGAGGCTTTGCCCGGAACCGGGGGCGCTATTGAGCAACAACCACTGCGGCGCTTCCGCGTGGCTACGCCAACCATCTGCGAGTTGCAAGGCTTCGCGCTCGTCCATGCGCGCCAGCGCGGCGATGCCGTCCTGCGCCGCGAGCAGGTTGAGTCCCTGGCCGGCTGGCTGGATGGCTTGCGCCAACTGTCCGGCGCGGGCGACATCGAGGAGACCGTGGCGAGTCAGGATACCCAGCAACGAACCCACGTTATGGGGTGCCACGGCTTCATCCAGAATCAGCGCCTGGCTGCCCCGCCGCGCGAACGCCAGGCCGAGGCCGGCGCTGACCCGGGCATTGCGGCGCGCATCCGGACCGAGGATGCCGACGGCGCGAAACACCGCTTCCGCCGCGAACAGGCGGCGCAGGCCGGTGGCCTGGTCGAGCGGGTCAGCCAGCCGCACCCAGTGCCCCCTGTGCGCCCGCGGTTTCGACGGCGGCCAGGGCGTTTTCCTGCGCCGCCGCCATCAGGATCGGGTAGTCGCCCTCTTCCTGCTTGAACGGCGAATCCGCCTGGTTCAGCCGGAAGGCGCGGTCGGCCAGATAAGTCGGGTTGGCTTGATGCAGGTCTTCCGGCACCCGCTGGCCGTTGGTGACGTAATGCAGCGGCAGTTCGTGGCGGATCGCCACGTCCAGCACCGGACCATAGGTGAGCGCTTCGTCGATCTTGGTGAGGATGCAGCCGATCAGGCCGGGGCCACTGTAAGCGCGCGCCACTTCTTCCAGGGTTACGCCCTGGCTGGGAGCGCCGAGCAGGAGCAGGCGTTTCACGCCGCGTTCTTCGCCGTCATCCCTGTTTTGGCCACTGAGCAGGGCCACCTGTTCCGCCACCCGCTTGTCGCGCTGGCTCATGCCGACGGTGTCGATCAGCACCAGGTGGCGGCCGGAAAGGTCGGCCAGAGTCAGTTCCAGATCGCTCTCGTCGCGCACGGCGAACACCGGCGTGCCGAGAATGCGGCCATAGATGCGCAATTGGTCCTGGGCGCCGATCCGGTAGGTATCGGTGGTGACCAGGGCGACACGGGCGGCGCCGTAGCGCAACACCGCGCGCGCCGCCAGTTTGGCCACGGTGGTGGTTTTGCCGACCCCGGTCGGCCCCACCAGCGCGTAGACGCCGCCCTGTTCGACGATGTCCTGTTCCGGCCCGGCGATACGCAGGTTGTGGCCGATGGCGGACTTCACCCACTTGAGGGCGCAATTCAGGTCGGATTCTTCACGTGGCAAGCGGTCCAGCAATTGCCGCGCGAAGGCGCTAGAAAACCCGGCGGCGAGCAGGCGCTTCATCGCCTCGGCGCGCAACGGGTCGCGCCGGGTCAGGTCGTTCCAGGCAAAACCAGCCAGTTGCCCTTCCACCAGGCCGCGCAACATGCGGATTTCCCGCGCGAGTTCATGCACCTCCGGCTGTGGCTGCGACGCCTCCAGAGGAGCGGCGCGCGGTTCTGGTGCAGCGGGAGCGGGCGCAATCGCCGTCGGCGCTTTGCGGCTTTGCGCCTGGCGTACCGGGGAGGGACGAAACAACTGTGCCTCCGAGCCGCCGCCGAGTGGCGGCAAATGCGGGGCCGGGTCGATCTTGGAACGGCTTGGGTGTCGACTTGAGGGCGAGGCATCGCGCTGCGCCAGGTATTCAGCAAAGGCGGTGGGTTGCAGGCTGGCTTCCTCCAGCGTCATCTGTTGCAACTGAGGTTGCAACTGAGGTCTGGCCGATGGCGGCTCAGCGGCCGCCGCCCGAACCGCGGCCCCTGGCATGTGGCTCACTAGCGGGCCGGCCGGCTCCGCCTGAGCGGTCAGGCTCGCCATGTCAAGATCGGCCACCGCGATGATCTCCATGCCCCCCGCCACCTGCCGGTTGGATAGGATGATGGCGTTGGCGCCCAGCGCGTCGCGCACCTGGCGCAGGGCATCGCGGGTGGTGGTGGCATAGAACTTCTTGATCATGCCGTGCCGCCGATCAGGCTGGTGATGCGGATGGTCTTGCCATCAGGGACTTCAGCGTGGGAGAGCACCTTGAGGCTGGGCGCCGAGCGGCGCAGAAAGCGTGCGAGGATGGTTCGGATGGCGGGCGGGGAGAGCAGGACGGCGGGTAATCCAGCACTCTCCTGATGTTCCACCGACTGCACCGTTTCCCGTACCAGGCGTTCAGCCAATCCGGGTTCCAGTCCGGCCCCCGCATCTCCCCGGTTGGCCAATGCCTGTATCAGGATCTGCTCCAGGTTGGGCTCAAGGGCCATTACCGGCAATTCCTGCACTCCTCCAAAGGTGTCAAAGATGATAGCACGGCCCAGCGCGACCCTTACGGCGGCGGTCAGTTCGTCTGGGTCCTGGCTGCGGCCGGCGTTTTCCGCCAGGGTTTCCAGGATGCTACGCATGTCGCGGATGTGGACCTGTTCTTCCAGCAGGTTTTGCAGCACTTTCTGGATGCCGGTGACGGACAGTTGTTTGGGCGTGAGGTCTTCCACCAGCTTGGGATATTGCTTGGCGACGTGGTCCAGGAGTTCCTGGGTTTCCTCGCGGCCGAGCAGTTCCGGCGCGTGTTCGTTAATGACCTTGGTCAGGTGGGTGGCAACCACGGTGCCGGTATCCACCACGGTGTAGCCATAGGTTTGCGCCTGTTCGCGCTGGCCGGCCTCGATCCATACCGCCGGCAGGCCGTAGGCCGGGTCGCTGGCGGCCTGGCCCTGCACGACACCGAGGACGCGGCCGGGGTTGATCGCCAGGAACTTGCCGGCAATGGCCTCGCCTTCGGCCACACTGACGCCTTTGAGGGTGACGCGGTAGCTGTTGGGCTTGAGTTGCAGGTTGTCGCGGATATGCACGGCCGGCACCAGGAAGCCCAGGTCTTGCGCAATCTTCTTGCGAATGCCGCGGATCCGCCGCAACAGGTCGCCGTCCTGCTGCCGGTCCACCAGCGGCACCAGCCGGTAACCGACTTCCAGGCCGAGCCGGTCAACCGCCGCGACGTCATCCCAGTTGACCTCCGCCGGCGCTTCCGGCTGCGCGGGTCCAGCCGCGACCGGCGCGGCCTCCGCTTCGGCGCGAGCGCGTTGCAACAGCAGGTAGCCGGCGCCGGCCAGGGCACCACCGATCAGCAGAAAGGCGGTGTGCGGCATACCGGGAATCAAGCCCATCAAGGCGAGAATGCCGGCGGTGAGGAAGATGGCCTGCGGACGGCCGAACATCTGGCTGAGGATCTGCTGGTTCAGGTCTTCCTCGCTGGACACGCGCGAGACCACGATGCCCGCCGCCGTGGAAATCACCAGGGCGGGAATCTGCGCCACCAGGCCGTCGCCGATGGTCAGCAGGGTGTAGTTGTTGGCCGCCGTCGCCAGGTCCAGCCCGTGCTGCGCCACGCCGACGATCAGCCCGCCGACGATGTTGATCAGCATGATGATGATGCCGGCCACGGCGTCGCCGCGCACGAATTTGGAAGCGCCATCCATCGAGCCATAGAAGTCGGCTTCCTGGGCGATTTCCGCGCGGCGGTGGCGGGCGTCGTCCTCACCGATGAGGCCGGCATTGAGGTCGGCGTCGATGGCCATCTGCTTGCCCGGCATGGCATCCAGGGTGAAACGCGCGGAGACCTCGGCGATGCGGCCGGCGCCCTTGGTAATCACCATGAAGTTGATCAGCACCAGAATGATGAACACGATCAGGCCCACCGTGTAATTGCCGCCGACCAGGAATTGCCCGAATGCCTCGATCACCTTGCCGGCCGCATCCGGGCCGGTGTGGCCATGCAGCAGCACCACGCGGGTGGAAGCGACGTTGAGCGACAGGCGCAACAACGTGGTCAGCAGCAGCACCGTGGGGAATACCGAGAACTCCAGCGGCTTCAGGGTATACAGGCTGATCAGCAGCACCATCATCGCCAGGGCGATATTGAAGGTGAACAGCAGGTCCAGCAGGAACGGCGGCAGCGGCAGCACCATCATCGCCAGGATCATCACCACCAGGATGGGGGCGCCGAGCTTTTGCCAGGTCATGGCGGGTTTGAAGGTCGTCGCTTCCGCCATCAGGCCACCTCAGTCCGCGCCGCCGGGTCCAGCTTCGCTGGCACCTGCCAGTCCTCCGGTAGGGTCGGCTGCATCTGCCGCTGCACCTGGTAGACATAGGCCAGTACCTGCGCCACCGCCGTGAACAGCGTGGCGGGAATGGCCGCGCCGACTTCCACGTGGCGATGCAGGGCGCGCGCCAGGGGCGGGGCCGCGACGATGGGAACCCGATTCTCGCGTGCCAGTTGCTTGATCCGCTCGGCCACCAATTGCGCCCCCTTGGCCAGCACCACCGGGGCGGCCATCGCGTTCTCATCGTATTTGAGCGCCACCGCGAAATGCAGCGGGTTAGTTACCACCACGTCCGCCTTGGGCACCGCCTGCATCATCCGGCGGCGCGCGGTCTCGCGCTGCAGGGCGCGGATGCGCGCCTTGATCTGGGGGTCGCCTTCGGTTTCCTTCGCTTCCTGGCGCACTTCCTCTTTGCTCATGCGCAGGCCGTGGTGGTAATTCCAGATCTGGAACGGCACATCGAGGGCGACGATGAAGGAAAAGGCCGCCGCCGCCGCCAGGAAGGTGAACAGGATGATCTTCGCGAAATGCCCGGCGGCGGCCTCCAGCGGTTCTGCCGACAGGGTAAGAATGCCCTCGCGCTGATGCCAGATCATCCAGCCCGCCACTCCGGCGATCAGGCCCCCTTTCATGAGCGCCTTGAACAATTCCACCAGCGCTTGCCGCGAAAACATACGACTGATGCCGGGGAAGGGATTGAGTTTGGAAAAGTCGGCTTCCAGCGCCTTGGGCGAGAACACCCAGCCGGAGATCATCAGATTGGCCGCCACCGCCGCGATTACCACGCCGAGCGCCAGAGGCAGGAAAAGAACCAGCCCGTCGAGACTGGCCTGCACGAGATCGCGCCCCATCATGGCGGGGCTGGCGACATCGGCCAGGCCAAAACGCAGGCCGTTGTGCATCACCCGCTGCAACCCCTGGAACATAAAGACACCGAGAAAAGAAATCACCCCGGCGCTCATCAGCAACACGGCGAGCGAGGCGAGTTCGCGCGAACGCGGCACATTGCCACGCTCACGCGCCTGCTCCAGTTTTCGCCCGGAGGCTTCTTCCGTTTTTTCGAGATCGCTGTCTTCCGCCATCCTCGGCTCCGGCCGCCATCCGGCTCCGGCTCAAGGCATTGATAATCCGGCAAGTCTAGCAGCCTGGTAGGCATTATTCGCATGGCGAATAATGCCTACCAGGCTGCCGGCTGACAGCCAACCCATTAGCAAAGGAAACCCCTCATGTGTCTCGACAGCGAACGCGAATCGAACACCCTCGAAGGCCGCCATGGCGCGGACCATAAAGCGAAGATTGTGCGAGCCACCGGCTGGCGCCGACATCTATCGTTTGTCCTGCTCGCCGCCGCCATGCTGGCTGGAGGCCATGCCCGAGGCGAAGCGGCGCACGCGGTCTGCGGCCAACCCGGCCAGTGGTTCACGCCGGGCAGCGGAATCAATCACTTTCTGCCTCCCACCGATGCGTTTGCCAGACTGGCTGGCCGCGAGGTGGTGCTGTTGGGCGAAACCCACGATTCGCTCAATGACCACCGCTGGCAATACGCGATGTTGAATGCCCTGTATGCGCGCCAGCCTGACCTGGCCATTGGCTTCGAAATGTTCCCACGCCGGGTGCAGCCGATTCTCGATCGCTGGGTGCGGGGTGAACTGTCCGAGGCGGATTTCCTGGCCCAGGCCGATTGGGATCATGTCTGGGACATGGACCCCCGGCTCTACCTGCCGCTGTTCCAGTTCGCGCGCGAGCATCGAGTCCCCATGCTGGCGCTCAATGTCGAAAGCAGCCTGGTGAAACGGATCGGCGCGATCGGGTTGGACGCGGTTCCAGCCGGGCAGCGCCAGGGGGTCGGACAACCAGCGCCGCTTCCGGCGGACTATCGCGACGAACTGAAGGCGATTTTCGCGGCCCATACTTTCCTCAGCGAAAAAGGCATGCGCTTCGAGCATTTCATGGAAGCCCAGCAGTTCAAGGATCGGGCCATGGCCGAAGTGATCGATGCCTATCGCAACAGCCACCCGAATGCCCTCGTGGTCGGCATCCTGGGTGCCGGGCATATTCTCAATGGGCACGGTGTCCCCGAGCAGTTGCGCGCGCTGGGTCAGCAGCGGATCGCGGTTCTCGCCACCTGGCCCGCGAATCTCGTTTGCCACGATCTGGCTGCCGGCTACGCCGATATGTTGTTCGTCGTTCCCTCGCTGACGGAACCGCCGGGCAATCTCATGGCACGGCTTGGAATCACGTTGCGGGAAGCGCCGGAAGGCTTGCTCGTGGAGCAGGTGGCCAGGTCCAGCCTCGGCGAGAAGGCCGGGCTACGCCAGGGCGACATCCTCGTTCAGGCCGCCGGCCGCACCATCCACCAGATCGTCTCGGCCCACGCCCTGGTGCAGCGGCAACCCGCGGGCACCTGGCTACCCTTGCAGGTGCGGCGGGGCGGCGACCTCATCGAAATCGTGCTGCGCTTCCCGGTCGGGCCATAGGCGCGAGCTCTCCGCCGCTCATGTAGCGCCGGCATCCTTGCCGGCGCTACCGGCCGGCGCACCCCGCGAAGCGCTCAGGCCGTGCGCAGGGTCAGGCGCAGGTCGTCGCCGATCTGGCGGCTGTCGAGCAATTTGAAGGGCAAGCGGTTCGCCATGTCATTGAGCGGCGGCAGGGCGAACACGCCGCGCGCCGCGTCGCCCATGACCAGGGGCGCGAGGTAGGCGATCCATTCGTCCACCAGGCCGGCGTCGAGCAGGGCGCCGTTGAGGGTGGCGCCGGCTTCGACATGGATTTCGTTGAGGCCGCGCCGGCCGAGTTCGCCGATCAGCGCGGCCAGGCCGACGCGACCGTTGGGGCCGGGGATGCACAGAACTTCCGCGCCCGCCGCTTCCAGCGCCGCGCGTTTTGCCGGGTCGGCGACGGCGCAGACGATCAGGGCGCCGCCGTGCAGGATCTGCGCGCCGGGCGGGGTATTGAGTTGGCTATCGACGATGACTTTCAGCGGTTGCCGTGGGGTGCCGAGATCGCGCACGTTCATGCGCGGGTCGTCCGCCAGTACGGTGCCGACGCCGGTGAGGAGGGCGCAGGCGCGCGCCCGCCAAGTCTGCACATCGGCACGGGCGGCCGGCCCGGTGATCCACTTCGATTCACCATTCAACAGTGCGGTCTTGCCGTCCAGGCTGCTGGCGGACTTCACCCGCAGCCAGGGCCGGCCACGCGTCATGCGGGCGATGAAGCCGAGGTTGAGTTCGCGCGCCTCAGCTTCCAGCAAGCCGACTTCCACCTGGATGCCGGCCAGGGTGAGCAAGGTCAGCCCGCCCCCGGAAACCTGCGGATTGGGGTCGCGCATGGCCGCTACCACGCGCGCCACGCCAGAGCCGATCAGGGCGTTGGCGCAGGGCGGGGTGCGGCCGTGATGGCTACAGGGTTCCAGGGTGACATAGGCGGTCGCGCCGCAGGCTCGTTCGCCCGCCGCGCGCAGGGCGTGGACTTCGGCATGGGCCTCGCCGGCGCGCGCATGCCAGCCTTCGCCCACCACTTTTCCATCCTTGACGATCACACAACCGACGCGCGGGTTGGGCGTGGTGGTGTACAGCCCACGCTCTGCCAGACGCAGCGCGTGAGCCATGTGGGTGTGGTCGGCGGCGGTGAAGACGCTCAAACCTCGCCCTTCCCACTTTCCCGGATGCTGCTGATGACATCGCGGAAGTCGTCGACCCCCTGGAAGCTGCGATAGACCGAGGCGAAGCGGATGTAGGCCACCTTGTCGAGACGGTAAAGCGCGTCCATGACCATTTCGCCGAGTTCGCGCGAGGGGATTTCCCGCTCGCCCAGGGTCAGCAGTTTCTGGCGAATGTGGGCGATGGCCTCGTCCACCAGTTCGGCGGACACCGGCCGCTTGTGCAGCGCGCGGCGAAAGCCTTCGCGCAGCTTGGCTTCGGAAAACTCCTCACGCATGCCGTTGCCCTTGACCACCTGGGGCAGACGCACGTCGGCGTTTTCATAGGTGGTGAAGCGCTTGTCACAACTGGCGCAGCGGCGGCGGCGGCGCACCGACATGCCATCTTCGGCCAGGCGGGTTTCCACCACCTGGGTGTCGATGGCGCCGCAGAAGGGGCATCTCATCGGGCAAATTGGCAGGAGTCAGTCGGCAGTCGGCGGCAAAGGCGTAGGGGCTTTCTGCCGACTGCCGACCGCGTACCGTGAACTGTCATTTCCCATAAACCGGGAACGCGGCGGTCAGCTTGGCCACTTCCGCCTTCACCCGCGCGGTGGCCGCTTCGTCGTTGGGGGCGTCGAGCACGTCGGCGACCAGATGGGCCAATTTCTCGGCTTCCAGTTCCTTGAAGCCGCGGGTGGTCATGGCTGGGGTGCCGATGCGGATGCCGCTGGTGACGAAGGGTTTCTGCGGGTCGTTGGGGATGGCGTTCTTGTTCACCGTGATGTGGGCGCGGCCCAGCGCCACCTCGGCGTCCTTCCCGGTGAGATTCTTGGCGCGCAAGTCGACCAGGAACATATGCGATTCGGTGCGCCCGGAGACGATGCGTAGACCCCGTTCGGACAGCACCTTGCACATCACCAGGGCGTTGTCCGCGACTTGTGCCTGGTAGTGCTTGAACTCCTTGCTTGCGGCCTCTTTGAAGGCCGCCGCCTTGCCAGCGATGACGTGCATCAGCGGGCCGCCTTGCAGGCCGGGGAAGATGGCGGAGTTGATCGCTTTCTCGTGTTCCGCGCGCATCAGGATGATGCCGCCGCGCGGGCCTCTCAGGGTTTTGTGGGTGGTCGAGGTGACCACGTCGGCATGGGGTATCGGATTGGGATAGACGCCGGCGGCGATAAGGCCGGCGTAGTGGGCCATGTCCACCATAAAAATGGCGCCAACCTCGCGGGCAACCTTGGCGAAGCGGGCGAAATCGATTCTGAGGGCATAGGCGGAGGCGCCGGCGATGATCAGGCGCGGCTGGTGTTCGCGCGCGCGGGCTTCCATCGCGTCGTAGTCGATTTCTTCCCTGGCGTTGAGGCCATAGGCCACCGCGTTGAACCACTTGCCGGACAGGTTCAGCTTCATACCGTGGGTGAGGTGGCCGCCTTCGGCCAGGCTCATGCCCATGAGGGTGTCGCCGGGCTTGCAGAAGGCCATCAGTACCGCCTGGTTGGCCTGTGAACCCGAATTGGGCTGCACGTTGGCGGCATAGTCGTGGATATCCGCGCCGAACAGCTTTTTCAACCGGTCGATCGCCAGTTGCTCGGCGATGTCCACGAACTCGCAGCCGCCGTAATAACGTTTGCCGGGATAGCCTTCCGCGTACTTGTTGGTCAGCACCGAACCCTGCGCCTGCATCACGGCGGGGCTGGTGTAGTTTTCCGAGGCGATGAGCTCGATGTGCTCTTCCTGGCGGTGGGCTTCGCTCTGGATGGCGGACCAGAGTTCGGGATCGGTGACGGCAAGGGTTTGGCTGGCGGAGTACATGAGAAAAATACCTGAAAGCGCAAAGAAGGCGCGATTTTACCTGGGCGCGCCGGAGATACGAGTAGAAACAGCGTGAGCGGAAACGGCGCCCAGCGGGCATGATTGCCTGGCTGACAACCCTTTCGCCCTAACGATGGAAATCCTTTACCAGGACAGCGTTCTGCTCGTCTTCAACAAACCCAGCGGCCTGTTGTCCGTACCCGGACGCGGCCCGGACAAGCAGGATTGCCTCTCCGCCCGCGCTCAGGCGCGCTGGCCCGACGCCCGGATCGTGCATCGCCTCGACTTCGATACCTCGGGAATCATGCTGCTGGCGCGCGGCGTCGACGCGCAGCGCGCGCTCAACCGCGCGTTCGAATCGCGCCAGGTACACAAGCGTTATGTGGCCGTGGTCGATGGCGTGCTGGCAGCCGCTCCGGCAACCGATGACGGCTGGGGCCTGATCGATCTGCCGCTGAATCTGGATTGGCCGAACCGGCCCTTGCACATCGTCGACTATCAGGCTGGCAAGCCCAGCCTCACTCGCTGGCGGCCCTACCCGCCCGGCGAAGTGGGTGGCGCGCCCGCCACCCGGGTCGATCTGGAACCCGTCACCGGCCGCTCCCACCAACTGCGCGTCCACCTGCAAGCGCTCGGCCACCCCATCCTCGGCGACACCCTCTACGCCTCACCCGCCGCCCAGGCCCGCGCCGCGCGTTTGTTGCTACATGCCTGCGAATTGGCTCTGGCGCACCCGCTCAGCGGCGAACCGCTCACCTTCCGCAGCGCGCCGCCGTTCTGAAAGGCTTTGCGGTTGAAGTTACGCCGTTGGGTTCGGACCCCATTTTGATTGTTTGAAATGTTCGAACACATTGTTCACGGCGCGGTCGACAAGTGGCACGTTGTCGATGGCCTGTGCGCGCCCATCGCGAAATTTTTCGGCCAGGCCTTGTGCGTTGATGGAGACGGCGCGCTGGCCGAGTCGATTGGTGAACAGGTAAATACCTTGTAGCGGGCTGACCCAGGCCAGCTTGGCGCGTAGACGGGTGCCGTCATCCTGTTTGAACTCGATCCAGACGCCGCGCTTGAGGTGTTTGACCAGCGAGACATAATGGCTGTCGCCCTGTTCGTCCCAAGCTTCGCCGCGCACGCCGAAAATGGTGATTTCCTCAATATCCGCGGATTCATCCCGCGTGGCGGCGATCTCCCGCAACAGCGCGGCATCGGGAATAAGCGCGTCGGTGAGGGTCGGAATATCCTCGAAGTCTTGCGGCCTGGAAACGGGTGATGGCGGTGCTGGCGGGGCGGCGATCTCGTCGCTGGCCATGGCGAACTCGGCATCGCCTTGTTCGCCGCGGAAGCCGGCTTTCACCGCGACCGCGTGGCATTTCACCAGCGCGGAAAAGAAATCGTCACGCGCCGCTTTGCCGAGGCTGATCGCATTGATGCCGCTATCCAGTTGTTTCAGAAGGCGCGGCAACAGATCGATCAACTTGCGGCGCTCTTCCTTGTCGGTTTTTGGCGACAGGCTCCAGATCAGGTCGTTCATGGTCGCCACGGCGTGGTTCCAATCCGGGCTGTTTTCGCCTTTCTCGACATGCACCCGGGCGAGCCGGTCTTCCCAGTGGCTGAGGAGAAAATCGCGGATCGGCGCGGGTGTCGGCTGATCGAGCAGGCTGCCCATGATCGCGTCATGGGCGATGACGCGCGCGATTTCGCGTTGTTCGCGATTGCGCAGGAATTGGGCGCTGCGGCTGGTGAATTCGTCGCTGACCTGTTTTTCATCGGCCTGGTAGGCTTGAAATTCATTTACCGCGTCCGCGAACACCTCCAGACCCTCGTCGAACTGGTTGAGGATGTGCTGCACGATCTCCGCGACTTTTTGATAGAGGCTGCTGTCGTGCCCTTCTTCCGGGTCCCAGCCGACCGAGGCGTCCGCCAGCAAATCCAGGAGCCGACGTGCGGGATGCGCCTTCTGCGAGAAGAATGACTTGTCGAGCATGGTCACCTTCAACACCGGAATCTGCAGGCGGCCGATCAACGCTTTCATGGCATCGGGAATGCGCTTGTCGTCAAGGATGTAGTCGAACACCAGCACCACAATATCGAGTGTCATGGCATCCATCTGCCCGAGCACCCCGGCCGCTTGCGTGTTTTTCAGCTCGCGTAGCACGTTGATATGGCCATCGGCGATCAAATCCGCATTCAACCGCCCCCTCGCCATCCCTTCCAGGTGGCCGTGCTGGAGTTGGGTGAGGGTCTGCATCACCTCCGGGTCAAGGGTCTGGCCCAGGGGTTGCCCCGCCACGACATCGGCGCTCTGGCTTCCGGGCAGGCCTGGCTGCATGGGCAAGCCAGGGAGAATGGGATTGGCAAGGCTTGTCGCCTCGCCGTGGCCGAAAACCATCAGTTGTCGCAGCATTGCGAACAAGTCTTGTCCGCCGGCATTGGCCGCGCTATTTCCAGGCATAGCGCCCAGGTTGGCGGCCCCAACGGCGGGCGCGGGCGCGGCGACAGGGGGCGGCGCGGTCCGGGTTATGCCGACGCGGATGGTGGGCAACACGTCGTTCTCCACCAGATAGCGGTTGACCGCTTGATAGGCGCCGCGCACCTTGGCGGGGAAATGCTTGTTGATGCGCGTCACCAGCATCAGCTTGATCTTTATGCTGGCATTCTGGTCTTTCAGCGCGTCGAGCAGGGCGGCGCCAATCACCTCGGGCCCCAGGGGTATCTGCTCGGTCTTGAGGTCGGGCTCGTTGAGCAGCACGCCCATCCGTTTGCCCAGGCCAAACAGCTCCTCGCCACAGGTGTTGGCGATGGCGTTTGCGAGGGTGTTCGCGGCCAGCGACTCTTCCAGATCATCCGGTTCCTGCAAACTCAGGTTGGAAAGGTCCAGATCGCGGAGGCTGGAATCCTGGTGAACGCGTTGTTTGCCCTCGTTGTAACGCGTAAAGAAGTGTTTCTTGAACGCCGCGGTGATCGCGGCGCTCTTGTCGCGCGCCAGTTCCATGCTGTCCATGTACAGGATGTACATCCCTTGCGGGGGCATCATGCCAGCGAGTTCGGTCAGCTCACCGACCACTTGCGCCAAGGTTTGCGCAAGGTCTTCAGAGAGTCGCGTGGCAACCATGCCACGGCAACTATCCAGCAATGCGATTTCCGACATCAACTTATCTCCTGGCTGGGCAACAGGTCGAAATGGGGTCAGACACGATAGGCTTCCCGGCGTTGGCTGAGCTTATCGCGGGACGTTTGTCGAAGCTTAGCGTTTCTGACCCTGTTTCGACTCCGTCTTGCCCGAAAAGAACGATCGTTCTATCCTGCGTAAACCGAACGATCGTTCTTTTCCATGTCCCTGCGCGCGCTACTTCTCGACTTCAACTCCTATTTCGCCTCGGTGGAGCAGCACCTGCGCCCGCAACTGCGCGGGCGGCCGCTCGGCATTCTGCCGGTGTTGGCGGACACCACTTGCTGCATCGCCGCCAGTATTCAGGCCAAGCGCTTCGGCGTTAAAACCGGTACCAATGTGGCCGATGCGCGCCGCCTGTGCCCGGACATTGTCTTCGTGCAAGCGCGGCCGCGCGTCTATGTGGAAATGCATCACCGCCTGATGGAGGTCGTTGACTCGGTCATTGCCGTCAGCGAGGTGCTCTCCATCGATGAAGTAGCCTGCGACCTCACCGGCTCCTGGCGACAGGAAAGCGTGGTGCGCGAACTGGCGCGCACGGTGAAAGCCAAGCTGCGCGACCACGTCGGCGAAGTCCTCACCTGCTCCATCGGCGTCGGCCCCAACCGCTTCCTGGCCAAAACCGCCTCCAACATGGAAAAGCCGGACGGGCTCGTCGTCATCCACCCGGAAGACCTGCCCGATTGCCTGTACCGGCTGCAATTGCGGGATCTCAACGGCATCGCCGACGCCATGCTGGCGCGCCTGGAGCGGCACGGTATCGGCACGGTGGAAGCCCTCTGCCGCGCCTCCCGCGAGCACCTGCGGCGGGTCTGGGGCGGCGTCGAGGGCGAGCGCATGTATGACCGCTTGCGCGGCGCGGACGTGGTGTTGCCACCCTCGAAGCGCACCAGCCTGGGCCACTCCCACGTCTTGCCGCCGCATCTACGCCACGACGCGGGCGCCTTCGCGGTGCTTTCCAAACTGACCCAGAAGGCCGCCCTGCGACTCCGCGCCGAAGGCTATCTGGCCGGGCGCCTGGGGCTGCGGGTGAGCTATCGCAAACATGCCGAATGGGGCATGGAAACCCGTTTCGCGCCGATGCAGGACACCCTCGCCTGCCTCAAATTGCTCGCCGCCCTCTGGACGGAACGGCCGCGCCGCCGCGAGCCGGTCAAAGTCGCCATGGTGTTCGGCGAACTCCTGCCACGCGACAAGGCCAGCCTGCCGCTGTTCCCCGACCGCAGCCGCAGCCCCGGCCTGGATACCGCGCTCGACCGCGTGCGCCTGAAATTCGGCGCCGAAGCGCTCTATTTCGGCGGCGCCTTCATGGCGCGGGAAGAAGCCCCCATGCGCATCGCCTTCACCCACATCCCGGACCTACGGCTGGAAGCGGATGGCAAGACGAGGGGGCTGGACGAGCGGGCGTTGCTGGAAGTGTGAAGCAGGTTACGATCCACCCCGCTCTACCCGCCAGTCACCCCACCAGGAGATCGCCATGCGCTGGATTGCACTATTGCTCGCCGCCCTGCTCGTCAACCCCGCCTCCGCTGCCGGCCCGGAAACGCCCTGGGGGCGGGGCAAGGCGGTGGAACAAACCTATGCCAGGCAGAAGGTGGTTTATGACGTGGCGGCAAGCTCCGAAGCCGCCGTGCGTTCGGTGATCAGCCGCGCCCAGTTGTTGGTCGATTTCAACGGTAGCGACCCCTTCGAGACCAAAGCGGTCATCGTCCTGCACGGCAATGAGATTCCCTTTTTCGCCGTGAAGAACCTGGGCAAGCATCGGGATCTGATGCAACGCGCCCAGAGCGCCACCCTTTCCGGCCTGGTTGAATTCCGCATGTGCAAGCTGGCGGCGGAAGGACATGGCTTCAAACCGGAAGACATCCACGGCTTCGTCAGCCTGGTACCGATGGCCGATGCGGAAATCGTCCGCCTGCAACAGGAAGGTTATGCCTACATGCGTTGACAGCCGACAGGCTGCTAGCCCGGATATTGCATGAATTTGCGTGATGATCGCGCAGGCCATTGTTTGTAATGGGAATTTTGCGAAGGAGCGGCGTAGTTATTCATACGCCCGACTGAGCAAGACTTTCCAGTGCGGACAAGGGGCAAGCGAGGGCGCGCGAGTATTCATGCAATATCCGGGCTAGATAAACACCATGCCCCTGGAAGCCGAGCTTACCTGGAGCAGTGAACACGGCAGCCACCGCGAACGGCTGCTCCTCGCCGACCCTGCCTTTCTCGCCGATGGCCGCTGGGCGCGGGCCGCCGAGCAGGCGCGGGCCGCCGGCAGGGCGGAACTTGACGCATCGCCCTGGATCACGCCCGCCGGCCTGGCGCCGGTGGAACTGGCGGCCGGCCAGTTTCGCCTGGGCGTCACACCGCTGCCCGGCCGCTTCTATCCGCGCCTGGCGTTTACCAATCTCGCCCAGGGGCCACGCGACATGCACCCGGTGCGGCTGCTCGACTACCACGACGGCCACGCCCTGGTGGACCCCAACCACCCGCTTGCCACAGGTGCCGCCCGCCTGGTCATGCAGCACAGCGACCTGGAGCCCGCCCCCGGCCGGCGCATGGCGGAACTATTCGACGGCCCCGGCCTGCAGCGCCTGCCAGCCGACCCGGCGGCCACCTTCTTTCAACTGGACGGCTTCCTGCGCGAGGACGACAGCGCCGATCGCCAGTTCTACGCGGAACCACGCTTCACCCAGCACCTGGACGCCGCCTGCCGCGCACAGATCAGCCGCCTCTACAGTCGTTTCCTGCAACCCGGCCAGCGTGTGCTGGACCTGATGGCGAGCTGGGACTCGCACCTGCCGGACGCGCCCGCCGACCTGCATGTGGCGGCGCTGGGCATGAATCAGGCGGAACTCGCCGCCAATCCGCGACTGCACGAAGTCGTGGTGAGGGACCTCAACGTGCGTGACGACCTGCCCTGGGACGACGCGCAATTCGATGTCATGCTGTGCACCGCCGCGATCGAATACCTGGTCCGCCCGCGCGCCGTGCTGGCCGAAGTGCGCCGCGTGCTGCGTCCTGGCGGGGTCTGCCTGATCACCTTCTCCGACCGATGGTTTCCGCCCAAGGCGATCCACCTGTGGAGCCAGCTCCACCCCTTCGAACGCCTGAGTTTCACCCTCGCCCTGCTGGGCGACGCCGGCTTCGCGGACCTGCACAGCGAAACCCTGCGCGGTATGACACGGCCGGATGACGACAAGTACGCCGATCAGCGCAATTATGCCGATCCGCTGTTCGCGGCCTGGGGCAAGGTACCGGCCAGCGGGTAGCGACGCCGGCACCCGCGCAACTGTCGTAATCGGCCAGCGAGCGGGCCTCCTACGACTTAGGCAACGGCCACACCGTATAGCGCAGGCGTGTTGGCCCGCTGCTGTCGCTGCCCGGCGCCCGCTCGATCCAGGCCAGGTGCAGGTTGCCAGCCTCATCGAGGGCGATGGCCGGGTCGCTCTGGTGGGCCGGGCCGGAGGTTTCCGGGAGCGTGAAATTCTCGCTGTAGCCAGCCGCTGTCAGGCGAGTGAGCCAGATATCCGAGGTGCCGTCGCGGTCATCGTCCCAGGCGATGACCAGCTCGCCGCGCCGGTTCCCGGCCACCGCGACATGCCATTGGGCGATGGCGTCAGCAAAATTGTCCTGGGCTTTCCCGTCCTTGGCGAAACCGGCGCCTTCGCTCAAGGCGGCATAGACGTCGTAGCCGGAAAGAAAATCGCGCTTGTCCAGCCAGGCGGCGGCAAAGCCCCCGCCGAAGCTGGCCACGGCCGGACGCATGGCGCCAGTGCCGCGTCCCAGATTGCCCGGTGCGCGACCGGTGGGGTTGCCGCTCACCCGCATCGGCGCGCTCCAGACCTGGCCGTCCGCGCTAGCGCTGGCATAGATGACGGTGTGGCCATGGCGGCGGTCTTCCCAGAGCAGCCGCACGCCGTGTTCACCCGCCGCCAAGGCGGGAAAGCCCTGGTCGTCGCTGGGCGGCGCGGCGTCGGCGGCTTGCGGCGTGGCGGCGCGCGGTTGTGTGCCCAGCACGCGCAAAGACGCGCGCCACACCCGTTGCCAGCGCCCGGCCGGCGCATTCCAGGCGATATGAGCGCCCAGCGTGGGATGCGCGGCCACGCTGGCATGCGCGCCGGCGCCCAGATTGATGCTCCCGCCGGGCCCGGCGGGTCCGGCGAGGGCGGCGTTGATGCCGGTTTCATCTTCCCAGGCGAGCAGGAAACGCTCGCCATCCAGCGCGGCCACGGCCGGATCGAAACACTCGCCACGGCCCAGGGGGTATTCCCGGAACGCCGTTTCAGCGCCGGCCTTCAGGCCCAGATAGCAGCGCGGCGCGCCGCCGTGGCTGTCTTCCCACACCAGGGCCACCTGGCCGCCGGCCAGCGCCAGACTCTGCCGCCCGGAGGCATCGAGATGGTGAAAAGTGCCCGCCGGAGCGACGTCGATGGGCGCGGCGGTGGCAGCGGCAGCGGAAAAGACTGCTAACACCAGGCAAAGCCTTGCCCTCATGGCTTGCTCCCGAGGAACTCCAGCAGCGTTTGTTTCCGGTAATGACCACCGCGCACATAACGGTCGTAGTCCTGGAAGTCCGCCACCGTCTTGAAGCCGGGAATCTTGGCGACCACCTTGCCTTCCGGGGTCATGAACACGAACAACGGCGTCGCGAAGGCGCCCAGACGCGCGCCCAGTTCGCCCTCGGTCAGCCGTTCGCCGCTCGGCAGGCGGATGCGCTTGCCGCCTTCAGCATCGACGTAGATCAGCGCGTAGTTGTCCGAAAGCCGCTGTTTCAGGCCCGGATCGGAGAAAGTCTTGCGGTTGACGTGGTCGCACCAGGCGCACCCGTAGCGGCCGAAGTAGAGCAGGATCGGCTTGCCCGCCTCGCGCGCTTGCGCCATGCCGGCGTCGTGGCCGACGAAAGGGTAGTCCGGTGGTGGGTCGGCCAGGACGGGGAGAGACAGCAGCAGCAACCAGGCGAGGTGGGCACGCAAGCTCATGAATCGTCTCCAGATGAGGGGTGCGCGATTTTGCGCGCCAATTCCCTATGAGCGACATGGCACAAATGGGTGGCGGCGCGACATCCCCTCATTTCAGGTATACCGGTCGGGCCGACGTTGCGGAACAATGCCGCCCATGCGACGGCTCCTGTTCCTGCTCTGCTGTTTTCTTGCCTTGCCCGCACTCGCCCATCACGAGCACGAGGTCTGGCAAGCCGACTTCATCCGGGCCGACACCGCCATGCCCTCCGCATCGAATGACCCGCGCTGGCATCCGGTGCGCTTGCCGCATGCCCTGAAGCATGAGGATGCCGCCGCGACCGGCGGCTGGTTTCGTTTCCGCATCCAGGTCGATTCCACGCCCATGGCGGCGCAAGCGCTCTATATCTGGTGGCTCAATCTCAACGCCGCGTTCTATTTCAATGGTGCGTTTCTCGGCGATGGCGGCCGTTTCGACGAGCCCATCACACGCAACTGGAACACGCCCTTTCTCTATCTCCTGCCGCAAAGCAAGTGGCGGGTCGGCACCAACGAAGTCCTCATCCGGATCAAGAGCGACCCGGGCTGGGGCATCCTGTCGCCCATAGAAATCGGCCCGCTCGCCCAGTTGCGCGAGGAATTCGAGCAACGCCACCTGTTGCAGGTGGATGCCACCCGCGGCCTCACCCTGACCCTGCTCATCGCCACCTCGCTGGTGCTGGCGGTGTGGTGGCGGCGTCGGCACGATCCGCAATATCTGTGGTTCGGCCTCGCCTGCCTGATGTGGACGCTGTTTTCCTTCTACCTGGTAGTGCGCGACCCGCCCCTGCCGGGGCCGCTATTCCGCTCGCTTTCGCACTACGCCATGGACGTCTGGGTGGTCTGTCTGGCGCTGTTCGTCCAGCATTACCTGGGGCAAGAAAAACCCCGCCTGGAACGGCTGCTCCTCGCCTACCTGGCCCTGGCCGCCGGCCTGACCGCCTGGCCCGGGTTGTGGTCGGGCTATGCCTACCTCATCAACCACGGCCTGGGGTTTCTGATCCTCTGCGGCCTTACCTGGCAGATCGTTCGCCGCTGCCAGGTAAGCCAGTGGCGCGAGCACTATCTGCTGGCGTTGGCGCTCGGCACCCTGGTGCTGTCCAGACTGCACGATCTGCTGGTGGGTATGCCATCCGATTGGCTGCCGCCGGATCTCGCCCGCATCCGCCTCAAATACGGCTTTATTTCCATGCATTTCGCCGCGCCCGTGGTGCTGTTGTTCCTCACCGGCCATCTCGGCCGGCGCTTCGCCGATGCACTCACCCGGGCGGAGAGCTTCAATCGCGAACTGGAATCGCGCGTCGCGGCCAGCGCGCAAGCGCTGGCCGCGAGCTATCAAAGCCGCGCCCTGCTGGAGCGGGAAACCGCCGCCGCCGAGGAACGCGAGCGCATCTATCGCGATCTGCACGACGACATCGGCGCCAAGCTGCTCTCGCTCGCCATCCGCGCCAAGTCGCCACAGGACACCGACATCGCCCGCTCCGCGCTGCAGGATCTGCGCGATGTGGTGTCCCGTTCCGCGCAGGCCGGCGCGCCGCTGGGCGACCTGCTCGCCGACTGGCGCGCTGAAATCGTCGGACGCTGTGCTTCCGCCAACGTGCAACTGGTCTGGAACCAGCCGGAGGACCTCCCAAAACGCGGTTTGACCGCCGCCGAAGCGCTCAACCTCGGACGCATCCTGCGCCACGCCGGCGCCCACGCCCTGACGATCGGCGTGCGCTTCGCCGCTGGCCGCTACCAGCTTTCCCTGGAGGACGACGGCCACGGCAAGCCGCGCGCGCCGGGGCGCGGCATGCGCAACATGCAGGCGCGGGCCGGCTAGTTGGGCGGCGAGATCGACTGGACCAGGGGGGAACGCGGCTGTCGGGTGCTGTTGCGGTTCCCGGGTGGGGAAATCGCGGACTGACTCAGAACGGCAGCGTCAGCGTCAGATAGAGGGTGTCCGGCGCCGAAGTATTCTTCGCCGCGAGGGTGGTCGCGGCAACCAGGGAAACCAGCAGCGGCGCGCTGTACTCACCGCGCAGATAGCCGGGAATGCCGTTCCAGCTCACCCCCAGGTAGCCTAGTAGAAAGTGGAAATCGGTATTGGCTTCGAGGCCGGAAACATCCTGCCCGCTCGGCGAACTGAAGTCGTCGCGGCCGCCGCGCGCGTATTCCAGACGCCCGGAGAATCGCCAGGGACCTTGCGAATAGCCGGCCTCGGCGGTGAGTTCGATGGGATCGGTGCGGTCGCGGCGCAGGCGTTCGCGGCGGCTGGCCGGCACCAGCAATTCATTTTCGGCGCGCGCCCGCGCGGTCACGTGGTCGGCGAACTGGATCGTGTACTGCGCGGAAACCAGCAGATCCCAGCGCTCCGACAATGTGCGAGTATGCAACACGCCAAGGAGGATGTCGTTGGTGCCATCGGCCAGCACCATCTGCATCAGATCATCGGGATCGGCCTCCCTAACGACACCGAAACGCAGGCTGGGCGCGAACACGGTGGCGTGGTGTTCGCCCTTGTCGAAGCGCCAACGCAAGCCGATCAAAGGGTCCAGCGGGCTGTGCCAGGTGCTCGATTGCACCCGTTTGTAGCCGTAGGCGCCGGTGAGCAGGGCCTGGACATCCTCTGCACCCGTGGCTGGCGTGCCAAGCGGCAACAAGGCCAGAGGCAGGAAGGGCGCCAGGGGATTGCCGGTGGCACCCAGATTCGAGCCGGACACGGCCACCGCAACCCGGTTCTCCACCTCGCCATAACCCACCTGGAAGACCACCGTGACATCTTCGGACAGGCCATAGCCGATGGTCAGGCGGGTTTGCTGGCCGCTCATGCGCGAGGACAGATCGGTCGTGCCCAGGGTGGCACCCGGCCCCAGCGGCGCCAGCGCCGGGATCAGGCTGGCGTTGAGGTTGAGTCCGTCGTAGCTGGAACCCAGCGGCCGGCGTTCGCCGTCACGGCCGAACTCCTCGCTCGCCCGGATGCCCCGCGCTTCCAGGCGGGCGGCGGCGCGCCCCCTGGGCAACATGTCGGCGCCGAACGCACCCGGCGCGGCGATGTCCTGGGCGTTGGCCGGGAGGGTGGCGAGCAGCGCGAAAAAGCCCAGGGCATGGCGAGACAAACAAACAGGGGGACGGGCATTGATTTTTCCTTCCTTCCCCCTGATTCGGGGATGTCGACAAGACATGAATGCGGGTATTTTCGCGACAGGAGGACATTATGAAAACCTGTCTATTACTTGAGGACGTGCCCGAGGCAAGCGAGTGGCTCGCACGCGCCGTGGCCGCCAGTTTTCCGGGTATCGAAGTCGCCATGGCCGCCAGCCTGGCGGAAGCGCGCGCCTGGGTCGCCAGCCATGCCGCGCCCGATCTCGCCCTGGTGGATCTCGGCCTGCCCGACGGCAACGGCGTCGATTTCATCGCCGAACTCAATCAGCGCGCGCCCCAGTGCGTCTGCGTGGTGGCGAGCATTTTTGACGACGACCAGCACCTCTTCCCGGCCCTGCGCGCCGGCGCCCAGGGCTATCTGCTGAAGGACCAGGGCCAGGCGGCGATCACCGAACTGCTGCGGGGCATCATCGGCGGCCGGCCGCCCCTGTCGCCGGCGGTCGCGCGCAAGCTGCTCAGCCATTTCCACGTCATCCCGGAACCCATTGCCATTCGCTTGACCGAGCGCGAAACCGAGGTATTGCGCCTGATCGCCCGCGGCCTCACTTCGGCCGAAGTGGCGCGCCTGCTCAACATCAGCGTCAACACTGTGCCCTCCTACGTGAAGGAGATCTACCGCAAGCTCAACGTCTCCTCGCGCGCCGAGGCGGCGCTGACGGCGCGCAACATGGGCCTGGCCTGAGCGTTGGCGACCTGATCGCTTGCGTGGGGTGCGCCGCGCACGGCCCACCCTACATATCTTCACCGCCTCGCGTCCGCCTGCCCCCCCTGAACAGGGGATTACCACTCGATCAAGCCCCCATTAGATTCGCCCCCATGGACACTTGCCCACGGCAAGCGAGCCTTTCTCGGGACGCGACGCGTCCCATCGTTCCACCGAACCCGGCTGGCGGGTTCTTCTGGCAAGGGGTGACTTATGCGTACTGTTCTTGATGTTTTCTTCTTGAAGTTTTCAAAGGTTGGCTGAGCCTGTTGGCTTTGGCTATGGTGTTGACAGGTTGTGGCGGCGGCAGCGGCACGACCTCGACGTCGATCAGCGGTACCGCCGCGACCGGCGCGGCTTTGGCGGGCACGATTGAACTGGTGGATGCCAATGGGGTCGTCGTCGGGAATCAGCTCATCGACGCGAATGGCGCCTTTACGATCGACACCACCGGCCTCGCGCCGCCTTTCATCCTGCGCGCCACGGGCAGCGGTAATGACGCCGGCATCATCCTCTACTCCCTGGCGGACGGCGTGACCGGCGTCTTCAACATCACCCCGCTGACCCACCTGGCCCTGGAACTGCTCCGACAAGACGACGCCGGCGCGCCAGCCGATCTGGCCGCCCTGTTCGCCGCCTGGAACGCCCAGGTCGACCCGACCGATCTGGCTGACCTGCAAACCGGGTTGCTGCAAGCCCAGGCCCGGATCAACGCCAACCTGGCGCAGCAATTCACCGACGCAGGCTTGACGCCGGCCAACTTCGACTTCCTGCGCACCGCCTTCGTGCCGAACCTGCAGGGTCTCGACGCCGTCCTGGAAGCAATCAGCGGTCTCACCTTCAATGGCAACCAGATCACGATGAACGTCGGCGGCAATCCGTTCACCTTCAATTTCAACATCGACATCGCCGGCTTCAACATCGGTGGCGGCAATGCGGGTGGTGGTGGCGGCGGTGGTGGTGGCGCCGGCGTCCTGACCTGTGACACGACCCTGTTCCAGCCCAACAGTGTCCATGCGGCGAGCGCGCAGGAATTGGCCGATTTTGCCGGCAACTACACCGGCGACGTCTACACCGACGACGGCAACGGTATTTTCACCCCCAGTGCCGGCACTGCCGCCTTCGACGCCAGCGGCGTGCTGACGCTGAACGGCCAGGCGAAAACCGCGACCTCGATCTGCGTCGACAACGTCGCAGGGGCGTTCGGCACCGTGCTCTATGTCCACTTTGCCGATGGCCATGTCGACCTGTTCGCCAATGACACTTTCTCGGGTTCCATCAGCGCCCCGGCGGGCGGCGGCGGCGCGGCCGGCAGCCTCACCCTGAGCATCAATGCTGGCGGCGTGGCCTTGGCCAACGTCAACCTCAACGGCGTCACCAAGCCCAGCACCCAGGCCGAGTTCTGCGCCGATATGACCAGCAACTCTTCCACGTCGCTGAACAACGCGCTCGGCGCGGCGGGTACCTTCACCATCAACAGTTGCACGTTCGATGGCTCGGTCGGCAACGTCGCAGCGACACTGGCCGTTGCTGGCGTGGGCAGCATCCCCTACACCGTGGTCTACACCTACCACTGAGCGGGATCACGACTGCCACATTAACGGCGCCGCGAGGCGCCGTTTTCCGTTTCCGCGCCGCGGCGGGAAGCGTCACATCGCTGGGCTACAATGCAGCCGTTTACCGGCAGCGAGACAGCCCACATGCCCCTTCCCCTCACCTTCCTCCTGGCGGCGCTCCTCCTCGGCGGCTGCGCCAACCAGGACATCAAACGCAAGGACGGCAGCCACAGCGCGCGCGCGTTTTCCGTGGCCAACCTGGTCAAGAGCGATGTCGATATCGCCTGCGAACTGGCCCAGCGCGAGACTTTGAAAAGCCTCAGGGTGTTGACCGAGAAGCTGTACAAGCGCAACCCACAGGAATATCGCAAGGCCGGGCTGGAATCGGCCGAGGTGGCCAGCGCGCGCCTGTTCGATGAAGTGCCGAAATGGCCAGAATCGCATCTGGCCAAACTCAATTGGGAAGACAGCTTCAAGCTCACCTTCCTGGAGGGTTACAGCGGCGACCGGGTGTATGCCTTCATGAGCGCGTTGACCAGCATGGTGATGGCCTCCTACAACCACCAGAGCCAGTTTTACGTCACCGACGAACTCTCCGCCCAGAAGCTCTACAACAGCGCCCGCAACATCGAGGTGGCGGTGTGGAAACTGTCCAACGCCAAGCAGCCGTCCGGGGCCAGATACCTGGTCAGCAACACGCTGGAGGGTGAGGTGCCCAACCTGAGCTTCGAACGCGAGTTCGGCAAACTCATCGCCGATCAGGATCTGCTCGCCCTGCTTATCGAGGACCGCAGCAACCGCGCCATCACGCGGAGTATCCAGGGCGTGGCTTCATTCGTCTTTCTGCCGATCTGAGCGTGGCGCCGGTCGCCTGTTAGCGTGAAACAAGCTCGCGTCTTCACTGTAGCGCCCGCGATTTCACCTGTTCTCAGCTGGTTTTATGTCATACGCCAGTCACCCGCACTGGCTAATCTGCCAGGCTTTCCCTTACCACAGGATTTGATGATGGATCTGATTCTCTGGCGCCATGCCGACGCCCAGGACGGCGAGCAGGATCTGGCGCGCCCCTTGACCAACAAAGGTCGCAAGCAGGCCGAGCGGATGGCGGCCTGGCTGCTTGCCCATTTGCCCAAACATACCCGCATCCTCGCCAGCCCAGCCAAGCGCACGCGCGAAACTGCCGCCGCTCTCGGGCTGGACTACGTGGTGGAGGCGAATTTGGCGCCGGGCGCCGCTGCCGCGCATCTACTGGCGGCGGCCGGCTGGCCCGACGCCCGTGGCGCAGTGCTGGTGGTCGGGCATCAACCCACATTGGGCGAAGCGGCAAGCCAACTGCTGTTCGGCGAAACCCGTGCCTTGAGCATCAAGAAAGGCGGCGTGATCTGGCTGACCAACCGCGTGCGCGGCGAGATGCCACAAACCGTGATCAAGGCGGCAATGACGGCGGAGATGCTGTAGGAGCGTCCGCTTGCGGCGCGAACGTTCGGCCCACGAGCGGGCCTCCTACCTCAGTCGATTCCCAACTGCTCCACCCAGGCCAGCGCCTGCAAATGCGCTTCGTTGACGGTGGCTGAGGCGAGCATCAGCGCCATGCTGATTTCTTCCAGGCGCGCCGGTTCGCCGCTTTCCACCGCTTCCACCAACGCCAGGAAGGGCCCATAAAGGCCGGAACGATGGAGCAGGGCATCGGCGAACGAATCCGGAATCACGACGCGCTCGAGTAATTGCTCCATGGTGATTTCCAGCAGGGCGGGCAGCAGGGAGAAAACGCCGACGATGAACAGGTTGTCCTGGTCGTTACGCGGCAGGTTCTGCTTACCCAGCAGTTCGCACAGCCGCCCGCGCGTGATGGCGGTGCGCGCCAGGGTGGAGGCGGTGGGGCTGCTGCTGGCGGTAACCAGGAGCAGGCTGAGCCAGCGGTAGAGCGGCTGCATACCGAGGATGCTGACCGCGTGGCGGATCGACTGCACTTCGCAGGACAGCCCGAAGCCGGCCGAGTTGATGTAGCGCAGCAGCTTGAAGGTGAGCGCGACATCTTTCTTGAACAGATTTTCCAGGTCTTTGACGTCGGCTTCCTTGCGCACCTTTTCCATGAGTTGCAGGACCGTGGCATGGGTCGGGTTGATGACGCGGGTGGCGAGGTTTTCCGGGCGCGCGAAGTAATAGCCCTGGAAGTAGTCGAAGCCGAGTGAACGGCAGTGGCGGAACTGTTCCGGGGTTTCCACCTTTTCCGCCACCAGCTTGACCGGATACTTGCGCAGGGCATGGACTATCTGCGTCAGTTCCTCCGGCGCGTGCGCCAGCACGTCCAGCTTGACGTAGTCGGCCAGTGGCAGCAGCGGCTCGGTCTCCGGTAGATCGTTGAAATTATCCAGGGCAAAGCGGTAGCCGGCGCCGCGGAGTTCGCGCAGGCGCGCCAGGATTTCAGGCGTGGCCGGTACCGTCTCCAACACCTCGATCACCACGTTTTCCTTGGGCAGCAGGGTGGAGAAGCCACTCATCAGCATGGACTGATCCATGTTGATGAAGGCCAGCTTGCCCTTGAGCAGCCATTCCGTGCCCATGTTGAACAGGGCGTTGGAAATGACCGTGATGCCGGCGTCCACGTCCGAACTGACCCGCGCGCTCTGGGCATGGGCCGAGTGGCGAAACAACAGTTCGTAGGCGATCAGGTGATGCTCGGAATCGACGATGGGTTGCCGGGCGATATAGGCGTTGCTGTTCATGGGGATTCGCTAGGGTCCGTGTAGGTTGGGGGTCGCGGCGTGTTCCCGATAGTCCGTGGCGCCGGCCGCCCTCTTCGCTGGCGTCGCCGTGCCAGCAGGCTTTCGCTCCAGGTATCGGCCGGCGTCGGGAAAACTTGAGCCGTCGTGAATTACACTGCGCCGCGTTCAGCGCAGCAGCCCGATCATGAGCGACACCCCCTTCATCTACCACGCCCGCGACACCCTGTTCAGTGCTTTGCTCGACGCCGCCGACCGCTTCGGCTGGCGCGGCCCGGGTCAGTGGGAGGACATGAAACCGGGCGTTTATTCCTATGGCGAGCTGATCAAGATGGCCCTCGCCCTTGGCCGCTTGAGCGGCAAAGTGACCGAGCTGGGCGAACATGTTGGCGTGCTGATGCCCAACATGGCCGCCTCGGTAGCCCTCTTGATCGGGTTGTCCGCCTTCCAGCGCATCCCCTGCATGCTCAACTACAGCGCCGGCACGGACGCCATGGAGAACGCCTGCCGCGCGGCGGGCGTGCACAGCGTGCTCACCTCGCGGGCTTTTCTCGACCAGGCCGGCCTGGCGGAACAAGCGCTATCCCTGCGAGAGGTGCGTCTGATCTACCTAGAAGACCTGCGCCGCCAGTTCAGCCTGGCCGACCGGCTCTGGCTGATCGCCTACGCCCTGCCCTTCCCGCGCCGGGCCGTGCCGCGTGGCGACCCGGAAGCACCCGCCGTGGTGTTGTTCACTTCCGGCTCGGAAGGCAAACCCAAGGGAGTCGTGCTGTCGCATCGCGCCCTGCTCGCCAACGTGGCGCAGGTGAGGGGTTTCCTGCCGTTCGGCCCGGGCGACACCGTGCTCAACGCGCTGCCCATCTTCCACGCCTTCGGGCTGACCGCCGGCACCCTGATTCCCCTGCTCTGCGGCGCCCGCCTGCTGCTCTACACCAGCCCGCTGCACTTCAAGACGATCCCGGAACTGGTGCGCGATAAACACTGCACGGTGCTGTTCGGCACCAGCACCTTCTTGCACCACTACGCCCGCAACGCCACGCCCGACGATTTCAAATCGCTGAAAGTGGTGGTGGCCGGCGCCGAAAAACTCGCCGACAGCGTGCGGCAGACCTGGCGCGAGCGTTTCGCCATTGACATCCTGGAAGGCTATGGCGCCACCGAAACCGCGCCGGTACTGGCGGTGAACCGCCCAGGCCGCAATCGCCCCGGCACCGTCGGGCAACTGCTACCGGGGGTCGAGGCCAGGCTCATCCCGGTGCCTGGCATCGAGAAGGGGGGTGAACTGCATGTGCGCGGCCCCAACCTGATGTCCGGCTATTACCGTTTCGCCACGCCCACGCTGCTGGAACCACCCAGTTCCGAGGCCGGCGCGGGCTGGCACGACACCGGCGACGTGGTCGAACTCGACGCGGAAGGTTATCTGTCCATCCTCGGCCGCTTGAAGCGCTTCGCCAAAGTGGCCGGCGAAATGGTCTCGCTGGAAGTGGTGGAGGCCATCGCCCGCGCCGCCTCCGTTGATGCCAGCCACGCCGCAACCAGCCTCAGCGACCCCGCGCGCGGCGAAGCCATCATCCTGTTCACCACCGATGCGACGCTCACCCGCGAGCAACTCGCGGCGGCGGCGAAAGCCTTGAGCTATCCGGAAATCGCCCTCCCACGCCGCATCCGGGTGGTCGAGCAATTGCCCCTGCTGGGCAGCGGCAAGGTGGATTACCCGCGTCTGAAAGAGAGGGCGGGTGCGCCTTGAAAGCGGCATGGCACGCCTAAATATAAGATTTTGTTGATATAATCCACGCCACTTTGCATTGGAGACCCCCATGCCCATCTACGCTTACAAATGTTCCGCCTGCGGCCATGAAGAAGATGTCATGCAGAAAATGAGCGATGCCCCGCTCACCACCTGCCCCGCCTGCGGCCAGGCCACTTACACCAAGCAGCTCACCGCCGCCGGTTTTCATCTCAAGGGCAGCGGCTATTACGCCACTGATTTCAAGAACAAGCCGGAACCCCCCGCCCCCGCCTGCGGCACCGGCACCTGCCCGGCCTGTACGGGTTGAGTTCCCGCGATCCCCTCAATCGGGCAAACGCGCAGCGCGTTTGCCCGATTTGTTTGTGAGCGAAGCATGTACGACCTCAAGCGCTATTTCATCACCGGCCTCCTGATCTGGGTGCCGCTCGGTATCACCATTTGGGTTTTGAGCGCGTTGATCGGGGCGATGGACCAGACCCTGCTGTTGCTGCCGGCGTCATGGCACCCCGATGTCTGGCTGGGCGTGCACATCCCTGGCCTGGGGGTCATCCTCACCGGCGTGGTCATCGTCGTCAGCGGCCTGTTCGCCGCCAACTTGATTGGCCAGCGTCTGGTGCTGTTCTGGGAAAGCCTGCTGCAGCGCATCCCGGTGGTGAAATCCATCTACGGCAGCGTCAAGCAGGTCTCCGACACCCTGTTGTCCGGCTCCGGCCTGGCTTTCAAGAAGGTGCTGCTGGTGCGCTATCCCCACCCCCAAGCCTGGTCGCTGGCATTTCAGACCAATGTGCCGAATGAAGTCAGCGAGCAGCTCGACGCGGAGCATGTGGCGGTGTTCATTCCCACCACGCCCAGCCCGGTCAACGGTTTCTATTTCTATGTCCGCCGCGACGAAGTCATCGAACTCGACATGACCGTTGATGCCGCGTTCAAGGCCATCGTTTCCATGGGCGTTGTGGCGCCCGCCATAAAGCCGGAATCGTCCAATTACCCAGGGGATTAAAGAGAGCAGTGGGCAGAAAATCGCCTACCGCCAGCTTTTACCGCCTACCGCCAACCAGGAACTTGATTTATGCGTACTCACTACTGCGGCGCCGTCAACGCCGACCATATCGGCCAGATCGTTACCCTGTGCGGTTGGGCTGCGCGCCGACGCGACCACGGCGGCGTAATTTTCATCGACCTGAGAGACCGTGAAGGCACGGTGCAGGTGGTGATCGACCCGGATACCCCGGAAGCCTTCGCGGTGGCCGAGGATACCCGGCCCGAATTCGTGCTCAAGGTGGTCGGCAAGGTACGCCCACGACCGGCCGGCACGGAAAACCCCAACCTGCCCACCGGCATGATCGAGGTGCTCACGCAAACCCTGGAGGTGCTCAACCCCTCGTTGACCCCCCCATTCCAGATCGACGACGACAACATCAACGAAAACATCCGCTTGCAATACCGCTACCTCGACCTGCGGCGGGCGCCGATGCAGAAAAACCTACGCTTGCGCTACCGCGTCTCCAAGCTGATGCGCGACTACCTGGACCAACACGGCTTCATGGAAGTGGAAACCCCGATGCTCACCCGCAGCACCCCGGAAGGCGCGCGTGACTACCTGGTGCCCTCGCGCGTGCATGAAGGCCTGTTCTATGCTCTGCCGCAGTCGCCCCAGTTGTTCAAGCAACTGCTGATGGTGGCCGGCGTCGACCGCTACTTCCAGATCACCAAGTGCTTCCGCGACGAAGATTTACGCGCCGACCGCCAGCCGGAGTTCACCCAGGTGGACCTGGAAACCTCGTTCATGGGCGAGGAGGAAATCATGGTCCTGGTGGAAGGCATGATCCGCGACATGTTCCAGAAGGCGCAAGGCATCGACCTGCCCAATCCCTTCCCGCGCATGGCCTATGCGGAGGCGATGGGACGCTACGGCTCCGACAAGCCGGACCTGCGTGTCACCCTGGAAATCACTGAGCTCACCGAGGTGATGAAGGCGGTCGATTTCAAGGTGTTCTCCGGCCCCGCCAATGCGGTTGGCGGCCGCGTCGCCGCCCTGCGAGTGCCGAAAGGCGGCGAGTTCTCGCGTGGCGAGATCGACGCCTGGACCGAGTTCGTGAAAATCTACGGCGCTCGCGGCCTGGCCTGGATCAAGGTCAACGAGCGCGCCAAGGGGCGTGAAGGCCTGCAATCGCCCATCGTCAAGAATATCCACGACGCCGCGCTCAGCGAGATCCTGTCCCGTACCGGCGCGCAGGACGGCGACATCCTGTTCTTCGGCGCCGACCGCGCCAAGGTGGTCAATGACGCCCTCGGGGCGCTACGCCTGAAGATCGGCCACGAGAAAGGCTATCTCGATGGCCGCGCCTGGGCGCCGTTGTGGGTAGTGGACTTCCCCATGTTCGAGTTCAACGAAGACGAGCATCGCTGGGACGCCCTGCATCACCCATTCACCGCGCCGAAAGATGGCCACGAGGACTACCTCGCGACCAATCCCGGCGCCGCCTTGTCCAAAGCCTACGACATGGTGCTGAACGGCTGGGAAGTGGGCGGCGGCTCAGTGCGTATCCACAAGGAAGCCGTGCAGGAGAAGGTGTTCGCCGCGCTCAACATCGGCGCGGCGGAGCGCCGCGAAAAATTCGGCTTCCTGCTCGACGCCCTGCAATACGGCGCGCCGCCGCATGGTGGCCTGGCCTTCGGCCTGGATCGCCTGGTCACCCTGATGGCCGGCGCCGAATCGATCCGCGACGTGATCGCTTTCCCGAAGACCCAGCGCGCCGCCTGCCTGATGACCAACGCCCCCAACGCGGTGGACGAAAAGCAGTTGCGCGAACTGCACATCCGCCTGCGCCAGAAAACGGCCGAGCCGAGCTGACGGATGTAGCGCCGGCGCTACATTTATGCTCGGGCCAGGTTCTCCGCCGCGAAATCCCAGTTGACGAGCTTGTCGAGCACGGCGTTGACGTAGTCGGCGCGGCGGTTCTGGTAATCCAGGTAATAGGCGTGTTCCCACACGTCAATGGTGAGCAGGGGTTTCATGCCCTTGGCGAGCGGGTTCTCCGCATTGCCGGTTTTCATCACCTTGAGCTTGCCGCCATCCATCACCAGCCAGGCCCAGCCGCTGCCGAACTGGCCGCCGGCCGCGGCGGCGAGTTCGCGGCGCAGGGCGTCGTAGCCGCCGAAGGCTGCGTCGATCTTCTTCGCCAGGGCGCCACGGGGCTTACCGCCGCCGTTGGCCTTCATGCCGGCCCAGTAGAAGGTGTGGTTCCAGACCTGGGCGGCGTTGTTGAACACCCCGGCTTTCTCCGGCACGCCGGCCGTGGCCAGGATGACCTTCTCCAGGCTCATCTCGGCCATGTCCGTGCCGGCGACCAGCTTGTTGAGGTTGTCGACATAGGCCTTGTGGTGCTTGCCGTAGTGGAAGCCGATGGTGCGCGCGGAGATCACCGGCTCCAGCGCGGCATCGCCGTAGGGCAGGGGCGGCAACACGAACGGGCTGGCGGCGCGTGCGATGGAGGGCGCGCCGAGAAATGGAACCGCCGCCAATGCGGCGGCGGCGGCGAGGAATTCACGGCGGCGGAAGGGGGCTTGGTTCATGGGCGTCTCCTTGCTGGTTGGTTGTGGTGCGGGGGCGGGCGTGATGGGCTGATGAACCTAGATTCCTCAGTTGACCGCTCCTCAGCCCTTGTGAGGCTGCACGGATGCTGGCCGGCGTGCCTTCGGTCACGCTCACCCATTGGGTGCGCCCGCTACGCACCCGATTGCACGGTTTTCGG
>Ga0210033_1000507_pt1 | contig 36724 bp, 31 predicted proteins | sample CryGeymeta201501_FD_185465 | JGI IMG/M metagenome (GOLD analysis project Ga0210033, IMG submission 185465) | Groundwater microbial communities from Crystal Geyser aquifers in Utah, USA - Crystal Geyser metaG 2015-01 (SPAdes) (version 2) | ecosystem: Environmental > Aquatic > Deep subsurface >... | reverse complement strand
GCAGAATGCCGTTGGGCTACGCAGCGAGGTCACGCGACTGTCGGCCCTGGTCGAGAAACTGACGTTCCAGTTGGCGCTGCTCAAGCGCTTGCACTTCGGTCAGAAGTCCGAAGCGCTGTCGGCGCTGATGGGAGATTTGTTTGGCGAGCCGACCGAGCTGGAGCAAGTGGCGCCGCCTACCACGCCACCGCGCAAAGCCAGCCGCGAGCCCCAAGCCGCGCCGCGCGTGACCCTGCCGCCGGGCTTGCCGGTGGAAATCATCAAGATCGATCTGCCCGAGGCGGAAAAACTCAGCGCCGATGGCACCCCACTGCGCCGCATCGGCGAGGAAACCAGTGATCGCCTGGCGGTAACGCCTGGCCGTTTTTTCATCAAGCGGACCGTGCGTCCGAAGTACGCTGATCCCGCCTTGCCGGAGAACGGCGTGCGCTGCGCGCCGCTGCCGATGCGGGTCATCAACGGCGGCTTGCTTGATGAGAGCGTGCTGGCCGATATCGCCATCCGCAAGTTCGACGACCATTTGCCCTTGCACCGCATCAACGAGATCTACTACCGCGATGGCGGCGTCAATCTGGCCAAGCAAACCCTGAGCGATGCGGTACTCACCTGTGCCAACTGGCTGGCGCCGCTCGCCACCGCCGTGCTGGTCGCGCTCAAGACCGATCGCGTGTTGCATGTGGATGAAACCGTGCTGCCCTTGCAGGCGCCGGGCAAAACGATCAAGGCGCGCGCCTGGGCTTACGTCGGCACCGAGGTCAAACTGATCTACTACGACTGCATGGATGCAGGAGGTACGAGCCCATGGATGGGCGAGGTAGGCCGCGTCTGGAACGGGCGGCCGAGAGCAACGCAGGAGCAGTTGCCGACGACTTTACCCTTACCAAGGCAGGCCACCATGTGCGCGAACGCTTGGCTGGCTGGGGCAGCCCCGAAAACCCGGTATACCTGCAAGCCGACGCGGCGAACAACTACGACGGCTTGTACCGACAATCCCCGCACATCCGAGCGGAAGTGCAGGACACCCAGTTTTCCATCGCAAGAGTGGGTGTCCGAGATTGCTTTCCGAGATTGCTTTGGGCGGAACTACGGGTGTCCGCGGTGGCGTCCTGGGCGCTGCCGATTGGCAGGTGAAAGCAGTCATCATGTGTCAATACAAGACCTGACCGCTTATTTTTGACCCCCACCATCGACCTCGCAAATCGAAAACACATTCTTGGCCAGATCCACGCCCACGAGGCCGGTTGCTGTGGTTGTAGTATTCATCGAGACTTCCCCTTCTGCTGACGGTTGTGTAGAACTACCACCATGGCCCTTGGACCCTCCGGTCTTCGAGGCCGTAGGATGTGGGAAGTCTCTTTTTACTCGCTCAAGCCGACCGCCGTGGGCGTGCGCCGCATCCATCCACCGCTGCCGCGCGGCGGCGGCTTACCTTCAACGTTAGGCCGCTAATGAAAGCTCGCGATCTCTTGCTGGTAATAGCATTGCTCACGGCTGCGCCGTCAGCCATGGCGTGCTCGTGCGTGTACCCCGCCGGGTCGCAGAACGATCACATTCGCCGCGAATTCCAGCAATCGGAGGCGGTTTTCTCCGCCTACGTCCACACGATCTATTTCTCGGACGTCAATGGCCGCCCTACCCGCATGGCCAAGATGCGCATCCTCCAAGTCTGGAAAGGCAGCTTGAACCCCAACACTTGGGTAGATGTTGTTAGTGGGGACACAGACTTGGTTGGCTGTGGCTACGAGGCTGAGGCAGACACGGCTCTAATGGTGTACGCCTCCGGGGCACCGCCCTTCACATTGCGGTCGTGCTCTCTCACCGGTCCGTTGGCCGGCGCAACCACAGACATCCCGCTGCTCAACAAGCTCGCCGCGCGGCAGGCCGGCAAGTGACGCGGCCTAACAATTCCGGCTCTTCGTGGAAACGTGTGGGTGACTGGCGTCCGGCGATTGTAGCGCAGCCCTTGTAGCACAAGGCTTTGCGGCCTTTCGCACGGCGTCGAAATCTGGCACGCTTTAGCGATGGCTACTTCAGTGAAGCGTTCCCGGCGTCTGCTCGACGCCTATCGGTTCCCCGGCTTTCGCCCGCAAGCGACGGTCAAGAGTGTGTTCGGCGATCCCAAGGCGCGGGTGGTCACGCTTGTTCGGCGGGAAAAAAACAGTCTGCGGGTGTTGTGGCCGCACGCAGTCGGGCTGGTACGACCACAAGCTCCGGCAGATCCGCGACCTATCCTGTGGTGACACCAGGGTTTGGCTGGCGGTCGAGGTGCGCCGGGTCGATTGCGGCGGAAGTGCAGGACACCCAGTTTTCCATCGCAAGAGTGGGTGTCCGAGATTGCTTTGGGCGGAACTACGGGTGTCCGCGGTGGCGTCCTGGGCGCTGCCGATTGGCAGGTGAAAGCAGTCATCATGTGTCAATACAAGACCTGACCCCTCATTTTCTCCAAGACCTGACCCCTCATTTTCTCATTTTCGCGAAGATGTGCTCGGCAATTGCTCCTGCATTGCTCTCGGCCGCTCGTTCCAGACGCGGCCTACCTCGCCCATCCATGGGCTCGTACCTCCGCCATCCATGGCGTCGTGCGGCGCCTGCCCGCCACCCTCGACAAAGACCTCCAAACCTTGCTCCCGCATCACGGAAGTGCAGGACACCCAGTTTTCCATCGCAAGAGTGGGTGTCCGAGATTGCTTTCCGAGATTGCTTTGGGCGGAACTACGGGTGTCCGCGGTGGCGTCCTGGGCGCTGCCGATTGGCAGGTGAAAGCAGTCATCATGTGTCAATACAAGACCTGACCCCTAATTCTGTCTGACCCCTAGTTCTGTCACCGGGTCGGAAGCGGGATCGTGAGCGTACTCCGCGTCCTCCACTCTGCGCGGCAATATCCATAGAAGCCAACCTACTCTTCCCCATGCAGCGCCACGATCTCGGCCTCTTTTTCCGCCCACAGGGTATTGATCCAGTGCTGGAAACGGTCCCGGAACGCTGCATCATTCTCGTAGTCACCACGCAACAAATCGCTTGGCAACGGTCGTTCCCGAACGCGCACCTTGACGCTGGGGATGCGCCCAGCCAGCAGATCGGAAAGCGTCGGCCGACCGGCCGGATAAACGATGCTGACATCGACCACAGACTGCAGGATTTCGCCCATCGCGTTCAACACGAACGCCACACCACCGGCTTTTGGCCGCAGCAAGTGCGGATAGGGCGACCGCTGCGCCGCGTGTTTTTCTGGCGTGTAGCGGGTGCCTTCAACGAAGTTCATCACCGACACCGGCATCTGCCGAAAACGCGCGCAGGCCTTCCGGGTGGCTTCGACATCCTTGCCTTGCAGCGCTGGCTCACGCTCGATCTGCTGGCGCGAATAGCGCCGCATAAATGGAAAATCCAGCGCCCACCAAGCCAGACCGAGCAGCGGCACCCAGATCAATTGCTGCTTGAGAAAAAACTTGAGAAACGGAATGCGCCGATTAAATACTTTCTGCAAGATCAGAATATCCACCCAGCTCTGATGATTGCTGATCACCAAATACCAACCGTGCCGCGACAGACTGCCCTGCCCCTGCACGTCGACTTGCAGTGGCGTGAGATGATCCATCATCCAACTGTTGACCGCGATCCAACGCTCGGCAATGCGCACCAGCAGCCGACTCAAAGCCCGCCGCCAGCGCGGCAACGGCAGCAGCCATTTGGCCAATGCCAACAACAGCAAAACGCTGGTGTGCGCCACCGTGTTGAGCACGACCAACGTCACGATCAACAACCAGCGTAGGGTGGATAGCATCGGCATGGCCCAACTTGCGGCGGGATCGATAGTGTCCCTGATTCAAACCGGCTTTGTCATTTCGGTTCGGTGCTGATTGCGGCGTGCGCCGCAGCAACCATCTGCGGGGTGATTAGATCGCGCGCTTTCCACCACAGCCAGACCACCACCACCAGCGTCACCGAGGCCCCGGCCAGCACCGAGCTGCGCAATCCCAAGACGCGGGCGGCGGCGCCGGATTCGAAGGCGCCAATCTCATTGGACGCGGTGACAAACAGACCATTGACCGCCAACACGCGGCCACGCAGATGGTCGGGCGGCACCGCGTTGAGCAGGTATTGCCGGATCACCACGCTGATGCTGTCGAAGGCGCCGGTCAGAAACAGCATCGCCAGCGATAGCCACAGATTGGTCGAGACCGCGAACACCAGTGTCGCCAGGCCAAACCCCGCGACTGCCAGCAACATGTTCCGCCACAAATGGGTGCCGACCGGTGAGAACCGTGCCAGCAACAACAGGGTCAGCACCGCGCCAATCGACGGCGCCGCGCGCAGCCAACCGAGCCAGGTCGGGCCAACCCGCAGCACATCCTCGGCAAACGCCGGCAAGATCGCCACGACACCGCCAAACAACACCGCCACCAGATCCAGACTGATCGAATACAGCAGCGGCCGCGACTGGAAGACAAATCGGAAGCCGCCGCGAATCGCCAGCAGGATCGGTTCCCGGTTCAGCGCTGGCGGGTTGGCCGGCGGCCGAATCAAGACCAGCAACAACAGCGCGATGGCGATCAGCACGACGACCACCAGCAAGGTGCCGCCCAAGCCAATCGGCGCATACAAAAACCCGGCGACCAAGGGCCCGAGCACCGCACCCAACTGCCAGAAACTCGAACTCCAGGCCGAGGCGTTGGCATACACCGCAGGCGGAATCAGCGATGCCCGCAAGGCCGACGCCGCCGGACCATAAAAACCGCGCGCCAGACCGACGCCGGCCACCGCCAGATAGACCGAGGTGAGCAGGGCAAAATCGCTTAGCTGATCGGCGTGGCGCATCAGCGCATCGAGCACGATGGCACCGAGCAACATGCCGCTGACGCTGATCACGACGATGCGTTTGCGGCGGCCACGATCGGCCAGCGCGCCGCCATAGAGCGCCACCAACAGATACGGCACGGCGGCTGACAAGCCGATCAAACCCAGCGTCAACGGATCGCGGGTGCGCTGATACAGCGCATAGCCGAGCGCCACTTCCTGCGCCAGCAAGGCAATCGTCAACAGCAGCGCACCCGCCACAATCAGCAAGGTGAAGTCGCGCAGTTTCAGTGCAGCAAAAGCGTTGGCAGACACCAGGGCATCGTCTCGGTCAGGCGGGGATGACCGCGACTGTAGGCTAGCGTGCGGCCCCAATCGCGATCCGGCCATCCTATCCAGCAAGCGCACAAATCGCGACAATGCGGGTCATGATCGCCAAACCGCCACCGCCCCGTAAGCCTTCGCCGCAGCCACCGCAACCCGTCGCACGCCGACCTGTTGGCAGACCCGGCGCGGCAAAACCACGGCCAGTGCCAGCGGCACCCGGCTTTGACTGGCGCGAGCGCGCCCACCAATACGCGTTGCTGATGCGGCTGCATCGCCCGATTGGCTGGCTGTTACTGCTGTGGCCAACCTGGTGGGGGCTGTGGATGGCCGCGCATGGCCTGCCGCATTGGCAGGTGTGGGTCATTTTCACCCTGGGCGTCGTCGTCATGCGCTCGGCCGGCTGCGTCATCAACGACTGGGCCGATCGCTGGTTGGATCGCGGGGTGAAACGCACCCGCGAGCGGCCGCTGGTCAGCGGCACGGTCAGCGCAACCGAAGCGTTGGTGTTGTTCGCGGTCTTGCTGCTGATCGCCTTTGGCCTGGTGCTGCTGACCAATCCGCTGACCCTGCGGCTGGCTTTCGTCGGCGTCGGGCTTGCGGTCGTCTATCCCTTCATGAAGCGCCACACCCATCTGCCGCAACTCTGGTTGGGCGCCGCTTTCGGCTGGTCGGTACCGATGGCCTACGTCGCCGAAAAGGGCGAACTTGATGCCATGACCTGGCTGCTATTTCTCGCCAATGTGCTGTGGAGCACCGCCTACGACACCATCTACGCCATGGTCGATCGCGACGACGACATCCGCATGGGCGCGCGCTCCAGCGCCATCCTGCTCGGCGATCTCGACCTGATCGGCATCGGCATTCTGCACGCCAGTTTTCTGCTGGCGATGTGGCTGGTCGGCAGCCGTGGTGCACTGGCCTGGCCCTATCAACTCGGCTGGTGCGGCGCCCTTGCCGTGATCCTCTGGCAACACTGGCGCATCCGCCATCGTGATCGCGACGCCTGCCTGGCCGCATTCCAACTCAGCCACTGGGTCGGCTTTGCCCTGTTTGCCGGCATGGCGGCGGCCTTGAGCGTTTGACGGTTGCTGTACCGGTGCGGTCGATTCGGCACCTTGATTCGGCTTCGCGGTTGCTTCGACCTTAGGTCCGCTGCGGCGCGCGGACAGTTGACCGGTAGCCGACGGTCAACAACCGGCTGTCGACAACCAGCTTTGCCCAAGCGCTCAAGCCCGCTATCTTTGGCAACTCTGTCCGGAAGGAAACTTGCCATGCGATTGCCCCCCTTGTTGTGGATTTGCTTGTGCCTAGGGTCGCTGTTGGGTAGTGCCAGCGCGGCCGATTTGACTCCGGTCGAGCCGACGGCACCGCAGTGGCAGGCCTGGGCTGAGCACCAGCAACTGGAACAGGCTTCGCTGTTTCATGGGCTGAAGTGGCGTTCGATTGGGCCGATGGTGCAGGGCGGTCGGGTGGTGGATGTCGCCTCGATCCCCGGCCAACCGTACGGTTTCTATGTCGCCTATGCCAGCGGCGGCGTCTGGAAAACCCGCAATAACGGGGTCAGTTTCGAGCCCTTGTCGGACCGGCTGCCGAGCCTGATCAGCGGTGCCATCGCGGTTGATCCGACTGAGCCCAAACGCCTCTGGATCGGTACTGGCGAAGCCAATTCCTCGCGTTCCTCGTACGGTGGCATGGGCTTGTTTGTTTCCGATGACGAGGGCGCGAGTTTTCGTCATGCGGGTTTGACCGATGTGGATCGGATCGCCCGGATTCTGGTGCATCCCAAAGATGGCAATCGCGTGTGCGTGGCCGCCATCGGCAAACTGTATTCGGCCGGTGGTCGTCGCGGCGTGTTCTGCACCCGTGATGGCGGACAAAGCTGGACGCAGGTGCTCACCGGTAGCGGTATGACCGGAGCCATCGATCTGGCGATGGATGCGGGCAATCCGGAAGTGATGTACGCGGCGCTGTGGGAGCGCTCGCGCACGGCCTGGAACTTTGTCGAAGCGGGCAATGGCTCCGGCGTCTACAAATCCAGCGATGGTGGCAGTACCTGGACGCGGCTGGGTGGCGGTTTCCCGAGTGGCCCGCAAGTAGGGCGGATCGGCTTGGCGTTGAGCCCAAGCGATCCCAAAGTGATTTACGCCAGCGTCGACAATTGGCAGGATTTGCCGACCGATGCGCAGGATCTGGGCGATCGACCACTGTCGCCTCGGCGCTTGAAGACCATGAGCAAGGCCGAGTTTCTGGCCCAGGACCCGGAAGAAATCGAGGCGTTTATTCGTAACAACGATCTCGCTACCGAACTCGACGCGAAGACTTTGATCGCTAAGATCGAGTCCGATCAACTCAGCATCGCCGATCTGGTCAACGCGCTCAATGATGCCGAAGCGGCACTGTTCAACACCGATATTCGCGGGCTCGAGATTTATCGGTCCGACGATGCCGGTCTGAGCTGGAAACGCACGCATGATCGGCCCTTGAGCGAGGTCACCTACACCTACGGCTATTATTTCGGGCAGCTTCGGGTGGCCCCGGATAACGTCGATCAGATCTATGTGCTCGGCGTGCCGCTGATCAGTTCCAGCGATGGTGGCAAGACTTTTCACGGCATGAACCATCCGGATGTGCATGTCGATCATCACGCCTGGTGGATCGATCCGGCCTATCCCAATCGGATGGTCAACGGCAATGATGGCGGCGTCGATATCAGTTATGACGGCGGCAAGACCTGGTTGAAACTCGATCGGCAACCGGTCGGCCAGTTTTATACCGTCAATGTGGATATGGACACGCCCTACAACGTCTATGGCGGTCTGCAGGACAACGGCACCCTCAAGGGCTCGTCCCGGACCCGCCCGGAATACGGCGAAGACTGGGCCGAAATCGGTGGCGGCGACGGCATGCACGTGGCCATCGACAACCGCGACAACACGGTTTATAGCGGCTATCAATTTGGCTATTACCAGCGCTCCAGCGGTCCCGATCCGCGCTCGGTGCGGCCGCGCTCGGTGCTCAAGGAGCCAGCGCTGCGCTACAACTGGAACACCCCGGTGATGTTGTCTACGCATAATCAGGACGTGGTTTATTTTGCCGCCAACAAGTTGTTCCGCTCATTCGACAAGGGCTTAAGTTGGACCGCGATCAGCCCGGATCTGAGCACCAGCAAACATCGCGGCGACGTGCCCTACGCGACCATCACTTCGATCAGTGAATCGCCGCTGCAATTCGGTCTGCTTTGGGCTGGCACCGACGACGGCAATGTCTGGGTGACCACCGGCGGTGGCAACGACTGGCGCAAGGTTTCGGCGCGACTGCCGCAGCAGTGGGTGAGCCGGGTGATCGCGTCGGCGCATTTCCAGAAACGCGCCTACGTCAGCATGAATGGCTATCGTAATGACGATGCCACGCCGCTACTGTTTGTGACCGACGATCTCGGTTTGAGTTGGCGTCCGCTGGCGAGCCACCTGCCGGCCGAGGCGATCAACGTGGTGCGCGAAGACCCGGTTAACGCCGACGTGCTGTATGTCGGTACCGACCGCTCGGTGTATGTGTCGTTGGATCGCGGCGCGCATTGGCAGACGCTCAACAGCGGCCTGCCGAATGTGCCGGTGCATGATTTGATCGTGCATCCACGGGATCGTGAACTGGTCGCTGCCACCCACGGCCGCAGCGTCTGGATTGTGGACGCATTGCCGGTGCAGGAATTGACCGCGGCGGTGCAGGCCAAGCCGCTGCAACTGTTTGCGGTGGATGAAGTGAAAGCCAGCCGCGACTGGCGCAGTCGGCCCTCGCGCTGGTTTGACGAGGCCGCTTATTTGCCCGAGACCCGCATCAGCTATTGGACCGCCACCGATGCGGTCGGCAGCCTGAGCGTGCTCGATAGCGACCAGCGCGTCCTGCAACAAATCGACGTCGACGCAAAGCGCGGCATCAACGTGCTGAAGTGGGATTTGCTGCTGGATCCGAAGCTGGCGCTGGCGGCCGAAACCGCGGCTGCCAAGGTTGTCGCCACGACCGCGACGGCAGACACCAGTGCCAGCGCCACCGCCAGCGCACCCAAAGCATCGGCCGAAGCCAACCCCGACAGCCACAACGGCCGCTTGGCAAAGACCCCGTACGCCGAAGCGCTGCGACTCGGGCAACGGCTGTATTTGACGCCGGGCGATTACACGCTGCGGCTCAAACTCGGCAGCGAGAACAGCGAGACCAAGCTCAAAGTAACCGCGCCCGAAGCCTACAAACCACGCAGCAAACCCAAATTGAAACTGCGCGGTCGCGACGATTGAGCGCGGAACCAGGCGCGGGCGATCCTCACCGCCAACCGATGCGCAGCGATGCGTGGTGATTGGTTGGCATAGGTTGGGGTGAGCGCAGCGATGCCCAACCAGGCCAGAGGCGGAGCGTGGTTTGGTGGGTTTGCTTTGTGCTGGGGCTGGTTAGGCGTTGCGCAGAAATAACTTGCGCAGATTGCGCAGGACTTTCGTTCGGCTGCAAGGCGCACAAAGGGGAGCATAGTCGGGCTATGTGACGCTTTGTGCAACGACGCAGGCGGGCGATAAGGACCAGCAAGATGGGCAAGTTATTTCTGCGCGACGCCTTAGGTTGACCGGTACATCCAGCGCGGCGCGTTGGCGTCTTTCATCACCGGGGGCGCTGCCCGTTTGCTGCACGAAAGTCAGAACGGCAGTTTCAATTGCGGATCAATCGTCAGCAGCTGTTCGCGATAGGCCGCTTCGATTCGTTCGAGCGCATTCTTGTCGGCGGCATCGAAGCGCAGCACCAGGCACGGCGTGGTGTTGGAACAACGCACCAGTCCCCAGCCGTCTTTGTAATCGGCGCGGATACCGTCGATGGTGGTGACGCGGGCACCGGGAAACTTGGCGCGCTCGCGGAAGCGTTCCATGAAGGCGTAATGTTCGCCCTCGGCCATTTCGATTTTGAGCTCCGGCGTGCTGACGCCTTTGGGTAGTTCATCAAACACCTGGTCCGGCGTTGCCTCGCGCAGGGCGAGGATTTCCAACAAGCGCGCCGCCGCATAGATGCCATCATCGAAGCCGTACCAACGCTCGGCGAAAAAGAAATGGCCGCTCATTTCCCCGGCCAGCGCCGCGTCTTCTTCGCGCATTTTGGCCTTGATCAGGGAGTGCCCGGTCTTCCACATCAATGGGCTGCCACCGCCGCGGACAATGACTTCGGAGAGCTGGCCGGTGCATTTCACGTCATAGATCACCGCCGCGCCCGGCGTGCGTGACAACACATCCTGGGCAAACAGCATCAACAGTCGGTCCGGGTAGATGATTTCGCCAGTTTTGGTGACCACGCCAAGGCGGTCGCCATCGCCATCGAAGGCAATGCCTAGATCGGCATCCAATTGCTTGACGGCGATTTTGAGCTCGGTCAAGTTTCGCGGATCGCTGGGGTCGGGGTGGTGGTTGGGGAAATGGCCATCCACTTCGCAGAACAACGGTTCGACTTCGCAGCCGATGCCTTCCAGGACCCGCGGGCCGATCACCCCAGCCACGCCATTGCCCGCATCGACCACGACTTTCAGACGGCGATTGGTTTGCACGTCGGAGACGATGCGATCAAGGTAATCGTCCTGCACATTCACCGATTGCACGCCGCCCATGCCGTGGGTGAGATTGCCCTCGACGATGCGGGCAAAAATTTCCTGGATGCTTTCCTCGGCCAGGGTTTCGCCGCCGAGCACGATTTTCAAGCCGTTGTAGTCGGGCGGGTTGTGGCTACCGGTGAGCATCACGCCACTACCGGTGCTCAGATGAAAGGTGGAAAAATACAACACCGGGGTCGGCACCATGCCGATGTCGATGACATCGCAACCAGAGGCGCGCAGGCCGGCGATCAGCGCTTCGGACAATTTCGGTCCCGACAAGCGACCATCGCGGGCCACACAAATCTGGGTCAAGCCACGCGCCCTGGCCATCGAACCAATCGCCTGACCGATCAACATCACCACCGTCGGCGTCAACGTTTTACCGACGACACCGCGAATGTCGTAGGCACGGAAAATGCTGCGGTCGATCGCGCCGGCCATCACCATCGGCGGCGGCGGCGTTACCGCTGGGCCGCCGCTGGCTTCCAATTCCTGCACGGCAATGCCGGTGTTGGCGCCCACATCGACGTATTTGCCCAAGCGGCTCGAACTCGTTGCCGCCGCGCCGGGCAGAACCATTTCCTCGGGCTCGGTGGATGGCTTCGGTTTGCCGAGCAAGCCGTTCGGAAACAAGCGCTGGTAGATCAGCCCCAGAGCCGCCAGCAAGCTGAGCCCGGCGACCAGCGCCAGGCCGCCGAGACTGCGACTATCGAAGGCACTAAAAATCAATCCGGGTTTGAATAGAGTCTTCCGTCTGGCACTGAGCTGGAAGTGGCTGGCGGCGATCGGCTGGATGTTGTCGCTCAGGCTGCCATCGTCACCGGAAGATTCGCCAATGCGCTTCAAGGGCCAATCCGAGCCTTTGGCCGAGCCTTGCCGCAGTTCGATCGATCCGCCCAACGGCGCCGCACCCAATTCGGCATAAATGCCATCGATCGGCAACAACACATAGGCGTAGGCCAATATTTGATCGCCCGCCAACACCGGCTGCGCCAACGCCAGACAGTCGCCAGTGGTGATGGCGCAGCTTTGCGCCTGCGCCCGCGCTGGCGCTTTGGTCTCGCGCGCCTCGGCCAGAATGTCGGCCTTGGCATAACCAAACTTGGCCAAGTCGGCGTCGATCAATTCGGTCAGTTCGGCCGGGTAAAACGTCACGAGATTGAGCAGGGGCAGGTGCTGGCCGAGGATCGCAGCGGATTGCTGAAAGGCAGCGGGCTGGTCGGTACTGGCCGTCTCCGGCGGGCTGCCTTTCGCCGCTGCGGCCGCCAGTTCGGCCACCAGCGCGGTGTGTAATTCGGCTGCCGCCAGGGCGAGCTTTAGCGCATCCTGATCGCGGCGGACCAGCGCGCCAATGCGCGTCGCTGCCTGATCGCGAACCGCCAGCAGATTCGCTTCGGCTTGATTTTCCAGCCACACCATCGTCGCCTGAAACCCGCACAATCCGCTGACGATCAATAGCAGCACGAAACCCGTGCTCATGCCGATGCGTTCCAGATTGAGCGACGCCGCTTTGCCCGCCATGGCGGCCTCGAGCGCGGTCTTCTTTTTGCCCATATTCAACATTTTGCTTCCTTATGCCTACTGGCGGCCGGTATGGCCGAAGCCACCCTGACCGCGCTCGCTATTGGCGAACTCTGTCACCACCCGAAACTCTGCACGCACGATCGGCACGATCACCAACTGTGCGATGCGGTCGCCGGGGCTGATGGTAAACGCTGTCTCGGATCGGTTCCAACAAGATATCAACAACGGCCCTTGATAATCGGCGTCGATCAGCCCAACCAAATTGCCAAGCACAATGCCATGGCGGTGGCCGAGCCCGGAGCGTGGCAGGATCAACGCGGCGAGATTCGGATCACCAAGATGCAGGGCGATACCGGTCGCCAACAGTTCACTGGCACCGGCCGCCAAGTTGAGCGGCGCGTCCAGCATCGCCCGCAGATCCAGCCCGGCGGCGGCGGCGGTGGCGTAGTCCGGTAGTGGATACTCAGTGCCCAGGCGGGGATCGAGGATCTTGATTTCGATAGCGACCGGCATCGTCAGCGCCCGCGTTGCGCCAGGCGTGCGGCGATTTCCAACAGCAGGGCGCGCGCCAGTTCGGTTTTTGGCGCCGGTGCCAGCGCCCGTTCGCCGCCAGGCCAGAGCAAGGTCAGTTGGTTGTCGTCGCACTCGAAGCCGGTGCCGGCGACACCGATCTGGTTGGCACAAATCAAGTCCAGATGTTTGCGTTCGAGCTTGCTGCGGGCGTGCACCAGCAAGTCCTCGGTTTCGGCCGCAAAGCCCACCACCAGCGGTCGATTGGGCAGCGCGGCAACGGCGGCGACGATATCCGGATTCGGTATCAGCGACAGCTCAAGGGCTTGCGCCGTGCGTTTGATTTTGCGGGATTGCGGCGTTGATGGTCGATAGTCCGCCACCGCCGCCGCGGCGATGAATACCTCGTTGGCGCCGACTTCACTCAGCACCGCGGCGTGCATCTCAGCGGCGCTTCGAACATCGATGCGACGCGCACCAGCGGGTGTCGCCAAAGCCACTGGACCGGCAATCAACGTGGTCTCGGCGCCCATCGCAGCGGCGGCGGCAGCGATCGCAAAGCCCATGCGACCAGAACTGCGATTACCAATAAAGCGCGCCGGATCGATGTCTTCATAAGTCGGCCCGGCACTGATTAATATGCGGCGACCAGCGAGCACCCGGGCTTGTGCCCGTTGCGCCAGCAAGTCGGCGATGATTTGGCTTGGCTCGGCCATGCGTCCCGGTCCATGGTCACCGCAAGCCTGGGCACCGGTCTCTGGCCCAATGCAGCGCACGCCACGCTGCAACAACTGGGCGAGATTGGCTTTCGTGGCTGGATGCCGCCACATTTGTTGGTTCATCGCCGGGGCAATCGAAAGCGGCGCAGCACTGGCCAGGCAGACCGTAGACAACAGATCCGATGCCAGGCCATGGGCGAGTCGCGCCAGGCAATCGGCGGAGGCCGGGGCAATCACCATGTGCTCGGCAAACCGGGCCAGTTCAATGTGGCCCATGGCGGCCTCGGCCAGCGGGTCCCAAAGATCGCTGCGGACCGGCCGCCCGCTCAACGCCTGGAACGTCATCGGCGTCACAAACTGCTGCGCCGCTACCGTCATCAGCACCTGGACTTCAGCGCCCAATTCGCGCAGACCACGCGTCAGCTCGCAAGCTTTATAGGCCGCGATGCCGCCGCTGACTCCCAGCAGAATGCGGCTTCCTTTTAGTGTTTCGGTCACCGTCGTACCCCTGTGCCATTTGCGAAATATCTTAGCGGTTTGCGCGGCAAAATCCGGATTCTTTGGCGTCAATTGTCGGCTAAGGTCGCATTTCTTTGGCTGGAGCTTGAACATGCGTCTGAATCAGTTGCCGCCAGCGGAACGCCCGCGCGAGCGCTTGTTGCGCTGCGGCGCCCAGGCGTTGACCGAAATCGAATTGTTGGCCTTGTTTCTGCGTACCGGTGTCGCCGGTCAAGACGCCCTCGAATTGGCGCAGTCATTGCTCATCAACCACGGTGGACTGCCCGGGCTGCTGCGGGCGGGTGCCGGGCAATTGTTGGCCGCGCGCGGTCTGGGGCCGGCCAAAGCCACGCAACTGCTGGCAGCGTTGGAGTTGAGCCGTCGCTTTCTGGAAGCCGGCCTGCGCCAGGGCGAAATGCTGACCGATCCAGCACGCGCCGGTGAATACCTGTCGATGCAGTTGCGCCCGCATTTGAACGAGGTCTTCGCCGTCATCTTTCTGGACAATCAGCACCGCATGCTGGCTTTCGAGGAACTGTTTACCGGCACCATCAATAGCACCGAAGTGCATCCACGCGAGATTGTCAGGCGGGCACTCGCGCACAACGCCGCCGCCGTCATCCTGGCGCACAACCATCCTTCTGGCGTCGCCGAGCCGAGCGTGGCGGACCAATCACTGACCCGCCGGATTGTCGAAGCGATGGCGCTGATCGGTGTGCGCGTACTCGACCACTTCATCGTCGGTGCCGGACCGCCGACCTCGCTGGCGGAGCGGGGCATGCTGTAGGCAAAAGGCGGTTGCCGCACCGACGTTGGCCAAAAAAATCCGGCCGCAGCCGGATCGTTGCAAACGGGTGCCGCCGCCGCGATCAATGGTCGGTCATCTCAAAACCAATTTTGCTCATGCCGATGTTTTTCGCCGAGCCCATCACATCGGCCAGCACTTGGTATTGGGTGGACGGATCGGCCTTGATCTGCAGCATCGCCTGCGGGTCTTTACGCGATTCGATCTGCAACTCAAGCTCGAACATATCCTGCGAAAACGGCCGTCCGTTCCAGAACAATTGTCCGGACGGATTGATCGCCAGATTGATCGGTGGCGGCGGTTCTTTGTCGGGCTTGACCGTCGTTTTCTGCGGCAGATCGATCATGATGCGCTGGGTCATCACCGGCGCGGTAATCATGAAAATGATCAACAACACGAGCATCACGTCGACCAACGGCGTGACGTTCATGTCCGCCATCGGGCCACCGGATTGATTGCTGGAGAATGCCATCTTGGTTTCCTTGCTGCGGGCTTGAGCTTATTTCTTTTCCGGCTCGGTGATGAAACCGATCTTTTTCATGCCGGCGGTCTTGGAGATGCTCATCACTTCCTGCAGCAGGCGATATTGCGTCTCTTTGTCTGCACGAATCTCCAGCAACGGCTGCGGCTCACGGCGGGCTTCGATACGCAACTGCCGATCCAGGCCATCTTTCAACACCGGCGCATCGTTCCAGTACAGGCTGCCGTTGGCCTGCACCGACACAGTGATCGGTGGCGGCAATTTTTCCTCCGCAACGGTCATCGATTTTTTCGGCAACTCGATCTTGATTTTGTGCGACATCAACGGCGCCGTGATCATGAAAATGATCAACAGCACCAGCATCACGTCCACCAACGGGGTGACGTTGATCTCGGCCATGATGCCGTCACCACCTTTCGAAAAAGCCATGCGTTTGCTCCCGGACTGCCTGGATGAACCTGTAGTTGCCTGTGCGCTCTGGGTTTACTTGCCGGCCTTGCCCATGTGCACCGCTTCCACACGCGAACCGGTGGCGAAGAAGTCATGCAGATCGTGCGCGAATTCGTCGAAACGGGAATTGATCTTGTGGTTGGAGCGATTGAAGAAGTTGTACGCCAACACCGCCGGAATGGCGACGCCCAAGCCGAGCGCGGTCATGATCAGCGCCTCGCCGACCGGACCGGCAACCGCGCCGATCGAGGCTTCGCCGCTGGCACCGATGCGGATCAAAGCGTGATAGATGCCCCAGACCGTACCCAACAGGCCAACAAACGGCGCCGTGGAGCCGGTGGTGGCAAGCCAGGTCAAGCCGTTCTCCAACCGTGAACTTTCGCGGGCAACGGCTTGGCGCAAGGCGCGATCAATGAACTCGGAGCGATTCAGCGCTTCGACCAGACGCGAGCCTTCGTTGCGTTGATGGTGGGCGGCCGCGCCCGCGCAATCCAGCGCCAACTTGGAAAATGGCTCGGAGGCAGGCTGCTCTTCCATGAAACGCACCGCGTCGGCGGCCGAGGTGGTTTCCCAGAAGGTGCGCATGACTTTTTCCATGCGGCCGGTGATGCGCAGGTTCTGCATGGTGTTGATGACGATGTAAATCCAACTGCCCAGTGACATCAGCACCAAGGTCACCAATACCGTCCAACCGAGGTAATCCAGATTCGATGCCAAGTGGGCAAAGTCCATGCCTTGCAGCGCCGCCGCGTTGGTTTCATGGGCGCCCGAGGCCATCGCTTCGGCGCCCGGCGGAACCGCGGCGGAAGTGATCGCGGTGTTGGCGGCATCGGCCACTGCCGCGTCTGCCGGAGCAGTAATTCCTGCATCGGCAGGCTGAGTCGAGGTCTGATCTTGGAGCATGGCTATACCTTTCGCTGGGCGGAGTTGAGTGGACGGGATGCTGCGGTGAGTTTAGAGGGAGAACTTGATCGGAACCAACACGCGACCCTGGATCGCTCTTCCATCGCGAATTTCGGGGTTGAACTTCCAGTTGCGGGCGGCCCGGATGGCTTCCTGGTCGAGTTCGCGAACGCGGCTGGACTTCTGGATCTGGATGTCGATCGGATTGCCGTCGATACCCACGGTAATGATCAGCACGACTTCACCTTCCTGGTGCCGACGCATGGCCGCTGGCGGATAGCGCGGTGGCCGCATCCGGCGATAGCTCGGATCCTCGCTGGCGCCACGATCAGCTTGAATCTGTGGCTGCGGCGGCGCGGGCGGTGCCGGTGGTGGGGCTTCTTCGGCCATCGGCAAGGCTTCCTCGAACACCATTTCCGGTGGCGGTTCTTCCTGCGGTATCGGCGTCGGGCGCTTTTCGATGACCTTGGGCTCGATCTGCTTCGGCGGCTCTGGTGGCGGCGGCGGCGGCGGCGGCGGCGGCGGCGGCGGTTCGAGAAAAACCACCTCGACCGAATCTTTCTGCTCGTCGTCTTCCGCCTGCGGCGGCTTCATCGGTGCCAGCAAAAACAGGAACACACTCGCGTGTAGGGCGATGGCAAAAGACTGCGCAAAGACCCGGCGCATGCTGAAGGTTTGTAGATCGATGTCACGGGGGTCGCTGGACATGGCACTAAATCTCGTTGGGCCGTTCGCTAGACTTTTACCGACCCGATGCTTGCGGGCAAGCGCACGGTGGCGGGCAAGTATAGCGACTGAACCGGTGGCGAACTAGGTTCCGCACCGGAACCGGCTGGTGCGTTGCGGATAGAAGAAACGGCGGTGGCGCCGGGTTGGGGTTGCGCGGAGGGTTATGGCTAGTTTCGGCGATTGCTCCGCAACCAGGATTCGGCGTTCTTCTTGGTGCTGGGAAATTGCGCGGCTTTCTCGAACGCAGCAACCGCCGCCGCCTTGTGGTCGAGCGCGAGTTCGCTGTTGCCGAGCGTCAGCCAGCACTCGCCTTCCTGTTTGAAGGGAACCCGCTTCAGTGCCTCCAGGGCCGCCGCTCTGGCCGCTTCCGGTTGGTCGGCGGCGTACAGCCAGTAGGCCTGTTGGAACTTCATGTCGCCATCGGGGGCGAACTCGGCGGCCTTGCCGTACGCCGCCGCCGTCTTCACCGAATCTTCGCCCTGGGCATAGATATTGGCCAGCAGCGAATAGCTCGCCAGATTGGCCTTCATGATGCCTTTGGCGAGCGCCTCCTCAACAATCTGTGCGCCTTTGGCCACTTGTTCGGCGACCGCGTACAACTGCGCCAGTTGGCGCAATTCGGCTTCGGTTTTCAGCAAACCGGAACTGTAGGCTCGATCCATCAAGGCCAGCGCCTTTGGTTGCTGTTCGGCATCGATATATAAATTGGACAGCTGCCGAATAATGTTCTTGTCATCGGGGTTGGACGCCAGCACCGACTCGGCAAAAGCAATCGCTTCGGCCGGTTGCTCACTCTCTGCATAGGACTGGATCAGCAGGGCGTTCCAGTTGTTGTTGGGTTTCTCTGCCAGAGCGATTGCTTGCTTGAGGTTCTCTACCACCAGCGGATAATTCTCCTGCATGTAATACGCTTGGCCTTTGACGGCGTACATCAAAGCTTTCTGAACGCCAGATTCCTTGAGGAAACGATCCGCCATCGCGATCGCTTGGTCGAATTGGTCTTCCTGCAGATAGAGCTGCGCATTGGCCTGCATCAAGGCAAACTGGGAGGCATTGGGCAGGCCATCGAGGGCAATGGCGGCGGCGTTGAAGGTGATCGCTTTTTTGCCATCTTCGTCGCGTTCATAGGCGATCGAGCCGAGGATCTGATTGGCAAACGCTTTCTCGAACGGGCTGGCTTTGGCGTCATCCAAGATGGATTGAAAGGTCGTCTCGGCGACGGCGTAATCCGGTTTGTTGAACGCATCAATCCCTTTCGACGCAAGCTTGCCAAGTTTCGGTGACCATTTGTCTTCGTGTTCCTTGCGGGTGCTGTTTGGGTAGAGATTTTCGGCCAAGCTGTTCTTGCCGCCTTTGTCTGACTTGGCTTCATGCCGCGATTTGCGATCTGCGGAGCGATCCACCGAGTCGGCCTGTGCAAAATTGCCGGCAAGCAAGGCCAGACCGAATCCGGCCGCGATCAACCATCGGGAAAGCAGTTGCCACTTCATTTGATCTCCTCCTCGAACCAGGGCCGTCTTGGGCCGTGTTGCCACTGAACAACGGTGCCAGAGCGTAGCGGCAGCGGTGATCGCCGACAACTGTCACCTGTTTGAAATGGTTTGGCCGCGCCGAGACCGAGCGTTTTCCTGCTCCGATCAGCATGCATTGCGAGCCGCCTAAAGCGTGGCGATATCACGCTTGGCAAATGCTACCCGTTCGGCCGGTTGCTTGGCCAGAGCGCCGGCCGCCTCCAACGCCTGCACTTTGCGCAGACGATGCAACAGCCCGTGGCCGTTGGCCATCTGGATCGCCAGGCCCGGCCGCGCGTTCAGTTCCAGAAGCAACGGGCCCAGGGTTTTGTCGAGCACGATATCGACACCAACATAGCCTAGCTCGACCAGGTCGTAGGCCTGCGCCGCAATCAGCAGCAGTTGATCCCAGTGCGGAATGTGCAGACCGACGATGCTGCTCTCGGTGTCCGGATGTTCGCCAATCAGCTCCCGACCCCAGACCCCGCGTCGGGTGATGCCGGTGGCCAGGTCGATGCCGACGCCGATGGCGCCTTGATGCAAATTGGCCTTGCCGTCCGACAGTCGTGTTGGCAACCGGATCATCGCCATCACCGGATAGCCGAGGAAACTGATGATGCGGATATCCGGCACGCCCTTGTAGCTGACCTGATCGAAGACTGGGTCGAACTGAACCAGGTATTCGACCAGCACATGATCGGGCTGGCCGCCGAGCGAGAATAATCCGGAGAGCATGTTCGACAAGTGATGATCGAATTCTTCGCGACTGAGCAGGGCGCCGTTGGCGCGCCGATAACGATCACCGCGGCGTCCGCTGATCACCAGGATGCCGTCGCCACCGGAACCGTGCGCGGGCTTCACCACAAAACCTTCGCGGTTTTTAAGTTTTTCGTGCAGCTCGTCGATTTCGTGTTCTTCCCGCACCACCGCATACAGCTGCGGTACCGGCAAACCGGCCGCCAGCGCCAGCCGCTTGGTGATCAGTTTGTCGTCCACCCGGGGATAAAACCGCCGCTGGTTGTACATCAGCACGAATTCGGCGTTGCGTTGGCCAATGCCAGACAAACCAATCGCGTGCAGGCGCTTGGCGATGGTAAAGGGATTGAGCACGGTGTCAGTCCGCCACCCTGGGTGCGGCCGCGACTGGCGCGGGTGTGATCGGATCTTCGGCAAGGGCGCGGAAGCGAAACAGCTCGCTGATCCGGTAACCCGAGTAGCGCCCGATCAACAAGGTAAGCGCGAACAACACCAGCAGCAGTTCCGGGAACACAAAAATCAGGTGCGCCAGCCAGCGGATATTCATCACCAGAAACGCCAGCACGGCGACGATCAAGGTACCGATGCCTTCGCTCATGGCAAACGCCGCGCCGCGTTCTTCCCAGGCCACCGACATGCGCTCGATGGTCATCGTCATGATGACAATCGGGAACAAGGCAATCGACAGGCCTTGCTCGATACCCAGACGATTGCTGACCACCGACACCAGCGCCATCAGAAACACCACCAGGATCAACACCGCTGTCAATCTCGGCACCAGCAACAGGCGTAATTTCTCCAGGTAAAAGCGCACCAGCAAACCGAGTCCGACGACGGTGACAAACAAGGTGACGCCGGCCAGCAATTGGGTTTCCCGAAATGCCAGCGCCACCAGTACCGGCATGAAAGTTCCAAAGGTTTTGATGCCTACGATGTTGCGCAAGATCAACAGCAGGAAGGCACCGATCGGCATCATCAGCAGCACCCGGTAGACATCTTGAGTCTGCAACGGCAGGTTGAGTAGTGAATACGCCACCAGGTTGCGATCCTTGGCTTCGAGTCGACCCTTGGCGACCGCGAGGGCGTCATCGATGGTGCGCTGCACGGCGAACTCGACGTGCGCGCGCGGATTGTTTTCCACTTCCAGAATGGGTTTCTGGCTGATGCTCCAGAGGAACATGTCTTCCGGCCAGGTTTCGGCGCCAGTGTCGGTGCTGATGGTGTCCCAACGATGGCTTTCGCTATCCCAAACTTGCAGGAACGGCATCAACTGGGCATTGGCGTTGGTTTCGACCAAAGCCAGGCCGTGGATCACCCGCGCCGCGATCCGCCGATCGGCCAGCAAGTCTTTGGCGAGATGGGCACGCGCTTCCGGGGTTGGCTTGCGTTCCAGCAACAACGCCACCTCACCCGGTGGATTGGCCGCGTTCAGCCGCCGCACCAGTTCGCCGGCAAACGAAGCTGAGTCCACCGATTTTTCGCGCACCTGTTCCAGCAAGGCGCTGCGAGCGGTGGTGTAGGGCTCCACCGTTTGCGCCGCCACCGCCAGTCGCGGCTCGGTGTCGTCAAAGTCTGCATGCTGATCCCGATACACGGTGGCGCGGTAGTACAACGCCTGGGTACCGCGGCCACGGCGCAACTGCCACTGCACGGCGCGCGTGCGCTTGCCGAGTTCGATGTTCATGCCGTAGTTGCGGGCAACGAATTTTTCGTCGATCACATCGTAACCGGGCGGATTTCTCGGTATCTGCAAGGTCACTTTATTGGGGCCGGACTTGGCTTCGAATTCGACCCGCGCCTGCACCTCCCAAATCTCCGACTGCTGCTGTGCTTGCAGCGGAAATTTGAGCACCTGCCATTTGTAATAGAAGGCGCCCAAGCCGATCAGCGAGATGACCAAGGCCAGCAAATAGAGTTGCGTTTTCTTCATTGCCAGCAGCCCGCGTTGCCGTCGTTTGGGTGCGGCAGTATAACGATGCCATCGGCGCCGGAGGATGGCGGCGGGGTCATTCGGCGGGCCTCTCCACGGCGCCGACACGGCGGCATGCGCGGTGCTGCCAAGCGCTCCGCATCGGCGAAGCGTCGGCACCACGGCCAACCAGCTCAGCGACCGTTTGCCGTTTGATTCGGTGCCGCTGCCAAGCGCTTAAAAGCGATGCGTGAAGCCCGCGCGCAGGCGATTGTCGGGCAACATCTGGATGCCGCTATTGCCTTCGTTGATGCGCCAGGACCAACCGAGCTCAAAAGCATTGCTGGCGCCGAAATTGGCGCGCAGCGCGGGTCCGAGCAAAACCGAGCGGCTGCTGGTGTCGCTGGCCCGAACGCCGGCGAGCCGGTCTTCGCCTTTTTGTTCGCCACTCAGGTTCAGCACCACGGCGACGCTTTTGTCATGTTCCAGCTTGAGGTAACGGCCAGTACTGACATTCCAGTGCACTTCGTTGGCGTAACGGTAGTCAAAATCGCCGCGACGACGAATGCCGTACTGAAACCCGACATCGCCCAACCATCGTTGCTGCCGCCAACGCAAATTGCTGCCAAAGATGAAGTCGGTGCTGCCACTACCCAAAGCCAGGTCGTGGCCATGGATGGCACTCGCTGGTTCGCCGTGCTTGGCCAAGTTGGCGGTGACGCCGTCGTGATGGCCTTCCTCGAGCTCTTCGGCGATGCGCCCGGAAGCGCCGGTGGCGAACTTGATTCCGCCCAAAACCTGCCAGGCGATAAAGCCGTCTTCGGAGCTTTTGCGAACCAGGTCATAGCTCGCCACCAAGGAAGTATCACCGATACCGTTGACGCTGCCCTGGTCCAGCACTTCGCCCTCCTGACGGGTGAACTTGCGGTGGATGTAAGGCAGCGTGCCTTGCACCGCCCACGGGCCGTGCCGATAACCAACCGCTAACTGGGTGAACCAGGAATCGAGCGCCTGGCCGGCCGGGTTGTCGATCTTGTGGCCATCTTCAAACACGTCTTTGAAGTTGGTGTACTGCTCGGAGATACCGGCATACATACCGGTACCACTGGCGCCTTCGGCGAGTTCTGCGGTGTAGATCGCACACAGATCGCAGGCGCTGGCGCTGGTGCCGAGCGCGAGCAGGCCAAGGCCGATCGCGACTTGCTTGTTTTTCAACATCGATTTCACCGTCGTGCTTGATTTTGGGAAGCGCGATGGTAGGTGCCGAGCACGGGAATGCCCATGCGGCAAAGCGCCGCGGCCAAGCAACGCGCCACGCTCAGGCAACGGTCACCGCCGCTGCATACTCGCGTTTGCGCTGCTGATCAATGCAGCCAGTGGCCACCGCGTTTGCGCAACAGCGGCCGCGGCCCCGGCTCGCTGCTGACGCTTTCATCGGCGCCAGGGGGCTGGTTGCGCCAATACTGCTGCACGTCGGCGACCGCACCGGCAACACTGTTCAAAGCGAGTTCGAACTCGTCTTCGCTGAGGTGATCGGTGGCCTCGGATTCGGCGGTTTCTGGGTCAAACATGCCTTCTTCCGCCGCGACCGTGATCAACGGCGACAGCAAATCCAGCAACGCGGGATCGGTGCGCATGCGGTTCTCCCACAGCGCTGAACGCAGATCGACGCCAAGCGAGAACCCCTCGCACCAGCCACGCGCCGACAGCGCCGTGCTCGATTCAGTCACCGGCGCGGTGGCGGCCTCCGGGTGCGTCGCCAGGTAGTCATCCTCATCGTCGCCGTCGACCGCTTCGATTTCACCAAAGATCGGCTGATAGCTCAGCGTTTCGAGCTCCTGCACGATGCTGTTGTAGAGCTTGATCAACAGCGCCAGAATCTGATTGGCCTCGGCCTCGTTGCTGAAACCGGCCTCGGCCGGCACGACGTGACCCAGCCATTCGCTGGCCGGAATCGGATCGGGGCCGATCACTACCGCGGTCAGCAAGCCGTGCACTGCATCGAGCATCATGCCACCGGCATTGGCGCGCGCCAGCAAGAACTCGTGCAAAGTATCGAGCTCGCGGGTTTCCAGGCCATAGGGTGCGCTATCGACCATCATTGGAGGGTCACCCAGGCCGGGGCGTGATCGCTGGGCCGCTCCCAGGATCGCGGTGCGGTGTCGATGCCGGCCGCGACCACGCGCTGGCGCAGCGCATCGCTGACCAGCAACAGATCGATCCGCAAACCCTGATTGCGCCGAAACGCTGCGGCCCGATAGTCCCACCAACTGTAGTGGCCGCCGTCGTCGTGGCACAGGCGAAAACTGTCGTGCAGGCCGAGCGCCAGCAAGCGTTGCAGGGCGGCGCGTTCGGCGCTGCTGCAGAGCACCTGTTCGTACCAGGATTCCGGGTCGTAGACATCCCGATCCTCCGGCGCAATGTTGAAGTCGCCCAGCACCACCAATCGCGGGTGGCTGCGCAATTCTTCGGCAATCCAGGCGGTCACCGCCTGCAACCATTCGAGCTTGTAGCGAAACTTGTCCGATTGTGGATCCTGACCATTGACCACGTACAGATTGATCACCCGGAGGTCGTTCACAGTGGCCGCCAACACCCGGCGCTGCAGATCGGCATAGCCGGGAATCTCGGTAACGATCGCGCTTTGCGCCGCACGCGCCAACAGCGCGACCCCGTTATAGGTTTTCTGACCAGAGACGACTGCCTGATAGCCCAGCGCCGCCAACTCGGCATGTGGGAACGCCGCGTTCTCCTGTTTGATTTCCTGCAGGGCCAACAGATCGGGCTCGGCTTGACCTGCCCATTCCAGCAAATGCGGCAGCCGTACCTTCAACGAGTTGACATTCCAGGTCGCGATTTTCATTGCGCCATGTTAGCAAACGCCGCTGGCTTGACCGAGCACGCTGCCCAGTGCGCAGCGGCTGCACTACGATGCGCGTATGCCCACCGTGCTGCCCGATCACGATCACGCCATTGCGCTGCTGCTGCAGGTGCCGTGGTTTGCCGGTTTGCCGGAGCCTGCCCGGGCGCTGTTGCTGGAGGGCTGTGAATGGTTGTCGTTGCCCGGCGGCGAAGTCCTTTTCCATGAGGGCGACGCCACCGACGCCGCCTATCTGGTGTTGAGCGGCAGTCTTGGCGCGTTTCGTCGCACCGCCAGCGGTAGCGAACGCATCGGTCTGGTAGTGATGGGTGAAAGCGTCGGCGAGCTCGGCGTGTTGATTCAACGACCACGTGCCGCCACCGTGCGCGCGCTGCGCGACAGCGAAGTACTCAGGCTACCGGCGGCGCATCTGGAAGCCCTGGGTGCGCAGTACCCGGTGGCTTTGGTCGGCTTGGCCAGACTGGCCTTGCGCCGCGCCAGTGCACCGCGCGACGAGCGTTATCAGCAGGCGACGCCACGCACCTTCGCCCTGCTGCCGCAATGCCCGGGCGTTGACGGGATCGGTTTTGCGCAAGTGCTCGCGCGATCACTGGCGGCGTATGGCAGTGTGCGCATTCTCGGCCCATCCGATCACCAGCTCTCCAGTGCGCAGTGTCTCGCCATCGAAACCGAGGCGCATTTTGTGCTCTATGTCGCTGACGGCGTCGATGGCGAATGGCGCGGACGCTGCCGCCGTCAAGCCGATGCCTGGTTGCTGCTCGCCGACGCCCGCGCCGAGGCCGACCCGCAGTGGGAGCTGGCGCAGGTGTTGCCGCCCGAGTCGTTGCCGCCACCACAACATTTGATCCTGCTGCATTCGGGATCGCTGCTGCTCGGTGCCGGCCGCCGCTGGCAGCGTCGATCGCCGTCTTGCGGTCTGCACCACGTTCGCCACGATGCCGATATTGCGCGGGTCGCCAGGCTGCTCAGCGGGCAAAGTCTCGGGTTGGTGCTCAGTGGCGGTGGTGCCCGCGGCTTTGCCCACATCGGCGTCATCAAAGCCCTGCTCGAAGCCGGCTTTGCCATCGATTCGGTCGGCGGCACTTCGATCGGTGCGGTGATTGGCGCCGGCCTCGCCGCCGATTGGTCGGTCGATGAGATGACCGAAAACTATCGTCGCTGTTTTTACGAAACCAATCCGCTGTCGGATTACACCTTTCCGTTTGTCTCGCTGGTCGCCGGTCGCAAAGCATCGCGCCTGCTGAAGGAGACCTTTGGTGAGCGCGAAATCGAAGACCTGCTGCTGCCCTACTTTTGTGTTTCGGCCAACCTGACCCGTGGCGAAGTGGCGGTGCATCGCACCGGCTGCCTGTGGCAGTGGCTGCGCGCGTCGATTGCGATTCCGGGCGTGCTGCCGCCGGTTTGCCGGGGCGGTGAAGTGTTTGTGGATGGCGGCGTCATCAACAACTTGCCGGTCGGCATCATGCGCGCGCAACATCCGGGCGAGGTGATCGCGGTGGACATCGGTGGCGACCGTGCGATCGAAGCCAAAGTCGATGAAGTCAATTTGCCGCCATTCTGGCGACTGCTCGCCCAGGCCTTTCAGCCGCAGCGGCGACCGAGTCTCACCCAGATCCTGCTGCGCGCCGGCATGGTCAATGCCGCCAGCGCGGCACTGGAGGCGCGCACCCAATCAAGCCTGCTGTTGACGCCGCCAACCGACGATATCGATCTGCTCGAATGGAAAGCCTTCTACCGCGCCATCGACCGTGGCTATCAGCACACGCTGCGCATTGTCGGCGGCCGCAAGGATGCGCTCAGCGATGCGCTACCGAGCCTGTTCTGATAGCGGCGTGCGAGCACCACAACAATGCGCTGGGCCGCGTTGCCAGCTGGAGTTGATGCCTCCCGCTCGACCATCAGCGCGGGCAATTGGCCGCTAAGGCGTCGCGCAGAAATAACTTGCGCAGATTGCGCAGGACTTTCGTTCGCCTGCAAGGCGCACAAAGGGGAGCATAGTCGGACTATGTGCCGCTTTGTGCAACGACGCAGGCGGGCAATAAGGACCAGCAAGATGGGTAAGTTATTTCTGCGCGACGCCTAAGTCCGGTGGATTGGCGCATCCACCCGCTAACGCTCGGACTCGGGCGGGGCGTATTCGGCATCGCGCAACTCGCCGCGCTGAAACATCACACTGCTGGCTTGATACCAGGTGATCGCCTCGGCGAGCAAGTCATCGCGCGGTGTCGGCAACGGCGTGGCACCATCGCCGTCGGCATCGGGAAGCTGCTGGAGCACCAGGCGTTGCGGCTTGAGGATGCTGAGCACGCCGGCTTTCAACAAGCCCAGTTGCTGATAGGTAGCCAGCAAGGCACGCTCGCGGCCGGGTGCCAGTTGGGCCAGGTCATAGCCGAAAAACTGACTGCGATAACTCATGCCCAGTTTGCCAAGCAGGGTGGGCGCCAGATCGATCTGGCTCATCAACCGATCCACCCGCTCGGGCGGGAAATATTTGGGTGAATAGAACAACGCCGGAATGTGATAACGGCGCACCGGCAGATCCACCCGACCGGCGCTGGAGGCGCAATGGTCGGCGACGATCACGAACACGGTGTTGTCAAACCACGGCTGGCGGCGCGCGCGTTCGATAAAATTGCCGATCGCCCAATCGGTGTACTTGACCGCGCCGTCGCGGCCGGTCTTGGAGGGAATATCGATGCGGCCCTCGGGATAAGTGTAGGGACGGTGGTTGGATACCGTCATGATCTGGCCGAAGAATGGACGGCCGCGTGCGGCGCTGGCATCGAACGTGTTCAAGGCCAGCGTGAACAGATCCTCGTCGGCGACACCCCAGATGGTTTCGTGGTGAATCTGTGCCGGCGCCAGCGCCGTGCGATCAATCACCTGATAGCCGTTGGCGGTGAAGTATTGCTGCATGTTGTCGAAATAACTGTAGCCACCGTACAAAAACAACAACTGATAATCTTTTGCTGCGAGCACGCTGCCAAGACCAAACAGATGGTCGTTGTGCGGCCGCTTGACGATCGCTTCACCGGGACTTGGCGGCACGCCAATCGACAACGCTTCGAGGCCGCGCACAGTGCGATTGCCGGTGGCGTAAAGCTGCGTGAAGAACTGACTGTTACTGGCCAAGCGATCCAGATTGGGGGTCAAGCCTTTGCTGTTGCCGAAGCTCGACATGAAATCCGCCGACAGGCTTTCGATGCTGATCAACACAATATTGGGGTGCTGTTCGGGACCGCGATTGACGATATCGCGCTCGATGCCGTGGTCGTGCCGAAAGCGGGCTTCCGGCGTCGCCAGCAATCGCCGCAGGTCACCGTCCAGCGTGTCGGCCGGTTGCTGCCGATAAAAGCTCAGGTAGTCGAGTTCGGCGTGGCGATAGGCGGAAAAGAATTGGTAGATGCCGTTGCGACCGATCTGGTCGGCGTAATTGTTCTTGGGCAGCGCCAGACTGTCCGCATCCAGCAGCCACAAATCCAGCGCCGCGAAGGTGATCGCAAACAGCAAAAAAGCGCCCCGCTGCGACCCAGTGACCGTTTGCGGATCCGGCCACCACCAGGAGCTGAGCAAGCCATAGATCACAGCGGTGGTCAGCGCCAACCCGCACAAGATCGCTGGCATCGGATAGGACTGCCAGATATTGCCAACGACTTCGGTGGTGTAGACCAGATAATCGACCGCGATAAAATTGAAGCGCACGCCGAACTCGTCCCAGAACAACCACTCGCTGACGGCAACCAACACCAATACCGCAAGCGCCAGCAACACCGCGATCTGCACCAACACGCTATGCAGCGTGCGCCAGCGACCGGGCTTGGGCAACAGGCTCTGCAACGCCACCAAGGGCAATGCCAACAACGCGAAAGTCGCCAGATCGTAGACCAAACCCATCGGCACACTGATCCAGACCAGCAACCACGGCAGCTCCTGGCGCGCCGCAACCAGCAACCCACAACGGGTGAGCAGGGCCAGCGCAAAAAAAGCGATCGCCAAGCCGAGCACAGGTCGCAACAGATTTTTCATCGAGTGATTTGCAGACTGGGTATAGCAAACATGCTTGAACCGGTTGGCACCCGCGCCTGGGCGTCGCCACTTTGGTGGACCGGGCTACCGGACGATCAGTTACCCCGCTACTGCTAGTGGCTTGATCTGCGCCAGCTGTTGCCGGTTTTGGTGCACGCGCCACAAGTCCAGGGCTTCCTGCATTCGCAGCCATGATTGCGGCGTGGTGTTGGTCAGTCGGGCAATGCGGGCGGCGAGTTCCGTGCTCAGACCGCGCTTCTCATGCAGCAACTCGGAAACGGTAAGTCGCGATACCAGCAACCGCTTGGCAAACTCGGTTTGCGTCATGCCGAGCTCGGGAAACACGTCTTCGCGCAGGACGGCGCCAGGGTGGGTGGGACGACGGGTGGGATCTCTCAAGCTCATCAGTGGTAATCCTCCAGGTTGATCGCGTTGGCGTCTTCGCCCGCGAAACGAAAGGTCAGCCGCCAATTGCGAGATACCCAAACCGCATAGGTCCCCTTGCGTTCGCCCTTGAGCGGGTGGAAGCGGTAGCCCGGCAAATCCATATCTTCGGGTTTCACGGCTGCATCCAAACGGTCCAGCAAGCGCTCGATCCGCGCCGCATGGCGGGCCGGTATGCCACGGTAATCGCTCTTGCTGAAAAACCGCTCCAGACCCTTGTGTTTGAAAGTGCGGTTCATGCGGCCCTGTTATTGGAGACGATGCATTGTATGCCAAACCATTACACGGTCAAGCGCCTCGGGTCCGGTTGGATCGCGCCACCCGCAACCACCGTGGTTTTCCACACGGGCCAACGAGCGCAGACCTAAACCCGGATTTGGCGGCAACTGGGCAACGGCTGGCAAAAGCAATCGGCTTCACTGGCGTGGGCCGAAGACGGTGGCCGCACCAGCGCTCGGGCGGTACCCGGGAGCGGCGCTATTTACCGATACAAAAAGTGCCGAAAATCGCGCCGAGCAAATCGTCGGCCAGGTATTCACCGGTGAGTTCGGACAACGCCTGTTGCGCCAACTTGAGTTCCTCGGCAGCGAGTTCACCGGCGCGTTCGATCAACAGTCGCGACTCCGCCAGCGCGACGTGGGCGGCTACCCGTTCCAAGGCCGCGACGTGGCGGGCCCGCGCCGAAAAGCTGCCGTCACCGCCGTCACCACAACCGGCAAACTGCGCCAGCAGCGTGCGCAGCTGGTCGAGGCCGGCGCCGGTCTTGGCGGAAACGCCGATGTGCACTTCGCCGTCACCGCTCGGTGCCAACGCGGCGCTTGGCGACAAGTCCATTTTGCTATGCACAATCAGCCGCATCGCCGCGGCGGGCGCTTCGGCAACCAGCGCGTCCAGGGCTTCCGGTTCCGCCGGATCGAGCACAATCAACGCCAGGTCAGCGCGCTCCAGTTCGCCGCGCGCACGCTGCATGCCGGCTTGTTCGATCAGGTCGGTGGATGCCCGCAGACCGGCGGTATCGACCAGGGTTATCACCATCCCGTCGACCAGCACCGGCTCGCGCAAGACGTCGCGGGTGGTGCCGGCCAGCGCGGTGACGATGGCGCGATCGGCACCAGCGAGCGCGTTGAGCAAGCTGGATTTTCCCGCGTTCGGGCGGCCGATCAGCACGGCGTGCAAGCCGTCGCGCAAGCGTTGCCCATGCCGCGTTGCCTGCAACACGGCGTGCACGCTGGCGGTCAAGTCGGCGAGTTCGGCACGCAGATGGCCATCGCTCAGGAAATCGATTTCTTCTTCGGCAAAATCGATTGCCGCCTCAATGCCAAGGCGGGCATGGATCAGTGCTGCTTGCAGCGCCTGGACCCGTTGCGAAAACTCGCCATCGAGCGAACGCAAAGCGGCCCGCGCCTGTGCCGCCGATTGGCTGGCGATCAGGTCGGCGATTGCCTCGGCTTGGGCAAGATCAATCTTGCCGTTGAAATAAGCGCGTTCGGAAAACTCGCCGGCGCGCGCTGGCCGCGCGCCCAGCGCGACGGCGGCCTTGACCAGTTGCTGCAAAACCACCGGCGCGCCGTGTGCTTGCAGTTCCACCACATCTTCGCCGGTAAATGAGTGCGGGCCGACAAAGTAAAGAGCGATGCCTTGATCGATCAGCTGCCGGTGCTGATCTCGAAACTTCACCAGCTCGGCCCGCCGGGGCTTCAGCCGGCGACCACAGATCGCCTCGGCAACGCTGCGGGCACTGGCACCAGAAAGCCGGACGATGCCGATGCCGCCAGCCCCGGTTGGGGTGGCGATGGCGGCAATCGTGTCGTGGCGACCGGGCATAAGTCGTGGTTACGGCAGCGGCATCAGCTGTTGGCGCGAGCCTGGTGCAGGCGACGAGTGATCCACCATTGCTGGAGGATGCCAAGGGTGCCGTTGACGGTCCAATACAACACCAGACCCGAGGGGAAAAAAATCATGATTGCGGAAAACGCGAGCGGCATGTACTGCATGATCTTCTGCTGCATCGGGTCCATGCCGACCGGCGCTGGCGACATTTTCTGCGTCGCCCACATGGTCAGCGCGTTGAGCACCGGCAGCACGAAATACGGATCGTAGGCGGAAAGGTTGGTCAGCCAACCGAAAAACGGTGCGTAGCGCAGCTCGACACTTTCGATCAACACCCAATACAACGCGATGAACACAAACATCTGCGGAATGATCGGTAGACAGCCGCCCGCCGGATTGATTTTTTCCTTTTGATAGAGCTCCATCATCGCCTGATTGAGCTTCTGCCGGTCATCGCCATAGCGCTGCTTGATCGCCTCCATGCGCGGCTGCACTTCGCGCAAGCGGGCCATCGATCGATACTGTGCCGAAGCCAGCGGAAACAGCAGCAGCTTGATCAGCACCGTCGTCAGAATGATCGCCACGCCCCAGTTGCCGGCCAGTTTGTGCATCGGGTTCAGCAGGTAGCGAAACACCGGCTCGGCAAACAAACGCACCTTGCCGTAGTCCATCGCCAGGCCCATGCCCGGCGCGATGGTGTCCAGCGTCTGCTGCAATTTCGGGCCCAGATAGAGCCGGGTCTCGGTGTTGACGGTGGCGCCAGGCGCCACCTCGAAACTGGGCCCGACTTGCCGAATCAGATAGCGCGGCTGACCCTGGTAATCCAGGACCTGGGTGCTGTAGTCCATTTTCTGGCCGGCATCAGGAATCAACGCGGCCAGGAAATAGTGTTGCAGCATGGCGGCCCAACCACCGCTGATGACGCGTTTGAGCGGTGTCTCGGCAAAATTCTTGAACGCCAGCTTCTCAAACTTTTCTTCGGGGCTATACCAAGCGGCACCGACAAAACTGAACTGCTGCGGATCGGAGAACGAAAAGCCGCCGGCCTTTGGCGGTGGCGCGCTGCGCTGCAATTGTGCGTAGGCATTCCCGCGCCAAGGCGCGGTGCCGGTATTTTGTACCGACTGAAGTTGCCGGATGACGTAGTCGCCGCGCCGGAAAATCAGCGTCTTGGTCACTTTGATACCGCTGGCGTCGGTCCAGGTCAGTGGCACTTCCAGTTGCTCAACGCCCGCTTGCAGACGGTAATCCGATTGCGCGCTTTGCAACTCGGCCACGTGATCGGGGGCCACACCGACCGCCGCCACCAAGCCGGTCTGCGCGACAAACCAATGGCTGGCTACGTTCGACAGCAGTCGAACCGGTGGCTCGGCGCGGCCGGCTTCGAGGGGATATTTTTTCAACTCGACATCGACCAGCGCGCCGCCATGGCTATCGATGCGCAGCCGCAGTACATCCGTTTCCACGGAAATCAGCGGGCCGTTCGAAGTCGCTTCGACCAGCGCGGCGGCGGCGACGTTGGCGGTCGTTGGCAGCAGCGGAGTGTCACTGGCAGCGGTCGGCACATCGCTGCCAGTGGCTGCGCTAGCGGTTGCGGGGGTGGCCGCGGTTACCACTACCGGCGGACGACGATAGTCGGTCTGCCAAGTCTGCCAGAGCAAATAGGCCATGGCGAACAACGCCATCCACAAAAACATTCGTACATTGGTCATGAGTCGCAGCCTGTGCGCGAGCGATACCACTGGAATCAGTTGCGGCTCGCTGGGTCCAAAGAAGTGGGGGATGAACAAACCGGCATTGTGCCGGTGGCGGGAGGCGGCTTCAATGCCACCGCCCGTCGCAAGATGGCTTCGATATCCTGGCGCAGGGCTGCGGAATCGGCCTGTTGAATGGGGCCACGCGCAAGGATTACAAGATCCACCGGCGGCAGTGCGGCGCGTTGTTGGCGAAACGACTCGCGCAAAAGGCGCTTGATGCGATTGCGATCATGGGCCGCCCGCACCACGCGTTTGGGTACGGTAATGCCCAAGCGCGCCTGCGCAGTGGGTGAGCGTGTGACCAGGGCCCGAAAAAACTTCGAGCCAGCACTCAGGCCGGCTCGAAAGACTTCGTCGAACGCCTTGGGCGTCAGCAATCTGGCGTCACGCGGAAAGCGCTTCCCGCTCACGACCTTGGCGCCGCGGGCATTACGGAATCAGCTTGGTACGGCCCTTGGCACGACGCGCATTGAGAATGTTGCGGCCGTTCTTGGTGGCCATGCGCGAACGAAACCCATGGTCACGGGCGCGCTTGATTTTGCTGGGTTGGAAGGTGCGCTTCATGGCGACAGCCCTTGAATTGAGTGGAGGGGAAAAAGGTCGGCAAGGATAGGTGGCCCGCGGCTTGCCGTCAAGCAAGAGTCTTGTCCTGTGTTAGCCCAAAGCCGTAATGTCCCCTTTGTCCAAAGCTAAAGTGTCCCCTTTTTCATTGGCGTGGGTCAGCTCCGCGATGATCGCGTGGAAGTCGCAGTCTCGGGGTGGCCGCAAATCCGGGCGCCGGTGGCGGCCCACTAGTTGCCCTAGCCTGACGCGCCCAAGGGCAGGCTGTCAAAGAACTCGACTTCGCCGGTGTCCAGCGCGTACTCGGCGCCCACTACCACAAGGCCTTCGGATTGCCGCAGTTGTTCCAGCACCGCCGAGCCGTGTCGCAATTGATTGGCTGAGGCGCGAATGTTGGCGCGGACCGCGTGGTGGACCAGCGCTTCGGGCCGCTGGCCGAGTTCGCTGGCCAGCACCGGCTCGAGCGCTGGGCGAATGCGGTCAACGATCGAACGCAGGTTGCGAGAATGCGGTTCACCAGGCCGCTGGATCGCTTCCAGCGTCGCCAGGATGGCCCCACACTGGGAATGCCCGAGCACCACGACCAACCGCGTGCCATACCGGGACGCTGCGAATTCGACGCTGCCGATCTGCGATGGCGCCACGATATTGCCGGCGACGCGAATCACGAACAGATCGCCCAAACCTTGATCGAAGACGATCTCCGCGGGTACCCGCGAATCCGAGCAACCCAAAACAATCGCCATCGGGGCTTGCTCGGCAATGAGTTGATAGTGTCGCGCGGCGCCTTTGGCCGTTGCCTGAGTGCGCAGGTCGGCGACAAAGCGTCGATTCCCCGCGCGCAGTCGTGCCAATGCCGTTGCCGCCGAAATCATCGATGCCAATGCCTCTTTGTCCAAGGGGTGCACGCGGTTGCCGACGCGGCGGTTTCGTGGCAACTGGGTGGTGGTGGCGGCAAGCCTAGCATTGGCGCAGGTGACACTGATGCCCGCTTGGCGTCATCATCTGCCGCTCTATCGAGGTCAACAGCGCCCATGGGCAAACTCACCACGCACATTCTGGATACGGCGCAGGGCCGTCCGGCGGGCGGCGTCAGCATCGATTTGTATCGCTGCACCGCCGCTGGCCGCTGCGCGCTTGGGCACGCGCTGACCAATGCCGATGGCCGCTGCGCGTCGCCACTGCTGGCCGATCGCGCCTTCGTCAGTGGCGTTTACGAGCTCGATTTCCAGATCGGCGATTATTTTGCCAGGCAGAATCTGGGGGGTGCCGCGCCGCGGTTCCTGGATGTGGTCACGCTGCGCTTCGGGGTCAGCGACGCTGCTGCCGATTACCACGTACCGCTGCTGGTTTCGCCGTTTGGCTACAGCACTTATCGCGGTAGCTGAGCGGAGGTCGCGCCATGCAGCAGTATTGGATCGATGTGTTCGGCTTGTTGTTGCGTTGTCTGCACGTAGTTGCGGCGATTGCCTGGATCGGCGAGTCGTTTTATTTTGTCGCGCTGGATCGCGGCCTGCTGGCGGCGGAGAAGCCCTTGCCTGGCCTCGTCGGCGAGTCTTGGTCGGTGCACGGTGGTGGCTTTTATCACAAGCAAAAATATCTGCCGGCGCCGGCTCGCCTGCCGGAAGTTTTGCATTGGTCGATGTGGAAGTCCTACACCACATGGCTTTCCGGTCTGGCCTTGTTCACCCTGATCTATTTGCTGCAACCGACGGTGTATTTGATCGACCCGGCGGTGGCGGCGCTGTCCTCGTCTCAAGCGGTGTTGCTGGCGCTGGCTTTTCCATTGCTGGGTTGGCTGATCTACGACGGCCTTTGCCGCTGGGTCGGCTTCAATGATCGACTGCTGGGCGCGCTGATCGGCTTGGCGGTGCTGGCGCTGGCTTACGCAGCGACCCATTGCTTCGCCGGACGGGCGGCGTTTCTGTTGGTGGGGGCGGTGCTCGGAACGTTGATGACGGCGAATGTGTTTTTTTTGATCATTCCCGGACAGCGGCGCATGGTCGGCGCGATCCGCCGCGGTGAACTGCCCAATCCACTGGATGGCGAGCGCGGCAAGCAGCGCAGCGTGCACAACACCTATTTCACTTTGCCGGTGGTGTTTGCGATGCTGAGCAACCACTTCGCCAGCAGCTATGCGCATAGCGACAATTGGGTGCTGCTGGTGCTGTTGATGGCAGCGGCGGCGCTGATTCGGCAATTCTTCGTCGTCTGGCACAGCGGTGATCGTGCCTGGGGCCTGCTACTGGCCAGCACCGGGCTGTTGTTGGCGGCGTTCTGGTGGCTGGCGCCGAAGGTTGCCAGCGTGCCGAAGGACGCCGCGCTGACCGCCGTCGAGCTGGCCAGTATCGCCCAATTTGGCCGCGCGCCGACCACCGCTGCGATCTTGCCGATTTTCAAGGCGCGCTGCGCGCTGTGCCATTCGGCGCAGCCCAAGTTGATGGCGGCCGCCCCGAAAGGCGCCATGTTCGACCAGGTCGAGCAAATCGAAGCGCGCGCCGTGCTGATCTACCAGCAGGTAGCGGTTTTGAAAGTGATGCCGCCAGGCAATCTGAGTGGGCTGACCGAGCCCGAGCGTGCCGCCATCGAGCGCTGGTACCTGGCGCGCTGATCATTGGCGCCGGGATCTGCGGACACTGGCGACGTCCAGTCGCGCAATTTGGTAACACTGGTCGAGCGCAACGGTTTCACAGTTGTCACCCGGGCCGACGCGGTCGATGATCAAAAACTCGCTGGCCGGCTCCAACGCCAACAACGGGTGGTGCCAGGAACCGCGATGAAAATTGACGCCCTGTCCCGCGGTCGCCAGAAAGGCGCGCGGCGGCGAGCCTGGGTCTTTGGCAACGACCACCAGATACGCCAGTGGTCGCAGCGGAATAAACGCCTGGCTGCCGAGCGGATGACGTTCCAACAGGCGGATATCGAACGGCAGTGCGCGTGCGGCGGCACGACAGCGGCTGATCATCGCGGTGCCACCTTCGGCCTGGCAATCGACCGTGGCCAGCGCCGGGTAGCGCACCGCGGTGGCATCGTTGATCGCCACCGTGGCGCTGGCGGCGGCGGCTTCGATGACATCGCCAAAGCGGGCGAACGCGGCCTGGCTCAGTGGCTCAATGGCCAAGGCAGGCAGCGCGCTGGCGGGTGACTTCACGCCGGTCGTCCGCGCAGACGCAAACGGGAGACACCGCCATCCGGGAAAATATTGAAGCGAATATGGCTGATCGGCGCATGCGCCAACAGTTCCGAGCGAAAGTAATGTTGGGTGTCCATCTGCAGGCTTTGCGGCGGCAATAAATCGCGCCAGAACATCGATTGCGTAATCAGCGATTCGGTGGTGCTCTGCGCTACCGAGGCTGCCTGCACCGAACAACGATCCGGGTAATTGCCTTTGAAGTGTCCGGTATCGACTTCAATCTCGCTGATGCTGCCGGCCTTGGCCAGGGCGATCAGGCACCAATCGTTGCCGGGCTCGCGGCGGCGGCGGGTTTCCCAGCCATCGCCCATGTCGCTGCCGCGTCCTGGCAGCAGTAGTTGGCTGGCGGGGCCGAAGTGCTGGTCGTTGGCGGCAATCACGTGGCCGCCTTGCAGCGCCGCGATCAGGTCGACCAAACCGTCGGCAGCGGTGGCCAACGCATCAAATTCGGGTTGACCATAAACGCGCAAGCGCGCCAAGCCGCCATCGGGCAGCAACT
>Ga0210033_1000500_pt1 | contig 36840 bp, 29 predicted proteins | sample CryGeymeta201501_FD_185465 | JGI IMG/M metagenome (GOLD analysis project Ga0210033, IMG submission 185465) | Groundwater microbial communities from Crystal Geyser aquifers in Utah, USA - Crystal Geyser metaG 2015-01 (SPAdes) (version 2) | ecosystem: Environmental > Aquatic > Deep subsurface >... | reverse complement strand
CTCAACCCAATGCCCACACTTAAAGGCTGTAAGCAACTTGTTAAAGAACTGTTTTTACTACTTTTTTTCTAACTTTCCACTCCACTCACCACTTCAGTCCAGCAGCGAGAGAGCGGCATTATAGGGAGCGAAATTCGTCGGTCAAGCGTTTATTTCAGTAAATTTACAAGTTTCTGAAAAGGCCTTTCCCATCAGTCTGTTATCAATACAGATGGATGCGCGCATAGCGACGCTTGCCGATCTGGGCGACGACTGTAGTGCCTTTTTTTAGCAACAAACTCTTGTCCATCACTTTCTCGCCATCCAGTTTCACCCCGCCGCCAAGGATGCTACGGATGGCTTCAGAGGTACTGGGCACTAAACCGACTAGTTTGAGCGCCTGAGTGAGAGCAAGGCCTTCGCCTTGGACTTCCAGCGTGACTTCATCCATTGCCTCAGGCAATGCGCCCTGTCGGAAGCGGGCCTCAAAATCAACCAGCGCGGCATCCGCAGCCTGGTGGTTGTGGAAGCGGGTGATGATCTCTTGGGCGAACATCACCTTGATGTCGCGTGGATTTCGTCCCGTATCCACCTCGCGTTTCCACTTCCGAATGACCGCCAACGGTTCGAAGGAGAGCAGTTCAATGTAGCGCCACATCAAGGCATCCGAAACCGACATAAGCTTGCCAAACTGATCGTTAGGCGGCTCGTTGATGCCGATATAGTTTCCCAGCGATTTTGACATCTTGTTGACACCATCGAGCCCTTCCAGCAGAGGCATGGTCAGGATGCACTGTGAAGACTGCCGGTAATGGCGTTGCAGCTCACGCCCCATGAGCAAGTTGAACTTCTGATCCGTACCACCCAACTCCAGGTCCGCCTTGAGGGCGACGGAGTCATAGCCCTGAATCAAGGGATAAAGAAATTCGTGGATAGCGATGGGCTGGCCTGATGCGTAGCGCTTGGAAAAGTCATCGCGCTCGAGCATGCGCGCCACGGTATGCTTGGCAGCCAACTTGATCATGTCGGCCGCGCTCATGGCGCCCATCCAGCGGGAATTGAACTCCACTTCAGTTTTTTCCGGGTCCAGTATCTTGAATACCTGCGACTGATAGGTGCGCGCATTCATCTCGATCTGTTCCGGTGATAGTGGCGGCCTGGTCACGTTCTTGCCGGTGGGGTCGCCGATCATGCCGGTGAAATCGCCGATCAGAAACACGGCCTGGTGGCCCAGTTGCTGCAATTGACGTAGCTTATTAAGCAATACGGTATGGCCCAGATGCAGGTCAGGCGCAGTGGGGTCAAAACCGGCCTTCACCCGCAGTGGGCGGCCTGTTTTCAGTTTTTCGATCAGTTCGGTTTCGACCAGAAGCTCGTCGCAGCCGCGCCTGATGACTTCAAGGGCGTCTTCGATTGAAGGCATGGGAACCAGGAGAAAAAAGGGGGGAAATGGGCTGGAGCGGGTGAAGGGAATCGAACCCTCGTATGCAGCTTGGGAAGCTGCCGTTCTACCATTGAACTACACCCGCGATGTAAACTCGCGGCCCGGAATTTACTTGATTTGGCTGGCTTCTCAAAGTGATCACGCTGCATATCAACGGCCAGATGCGCCAGTTTCCTGCCGTCATGAATCTGGTCGAATTTCTGGAAAGCCTCGAATTGTCGGGCAAACGCATCGCCGTAGAGAAAAACGGCGAGATCGTGCCAAAGAGCCAATACTTGGCGACCCCCGTAAACGATGGCGACCAACTGGAAATTGTGGTCGCGGTCGGCGGCGGCTAAGTTGCCACTAAGCCAACGCTCCCCTCCTTCGCAACAACCCACACACAGATATCTATGGATACGCTCGTTATCGCCGGCCGCAGATATGCCTCCCGCCTGCTGGTCGGCACCGGCAAATATCAAAATTTCGCGCAAACCCGTGCAGCCATTGACGCCTCAGGCGCCGAGATCGTCACCGTCGCCATCCGCCGCACCAACATCGGCCAGGATCCGAACCAACCCAGTCTGCTGGATGCCCTGCCGCCCAGTCGATTTACCTATTTGCCGAATACCGCCGGCTGCTACACGGCGGATGACGCCATCCGTACCCTGCGCCTGGCGCGTGAACTACTGGATGGCCACGATCTGGTGAAACTGGAAGTGCTTGGCGACCCGCAAAGCCTGTATCCCAATGTGGTTGAGACGATCAAGGCCGCCGAAGTGCTGGTCAAGGAGGGCTTCAAGGTGATGGTCTACACCAGCGACGACCCGATCATTGCCAAGCAACTGGAAGACATCGGTTGCGTGGCGGTGATGCCGCTGGCCTCGCTGATCGGCTCCGGCATGGGCATCCTCAATCCCTGGAATCTGCAAATCATCCTTTCCCGCCTGCACGTGCCGGTGATCGTCGATGCCGGCGTCGGCACGGCTTCTGACGCGGCCATCGCCATGGAATTGGGCTGCGCAGCGGTGCTCATGAATACCGCCATCGCGGGTGCCGCAAACCCGATTCTGATGGCCTCGGCCATGAAGAAGGCGGTGGAAGCGGGACGCGAAGCCTATCTTGCCGGGCGGATGCCGAAGAAGGCCTACCAAGCCAGCCCCTCGTCTCCCACCTCGGGCATCATCGGTTCCTGATGCGCAGAATCGGCTGAATTCCGAAGGATAGTGTCTACATCAAACCGGCGCTACCAGACAGCATGCCCACTCCTCCCCTTCAGCGCAGCATCCGCTCCTTCGTGCTGCGCGCCGGCCGTATGGGCAGCGGCCAGGCTCGTGCCCTGGCGGAACTGGGACCACGTTTTCTGCTGCCCTACCAAGGCACCCTGCTTGACTTGGACACCGTCTTCAATCGACAAGCGCCGAAAATCGTCGAAATCGGCTTCGGCATGGGCCACGCCACGACCGTTATCGCCGATGCGCATCGGGAAACTGACTATCTCGGCATAGAGGTGCACGAACCCGGTGTCGGCGCCCTGCTCAAGCGCATCGAAGAACTCGGGTTGAACAACCTGCGCATCGTTCAGCATGACGCCGTGGAGGTGTTCGAATACATGATCGCGGAGGCCTCGCTCGATGGCATTCATATCTTCTTCCCCGATCCCTGGCACAAGAAGCGCCACCACAAACGACGCCTGATCCAGTCCTCCTTCGTCACTCTGCTGGCGCGCAAACTCAAGCCGGGCGGCTACTTGCACCTGGCCACCGACTGGAAAGACTACGCGCAACAAATGCTGAAAGTGCTTTCCAACGAGCGGCAACTGGCGAACACGGCCGACACTTATGCCCCGCGTCCCGACTACCGTCCACTCACCAAATTCGAGCAACGCGGACTGCGTCTGGGGCATGGGGTATGGGATATGGTGTTTTGCCACCATTGAGCCCTGACGAAACTCCGGCACACGCGCTGAAATATCGCACGACCTGAGCTTCTAGCAGCCTGACGGACTTTGGAATCGTCGGCAGCAAATCGACCGCAGAGGTCCATTTTTTACCGGCTTTTTGCCCCATAGCTGGGCTAAACGGCGGCAAATCCGGCAAAAACTGGCCTCGCCGGGGCCGTTTTCGCGATCGACGACCAAAGTCCGAAAAGCTGCTAGCGCCGAGCCATCCCTATGCCAGAACAAACACATCGCCTGGCACACAAAATGCAACGACCCTAGCAACACGACACTGAGAATCCAATCATGTATGCCTGGCTGGTCGAAAGTGCCGGGCATCGTCCGCTACTTCTTATGGAGGACGGCAGCACCGGCATTCCCGTCAATCTGCACCTTTATACCCGGCATCAGTTCCTCGCACTACTGGGGCGCCGCATCGAAATCCGCACGCAACTCTCGCCCCAGCATTACACAGTCCGTTTTCTCAACCCGGCTGATACGCTACCGGTGTAATTTGCCTGTCGTACAAGGCCGATAACGAGAAAGACGGCAACTGCGGAGTTCCCCGCTGGAAGTCCGAAAAATGCGGGCTGGCGCCCTCCCCCGCAGGGAAATTCGTCGTTACAATCCGGCCACTCCTTAATTAGCCAGCGCAAGCCATGAAAAGCAGCGAAATCCGCCGCCGGTTTCTTGATTTTTTTGCCTCGAAAAGCCACACCCCGGTCGCTTCCAGCCCACTCATCCCAGGCAATGACCCGACCCTGCTGTTCACCAACGCGGGCATGGTCCAGTTCAAGGATGTGTTCCTGGGCCGGGAATCGCGCCCTTATGTTCGGGCCACCTCCTCGCAGCGCTGCGTGCGCGCCGGAGGCAAACACAACGACCTGGAAAACGTCGGTTACACCGCGCGCCACCACACCTTCTTCGAGATGCTGGGAAATTTCAGCTTCGGCGATTATTTCAAGCCCGACGCAATCCGTTACGCCTGGGAGTTTCTGACTCAGACCCTGGCCATTCCCAAGGAAAGACTCTGGGTCACGGTGTATCAAGATGACAACGAGGCTTACGCCATCTGGGCCAACGATATCGGCGTGGCGAAAGATCGTATCACCCGCATCGGCGATAAGGGTGGCCAGAAGTATCACTCCGACAACTTCTGGGCGATGGGCGACACTGGCCCCTGCGGCCCCTGCACGGAAATCTTTTATGACCACGGCCCGGGAATCCCTGGCGGCCCCCCCGGCACGCCTGAGGAAGACGGCGACCGCTACATCGAGATCTGGAACTTGGTGTTCATGCAGTACAACCGTGACGAGGCGGGTGTCATGCACCCACTGCCGAAGCCCTCGGTCGATACCGGCATGGGCCTGGAACGCATCTCGGCGGTGATGCAGGGCGTGCACTCCAATTACGACATCGACCTATTCCAAATTTTGATCCAGGCTGCCGCTCGTGAAACCGGCGCGCAAGACCTGGGCGACAACTCCCTCAAAGTCATCGCCGACCACATTCGCGCCTGTTCCTTCCTCATCGTCGACGGCGTCATTCCCGGCAACGAAGGGCGCGGCTACGTGCTGCGCCGGATAATCCGCCGCGCCATCCGCCACGGCTATAAGCTCGGCTGCAAGGCCCCGTTCTTTCATAAGTTGGTGGCCGATCTGGCCGCCGTCATGGGCGAGGCCTACCCGGAACTGGTCGCCGCTCGGGAACGGGTTACCGGCGTACTGAAGCAGGAAGAAGAACGCTTCGCGGAAACTTTAGAAAACGGCATGGGCGTACTGGAGGTGGCGATGGCCTCCGAAGACAAGATGCTGGATGGCGAAACCGTGTTCAAGCTCTACGATACCTTCGGCTTCCCACTTGACCTCACCGCCGACATCGCCCGTGAACGCGGCATCACAGTCGACTTCGCCGGCTTCGAACACGCCATGCAGATGCAGCGCGAACGAGCTCGCGCCGCTTCCAAGTTCAGCCTGGGCCGCAGCCTGTCATTCGACGGCGAAAAGACTGAATTCGTCGGCTACGACAGCCTGCAACAGGACGCCCGTATCGTTGCCCTCTACAAGGAAGGTAGCCAGGTCAATGAAATCACCTCGGGCGACGAGGCCGTGATCGTGCTCGACCGTACCCCTTTTTTTGCCGAATCCGGTGGCCAGGCTGGCGATATTGGCGCCATTGCCAGTGGCCACGGCAGCTTCGTGGTGCAAGACACCCAGAAAATTCAGGCTGAAGTCTTCGGCCACAAAGGCCACCTCGCCACCGGCAAGCTGACCGTGGGCGAAACCATCAACGCCCAGGTCGACAGCGAGGCACGAAGCCGTGCCAGCTATAACCATTCCGCCACCCACCTGATGCACGCCGCGCTGCGCGCGGTGCTGGGCATGCATGTCACCCAGAAAGGCTCCCTGGTGAACACGGAGCGCACCCGCTTCGACTTCGCGCACCCGCAACCGGTGACGGCCGAGGAAATTCGCCAGATCGAGGAACGGGTCAACGCCGAAATCCGCCGCAACAACCGCGTCGAAACCCGCCTGATGAAACACGAAGAAGCCGTCAACGCTGGCGCCATGGCGCTGTTCGGCGAGAAATATGGCGACGAGGTGCGCGTGGTTGGCATGGGCGAGTTCTCCACTGAGCTGTGCGGCGGCACCCACGTTAAACGCACTGGTGACATTGGCTTGTTCAAGGTCGTTGCCGAAGGCGGCGTGGCCGCCGGTGTGCGCCGCATCGAGGCGGTCACCGGCCCTGGCGCTCTGGCCTACGCGCAAGAACAAGAAGCCACCCTGCGCGATGTCGCCGACCTGCTGCGCGCGCAGCCGCAGGAAATCGCCGCGCGCCTGGCGCAGATTCAGGATCAGGTGAAAACCCTGGAAAAAGAACTGGCGCGCTACAAATCGAAAATTGCCGCGAGCCAAGGCGACGATCTGGCCGCCCAGGCGGTCGAAATTGCCGGCATCAAGGTACTGGCGGCGACCATTGAAGGTGCCGACGCTAAAGCTTTGCGCGAATTGGCCGATAAGTTGCGTGACAAGCTCAAATCCTGTGCCCTGGTACTTGGCAGCGCGGTGGACGGCAAAGTCGCACTGATCGCGGCGGTTACAGCGGACGCCAGCAGCAAGGTGAAGGCCGGCGAACTGGTTAATTTTGTGGCTGGGCAGGTTGGCGGCAAAGGTGGCGGCAAGCCGGACCTGGCGCAGGCGGGTGGCAGCGAGCCGGAAAACCTGCCCGCGGCGTTGCAAAGTGTCGTGGCCTGGGTGCGAGGCAAACTCAACTAAGGACGGGAAATGTTCGGGTTCTTCAAGCGCAAGAAAAACGACGAGGATCCCCTAAGCGACCTGAAAACGGTCTCCCGCTGGATGCAGAATTTGCCGGCGGGTGATATTTATTCCGCTCAGGAGCAGGTGGTTCAAAGCCTGATTCAGTTCAACCATGCCGGCCTTGGCATGTCGAAGGAACGCCTCCAGGTGCTCATGCACCTCGATGAACAAGCTCGCGACATGCAGTTTTCGCTATGCGGCCAATACCTGCGCAACCCGCGCATGTCCAAGGTCATCGAGTCGCGGCTGTGGACCGCCATCCACGCCTTCTATTGGGAAATCACGCGTGGCTATCACGCCTTCCTGATAGATTTCGTCGCCAATCCCGGTGGCAGCAAGATCCAGGCGGTCGTTCCCACCATCACCGCGCGCGCCCTCAGAGGCTTTGCCGACATCTTCAAATGGCGCTATTTCCGTTACGAAAAAGTCGAAGAGAAACTCTGGCTAAGATTGCACAACCTGTATCGCATCAGCGAATTTGATGGTTTCCAGAACAACCGGTTCAAGCTGTATCCGAGCGATACCAGCTCCTCCAGTTGCACCGAGGAATATGTGCAAGCGTTGCTGCTCTCGCCGCTTGGCGCTGGCAGCCTCACCCCAAAACAAATCGAGATGGTGGACCACTGGTTGGACAACTGGTCCGAGCACACCACGCTTGATGCCAGCTTTGACGCCGAGCGCCATTACTACCTGGTCGACACCAACAAGGGCCAGGGGTTGCGGCATATTCGCGCGGGTGTCAACGAACCCACTTATCGTTACCTTGCCACCGACCAGGTGCTGGAACACCTGCGCCAGATCGAACGCGCGCTCAAGTCCGGAGCCGCTCCAGTCACCCTGGGACTCGGCGAGGAATTCCGCCTACCCGATGGCTACGACCTACTGCAATATGTCGCCAACGAATGGGCTCCCGTTGGTGAGCGTGAGCGGCGCGTCAGCCCACGGCAACCCGTGCAGGGGCGCTGGGAAGTGTTGCGCGACCTATCCAGCATCTGCAACCGCATGAGCCGAGAAAGCGAAATTGCCAGTGGTCCATCTTCGCGGCAAACCCTCTCACCGGACGAAATTCTCGACATCAAGCTCTACGGCTTCGTCACCGAACGCACCAAATCGGCCTATCAGCAGCGCTCCCAGCAACCCCAAGAGATTCCACTGGAACGCTGGCCCCTGCACGACCGCAGCGATACCGGCCTGGGCATCGTGCTACAGGGCGAAGATAGCGATTGGGTCAAAGTCGGCAAACTGTTGGCCTTGCGCATGGACCCGGGCGACATCTGGCACCTCGCAATCATTCGCCGCTTGACCCGGATCGAAAACAATCAGCGCAAGATCGGCTTGCAGACCCTCAACGGTGTCGCGCAACTGGTGCAACTGCAACAGGAACAGACGCACGAACTCGGCTATGCGGTCGAGGACGGCAGCTATGGCAATACCGCACCCAGCATGGGGCTCATCTTTCCCGAACTGGAACAGGGCAACCTCATCATTCTGGAGACGGCGCGCTATGCCCACGGCCGGGTCTTCCAGATAATGCAACAGACCAGCGAGCGTTATATCCGCCTGGAATCGGCGCGCGACAAGGGTGACGGTTGGCTGATGGCCACCTATGCCACGGTCGGATAAATCCACTCTGATCCACTCTAGCCGCGTCCGGGCAGTAATACAGGAGAAACAAGTTTGAATACCCCTATTGAGAGCAAACCCGGGCTGCTCATCGTCGATGACGATCCACTGATCACCGATACCCTCCACTTCGTGCTCTCGCAAGATTTCGAGGTCTACGTCGCGGAATCGCGGCAACAGGTCAAAAGCCTGCTCACCCAACTCCCCTCACCACCGCCTCTGGCCCTGGTCGACCTGGGCCTACCGCCCACCCAGCACAAGCCGGATGAAGGCTTCGCCCTCATCACTGACCTACTCAACCACTCCAAGAAAATCAAGATTCTGGTGCTATCCGGCCAGAACGATGAAGCCAATGCCCGCCATGCGCGGGCGCTCGGCGCCATCGACTTCATCGGCAAACCCGCCGAACCTGAGCGGATCAAATCCGCCCTGCTCTCCGCCCTGCGTTTCGATCAAGAGGAGGAGGAAGAAAGTGTCGCCGCGCTGGCCACGGAGATGGGCACCATCATCGGCACAAGCTTTGCCGTCGACAAACTGCGTAACCAGATCAAGCTCTATGCCGAGGCGCCTTTCCCGGTACTGATTGAAGGCGAATCCGGCAGCGGCAAGGAACTGGTCGCGAAAAGCCTGCACCAGTGGTCCAAGCGCCACGACAAACCCTATCTGGCGCTCAACTGTGCGGCCATCTCGCCCACGCTGGTGGAACCCACCCTGTTTGGCTATGCCAAAGGCGCCTTTACCGGCGCGATGCAAGCCCATTCCGGCTATTTCGAAGATGCCCGCGACGGCACTCTATTCCTCGACGAAATTGGTGAATTGCCGCTGGAACTGCAAGCCAAATTGCTGCGTGTGCTGGAAAACGGCGAATTCCAGCGGGTCGGCGAAACCGGCAGCCGCTACTCCAACGCCCGTATCGTCACCGCCACCAACCGCGATCTGCGCCGCGAAGTGCGCGAAAGTCGCTTCCGTGGCGACCTTTACCACCGGCTTTCTGTGTTCTCCGTGCATGTGCCGCCGCTGCGCGACCAGAGCGAAGACAAGATGGCGCTGCTGGAGCATTTCCGCGCCCACTTCGCCCGCGAAGTCGGCGCCGCGCCGTTCAACCTCTCGGCCGACGCGCTGCGCCTGTGGGAGGACTACCACTTTCCCGGCAACGTGCGCGAACTGCGCAACATTGTCATCCGCCTCACCACCAAGTATGCCGGCCGCACCGTCAGCGCGAGTGAACTGGAAGGCGAATTCGACCTCGACGTCGTCACCTCTGGCGGTCTCCCGCTGCCCACCGACGCCCATGCTCTGCAGGAATACGCCAAATCGCACCTCAGAAGTTTGCACAACTTCAATCTCGACCAGATCATGAAGCAGTGGGAACAGAGCTATGTCGAGGCCGCCCTCTCCATGACCCACGGCAACCTCTCGCAAGCCGCCAAACTGCTCGGTGTGAACCGCACCACGCTGTACAGCCGCATGCAAACGTATCAAAGCGAATGAATCACTGTAGCGCTGGCGTCTCGCCGGCGAGACGCCAGCGCTACTCACACCATGGCCCACTTCCCCGAACCGCCCAAGCTGGGTGAATGGCTGACCGCCCAAGGCGTCATCAGCCATGACCAGCTCAAGATCGCGCTGACCGAGCAGGCAGTTAGCGGCATGCCGCTAGGGCGCCAGCTCATCAGCCTGGGCTTCATCAGCGAAGCCATGTTGCGCGACGTGCTGGCGCACAACGCCGGCGAGGCCAGCATCGAACTGTCGCAGGCGGTCGCCGATCCGGAAGCCATTGCCCTGCTGCCTGAGCATCTCGCCCGACGCCATCGCATCCTGCCGCTGGCGGTCGATAGCGACGCCCACATCCTCACCGTGGCGGTGCCGGACCTGTTCAACCTGGTGGCTCAGGACCAGGTGCGCGCGCACCTGGAAGGCCGCTACGACATCCGCCCGGTGCTGGCGGCGGAAGCCCAGATACTCGAACAGCTCGACAAGTTCTATGGCTTCGATCTTTCGGTCGACGGCATCCTCGGCGAAATCGAGACTGGCGAGGTGGATTGGAGCAGTCTGGTACTGGGCGGTGAATACACGCATCCGGTGGTGCGTCTAGTCAACGCCCTGCTCGCCGACGCGGTCAAACGCGGCGCCTCCGATGTGCATTTCGAACCGGAAGCCGCTTTCCTGCGCGTGCGCTACCGTATCGACGGCGTGCTCGAACCCATGCGCAGCCTGCACCGCAAATACTGGCCGGCCATCGCCGTGCGCCTCAAGGTCATCTCCGGCCTCAACATCGCCGAATCGCGCGCCCCCCAGGACGGCCGCCTATCGCTCACCTTGTACGGCCGCGGCATCGACTTCCGCGTCTCCAGCCTGCCGACGCTGCATGGCGAGAACATCGTTCTGCGCGTGCTGGACCGGGAAAAATCCATCATCGCCCTGACCGCGATGGGTCTGCCCGCCGCCACCCTGGCGCGCCTGCAAAAGGCCATCGCCCGCCCGGAGGGCCTGCTCATCGTCAGCGGTCCCACCGGCTCCGGCAAAACCACCACGCTGTACTCCCTGCTGTCGCACCTGAACCGGGAAGAGGTCAACATCATGACCCTGGAGGATCCGGTGGAATATCCGCTGCCGATCATCCGCCAGACTTCCATCACGGAACTGGCCAAGGTCGATTTTGCCGGCGGCGTACGCGCCATCATGCGGCAGGATCCGGACATCATCCTGGTCGGTGAAGTACGTGACCGCGATGCTGCGGAAATGGCCTTCCGCGCCGCCATGACCGGGCATCTGGTGCTGACCACCCTGCACACGCATTCCGCCTTGGGCGTGTTCCCACGCCTGGTGGACATGGGCATCCGCCCGGCCATCCTGGCCGGCAATATCATCGCCATCATCGCGCAACGCCTGGTGCGCCGCCTCTGCCCGCACTGCAAGGAAGGCCTCGCCCCCGACGTGGGGGAACGCGAAGCGCTCGGCGACAACCCGCCCGCGCTGATCTACCGACCCCGCGGCTGCGCCCACTGCGCCAACAAAGGCTACAAGGGGCGCTTCCCATTGATGGAAACGCTGCTCATGGATGAGGTTCTGGACGAAGCCGTCCTGCGCGGCGCCACCCCGCGCGAACTCGCCGCGCTGGCCAGCGAACGCGGCTGGCGCGGCCTGGCCGAGGACGGCCTGGACCGGGTGCGCGGCGGCGACACGTCGCTCGCCGAAATCCGCCGCGTCGTCGACCTGACCCGGCGCTAGCCATGCCCCGCTTCCGTTACCGCGCCGCCGATTCGCAAGGCCACCGCGTCTCCGGCGAACTCACCGCCGCCAACGATATCGACCTCGACCTGAGATTGCGGCGCATGGGCCTGATGCTGGTGCGAGCGCGCCTGGCGCGGCGGCGCGCCCTGTTTCCCGGCCAGCGCATCACCCGGCGCGACCTGATCAGCTTCTGCTTCCACATCCAGCAGATCGCCCGCACCAATGCCTCCCTGCTGGAGGGCCTCAAGGATCTGGTGGCCGGCGCGGACAACACCCGCTTCCGCGACCTGCTGATTCTGATCGTGGACGATCTCGAAGGCGGCAAGTTGCTGTCCGAAGCGCTTGCCGCGCATCCAGACGTATTCGACCGGGTTTTCCTCGCCCTGGTGCGGGCGGCCGAGAAAAGCGACCAGATCGAAACTGTGTTCGCCCGCCTGGAAACCCGCCTGAAACAACAAGACGAACTCCAGACCGAACTCACCCGCCTGCTCATTTACCCCAGCATCACCGCGCTCGCCGTGCTAGCCGCCGGTGGCGTCATGCTGTTCTACCTGACGCCGCGCCTGGCCACCCTGATCGTCAGCCTGAACCTGCCGATGCCGTTCGCCACCCGCTTGCTGATCAGCCTCTCCGAACTGACCCGACAGCACCTGCCCTGGCTGCTTTCTTTGCTGCTCGTCGCCCTGGTGGGCGTGCATCTGGCGGTGAGCCATTCCAGCCCTCTGGCTGAGCGCATGGACGGTTTCCTGTTACGCCTGCCCAGCATCGGCCCGGCTTTGAAGAAACATGCCCTGGCACGGGTTTCCAGCCTGCTCGCGCTGTTGCTGCAATCCGGCGTCGGCCTGCTGGAAGCGCTTAGCGCCGGTGCCGACAGCGCCGGCAACCGGGTCATATCCCGCAAAATCAACGGCGCCGCGCAACAGATCGCCGCCGGCGGCGGGATCAGCGACAGCCTGCGCCGCCAGGATCTGCTGCCGCCCCTGGTGCTGCGCATGGTGCTCACCGGAGAAAACAATGGCGCCCTGCCGGAAGCCCTGGAAAACGTCGCCTGGTTCTACCAGCGCGACGCGCGCGAAACCATCACACGCGCGTTGAAGCTGCTGGAACCGGGCCTGGCCGCGCTGCTCGGCCTCCTCCTCGCCCTGCTCTTGCTGGCGGTCTTCCTGCCGGTCTACCAGATCATCGGGGAGCTGCCGCTATGAGGTTTGGCCGCCGCCTGCTGCTTTACCTTTCCGCCGCCGGTGCCAGTTGCGCCCTGCAACGCAACGGACAGTTGTCCGAAGTGCAATATCTGCCCAGCGAGGAAGAAGGCTGGGAATCCTTCAATGCCCTGCTCAAGGCGCATCCCGACACCGCCGTGGCCATCGCCGTGGATAGCGTCGACGAGCTGTATCGCGGCGAGATACTGCCGCGCGCCTGGGGCCGGGATCGCGCCGAGATGGCCCAGCGACGGCTGCGCCAGGTGGTCCACCAATCGCCCTATCGCGCCGCTCTGCGGCAAGGACACGAACGCAACGCGGCGACACGCGGCGACCGCTACCTGATCATGGGCCTCAGCAACCCGGAGCAGATCCGCCCCTGGCTGGACATCATGCACCTGCGCGGCTCGCCACTGGCCGGCATCTGGCTGCTGCCGGCGCTGAGCGCCAACCTGGTGCGCCGTTTCCACCTGCGAGACCCGCGCCTCCTGCTGGTCTCCGAACAGACCGGCGGCCTGCGCCTGACCTATCTGGAAAGCGGTGAACTGCGTTTCTCACGCCTGGCGCCGGTGGATGGAAGCCAGCACGAGAACCCGCTGGAAGGCTATGCCGAAGAAATCGAACGCACCCGCCAGGCCCTGGTCGGTCAACGCCTGATCACGCGCGAGGAAAAGATCAAGGTCGTCCTGATCGACCCGCTCAACACCCTCAACGAGCTGCACGGCTTTCTGCTGGAAGCGGCCGGTTTCCAGTGCATCAGCATCAATCGCAGCCGCCTGCAGGAAGCGCTCAAACTGCCACATGCCCTGCTCACCGAGTCGGCCGATGCCCTCTACCTCTCTCTGCTTTCGCGCGCACCCGCCAGCGCCAATCTGAGCACCGCCGAACAGCGCGCCAACAGCCGTGCCTTCTGGCTGCGGCGCGGTCTGTTATTCGCGGCCGCAGCCTGGTTAACGCTCTCCGTGGCGGGCGTCCTGCTGCTGCTAGGCGATACCTGGCGCCTGGGCGTGCAAAGCAATGCGCTACAAGCGCAGGCGATGGCCGACCGGGCACGGGAAACCGAGTTGCTCGCCGCAGCCGGCGGCGTCAGTCAGATCAGGCGGCGCCTGGCCGCGGTCGCGGCCTGGAACGCCGTGCGCCCGCGCGACCGCCAACCCGCCGCCCTGCTGGACGCCGCCCTTGCCGCCGGTGACAGCATCGGCGGCATCCAGCTCACCCGCCTCACCTGGCGCAACAACGACAATAGTGAAGCAACCAGCCTCTCCATCGAAGGCGATCTTCCGGCCTTCAGTGGCGACTATCGCGCTGCTCACGCCCGCATCGCCGCCCTTGCCCTGCGACTGGGCGAGAAACTGCCCAACTATCGGGTGGCGGTGGCCGCCTGGCCCCTGAACGCGCAATCCGGCGAAGAACTGGAGGGCGCTATCGGCGGCGGCGGCATTGACGCCCATTTCCAACTTCGGGTAAGCGCGAAACCATGAACCTTCTGCCCGCCCCTCTGCGCCTGCCCGCCATCGGGTTCGCGGCCGCCCTGGTGCTGGGCAGCGGCGTGTTCTATCTGGCGCTCGACGCGCGGATGGCGAGCAAAACCCGGCAACTCGCCGCCCAGACAGCGGCCGATCTGGCTGCGCGCGACCTGCGCCAGACCCCGCAACGCCTGGCACAGGACCGCGCCCAGTCAGCCACCCATGCCCACCTTCGCGCCGCCGGCTTCCTCGGCGAGGAAGACCGCCTCGACTGGCTGAGCAACCTCGCGCGCCTGCGCGATTCCCTGGATTTGCAACAAGTATCCTGGCGCCTGGCGCCACGCGCGGCCTCCCCGCTTAGTCCCGGCCTCTACAGCAGCGCCATGGTGATCGCGATCGCCCCCGGCGATGCGCGCCGCCTGGAGCAATTCCTGGAACAACTGCGCGTCCACGCCCACGGCCACTTCACCGTGCGCGATTGCACCCTGCTCCCGGATAGCGGCGGCCGGTCGACAAGCTGCACCCTGGACTGGTGGACCTGGAATGGCCAATAGCGGCAAAGGTTTCACCCTGGTCGAACTGGCCATCGTCCTGTTCGTCATCACGCTACTTCTGGGAGGCATGCTCACCCCACTTTCCCAGCAGATCGCCGAGCGCCAGAACAGCGATACCCGGCATACCCTGGATGCCGCCCGCACCGCCCTGGCCGGATACGCTTTGAGCCATCGCGACAGCAGCGGCAAGCCGTACCTGCCGTGCCCGGATCGACACGGCGGCATCGGTGCTGGGGATGGAGAAGAAGACCGCCTGGCCGACGGCCGCTGCGCCGTCGTGGTCGGCGGCCTGCCCTGGCACAGCCTCGGCGTGGCCGAAGTCGATGCCTGGGGCAACCGCCTGGATTACGCGGTCTCGCCCGACTATGCCGACGCCAGCCACGGCATCGTCCACAACCCGGTGCCCGCCACCCAGGTCAGCCTCTGTCAGGGAAAAACCTGCGCCCAGCCGCTGACCGCCGCCGCTGTCGTCCTCTCGCACGGCCGCAATGGTTTTGGCGCCCACAATGCGGTCGGTAAAACCAATCTCGCCCCGATCTCAGCCGACGAGCGCGCCAACACCGACAGTACGCCACGCTTCATCATGCACCCCCCCACCGCCGCCGACCGCGCCGACGGTGAATTCGACGACCTCGCCACCTGGCTCTCCCCCGCCTGGCTACTCGGGCGGCTGTGCGACCCGGCCAGCGATTGCGCGGCGCCGTAACGGCGATCGGCTTACCTGGTCACAGCGATCCACGCTCCACACCGTCATGGTGCTCGCGCAGATGATTCCGGGCGTGTTCGTAAATGCGCTCCAGGTCAGCGGGGGAAATATCGACATAAGCCTCCATGGAACGCAGCGCCGCCAGCAGGTCTTCCTCGCGAAACACCGGTTTGACAGGCATCAGCGAGGATGGCGCGAAAGCCAGTGGGTAGCGCCTCCCCGGCAGAAGGTTGTTGAAGAGCATCGCGATCGCCACCAGAAGCAGCGCATTGAGCAAAACCACACCGACGAACCCCAGCCCCTCCGCCTGTAGGGCCGCGCCGCCCAGGATGGGCAGCAAAGCGGTACCGCCGCCCGGCGCGTGCAGGCAGCGCAAGGGAATCTGGAGCAATACGGTCAGGGCCATGGCCAACATGCAGGCCAACACCGGGTTGGGGATCAGCGCGGCCGCGAGCAGCCCCGACAAAGCGCCAACCAGATGTCCACCGACGATGGCCCAGGGCTGTGACAGCGGACTGTGGTGGACGACGAGAGCGAGGATGGTTGACGCCCCCATGGAAGCTGCCAGAAAAATCCGGTAATCGCCCGGCAACAGGCTGTGGCTGACCCAGGCGTTGAGGGAGATGGCGATGCCGGCGGCCAAGGCGCTGAACAGCATTTCGCGCCAGGACAGTGACGACTGTTGTGGGAACAGCCGTTGCAGCAGCGTCATGCGTTCCCCCTCCGCATCACCCCACCCGCGTCGGCGGCGCCACCGCCCCGGCACAGAGGTGTGTCCAGATACCCGGGCGCGGGAATGCGCAGGGTCTGATAAAGGCGCTTGAGTTTCTGCCGGTAAACGCGGTCGAAGCTCGCCACCGCGTCGGCCGGGTTGTAGTCGCCGAACCACCAGAACCAGTCCGAGCTTTCGCAGGACTTGAGCAGGGCTTCGGCGGTTTCCGCCTCATCCTCGGGCACCATCTCCACGGCGGCGTCATAAGCGTGTTTTGCCGCGCACAACCAATCCCAGGCGCGATTTTTGGCGGGATCCCCGATCCAGGTGGTGAAGTCACCATAGACCCAGCTACCCGCGGCGAGGTGCGGCAATTCCCGCGGTGACTCCGGATGCAGTTCCAGATATTCGCTGAAGGTGGTGGGGCGGATGGAAACATGCTCGGACAACTCGGCGAAGAGGTCATGGAGGAAGTAGAAGCCGTTGTAGGGGTAATACTCCCAGGCGTTTTCGCCATCCATGATGATGCTGACGACCGGGTTCGGGCCGGGCGCCTGGCGGCGCAGTTCATCGAGGCTGTGGAGCAAATGGCGCACGGCGTCGGAACCATGCCAGCCTTTGTATTCGAAACCGATCAGGTCGGACAGATGATCGTCGCGGAAGTAAAGAACGGTGTCGCTACCGGGTAAACGGTAAGGCATGGTGATCCACGACGGCTTGTTTTCCAGGTCGCGACCGGCTTTTACCAGGCTATGCCGCAGCACCCCCTCGCCGCTGGCGGCCCAGGCCAGGCCGGCCCGCGAGAACAGGTGAATGGCGGCCTCGGAAACAGCACCCTCGGCGGGCCAGAAACCGGCCGGCGGCTTCCCGAAATGCGCTTCATGGCTGGCCACGGCGGCCTCGATATGCGCCACCGCGCGTGCCTCGCCATCGGGATAGGCCGGGCAGGCAGGCAAGGGCAAATCGGGGCGAACTTCGTGGGCGGCCTTGAAATCGAGCAGGAGTGGCAGCAGCGGATGGCTGTGCGGCGTGCTCGACAGCTCGATCTGGCCACGTTCCGCCAGAAACCGGTAGCGCGGAAGGAGGCCGCTGATGACTTCGCCATAAAGATCGAACACGGCACGCCGCTCGACCAGCGTGAAACCTTCACCGCGCGCCATCAGGGCAAGCAGATCGGGACGCGCGCGGCGGACGGTCTCGCCGCTCCAGGCCAGGTGATACCAGGTCACCAGGTCGGCGAGATACTGCCCGGAAAGATAAGCCAGCCCGGCCGCGCCGCTCTCTTCCACCGTCTTCCACAAGGTGTAGAGGCGCCGGTAGGCCGGAAACGGCTCCAGCATGGTGGGGTGGTTGAGCTTGAAACACTGGTCGACCAGATGCCGCCGCGCATCCAGGTCCAGCGCGGCGAGGTCGGGCTCGATCAGATCGGCAAGCAGCGGGTCGCGCAGCACCCCGGTAGCAAACTGCGTGGCATAGTCGTCGAGCTGCTCCAACAGGGTAGGCACGAAATTGACCACACAACGCAGGTTGGGCGCCGCTTCCAGATGCGCCGCCATATCCGCGTAGTCTTTCAGCGCATGTAGATAGGTCCAGGGCAGTTGATAACGGCCATCGGCATCGTGGTAGTCGGGCTGGTGAAAGTGCCAGCAGAAGATGAGGTTCAACAAGAGGCCAGTCCCAGGTTCAGGTAACGAGCTAGAGAGTGTCACGGCTTGGCGAAAAATCGCAACTCGAAAACCCCTTGTAACCCTACCGGCACCTGATTAGCGAAGTGACAAAGAAACACCGTGGGGTGCGCCATGCGCACCATTTACGTCTTCACGTCACAGGGTGCGCACGGTGCCTCATACGGAATCAATGGGTTGCATGATTTTTCTTGAGCGAGGCTCTACTCTCGCCCTTTCTTGGCGGCCCCTGAACCCAGCAACGCGGAAGTCGGGCGCGTGGTGTGGCGGCTGGGTGCCGGTCCCGCGCCGGGTGAGCGCGCGGGTTTGCCGGGCTGACCCGCGCTGTGCCCGGTTGCCGCCGGTTTGCGTGGTGCCCCGGAACGATTGTTGTGTTGTCCACCCCGATTCGGCCCGCCGCGCCCGCCGGCCGATCGTGGCGGGCGGCGGTCATCCAGCCCCTCATGCGGGGCCGCCGCTTCCGGCATCACGAAGCCTTCCACCACCACCCGCGCGATGGCACGCTTGATCAGGCGCTCGATGTCTTTCAGATAGCCGAGTTCCTCGTTATCCACCAGCGACACCGCGGCCCCAGTGATCCCGGCGCGGCCGGTGCGGCCGATGCGGTGTACGTAATCTTCCGGCACATTGGGCAGTTCAAAATTCACCACCTGCGGCAACTGGTCGATGTCGATGCCGCGCGCGGCGATGTCGGTCGCCACCAACACCTGCAAGGTGCCGTCCTTGAATTGAGCGAGTGCGCGGGTGCGCGCGGCCTGGCTCTTGTTGCCGTGGATCGCCGCCGCCGGAATCTTGTCCTTGAGCAGCTTCTCAGCCAGCTTGTTGGCGCCGTGCTTGGTGCGGGTGAACACCAGCACCTGCTGCCAGTTGTGATGCCGGATCAGGTGCGCGAGAAACGCTTTCTTGTGCGCCTGCGGCACCAGATGCACCGACTGCTCAACCAGTTCCGAGGGGGTATTGCGGTGGGCGACTTCGACGCAGCCGGGGTTATTCAGCAGGGTGTTGGCGAGGATGCGGATTTCATCGGAGAAGGTCGCCGAGAACAGCAGGGTCTGGCGCTGTTTCGGGATCAGCGCGATCACCTTGCGGATGTCGCGGATGAAACCCATGTCGAGCATTCGGTCAGCCTCGTCGAGCACCAGGATTTCGATGCCGGACAGATCCACGGTCTTCTGGCCGACGTGGTCGAGCAGGCGACCGGGTGTGGCTACCAGAATATCCACGCGGCCGCGCAAGGCCTTGTACTGCGGATTGATGTTGACGCCGCCGAACATGACCATCGACACCAGGGGAAAATGCTTGCCGTAGGTCTGCACCGACTCCTCCACCTGCGCCGCCAGCTCGCGGGTGGGCACCAGAATCAGACAACGTGGGCGGCCGGGCTTCGGGCTGAGGGGCTTTGCCATCAGCCGATGCAGGATCGGCAGGACAAAACCAGCGGTCTTGCCGGTGCCAGTCTGCGCCGCGGCCAGCAGATCGCCGCCAGCCAGCACCAGGGGAATGGCCTGCGCCTGGATCGGTGTCGGCGTGCTGTAACCGGCCTCCTGAACAGCGCGCAGCAAGGGGGCGGCGAGCCCCAGGTCGGCGAATGCCGGGCCGGAAGAAATAAGGGAAGAAGACATGAACTACTCCTGCGACGGCCTACCGCTCAAAGGCGGCACCAATCGAGGCAGACGAAATGGGGAGGGGGTGAAAAAGAAAACGCGCGCCGATTGGTTGGGCACGCGAGTGGCGCGGATTATACGGGGCAAACCGCGGCCATTGTGAGATTCAGGCTTGCGCGGACGGCCGTGTCAGGTCATATCCCCGCCATCCGCCCGATAAACGCACACCTGCTCACGGCCACCGCGTTTGGCGGCGTAACAGGCGCCATCCACCGCGCTCATGAGCTTGTCCGCGTCGGCCCAGTCCTGATCCAGGCTGGCCAGGCCGATGCTGACGCCAACCTGGTAGTCGCGCCCGACACAATGGAAGCGATGGCCGCTGATGCCACGGCAAAGCGCCCAGGCGCGTGGCTCGGCGCTGGCGGGATCGGCATCCGCCAGCAAGATGGCGAATTCATCGCCCCCCAGGCGAGCGAAACAGTCCTGATCGCTCAAGGAGGATTGCACCAGGGCGGCGAATTGGCGCAGCAATTCGTCGCCGGCGAGATGGCCGCCGGCATCGTTGACTTCTTTGAAACGGTCGAGGTCGAGATAAAGCATGACGTGGTGATGGCCTGCTCGCGCTTGTTTCAGAGCACCCTGCAGCACGGCATCGAAACCGGGCCGGTTGAGCAGGCCGGTGAGGGGGTCGTGGTTCGCCCGCCAGGCCAGTTCTTCGGTAGCGGCACGGATCTTTTCCTGCAAGTGTTGCTGGGAGGCCTGGAGTTCGGCCGCCATTCGGTTGATACCCTGCTCCAGGACAACAAATTCGCCACCGGCATCGACATCCACGCGCGCATCCAGATCGCCGGCGGCGATCTGTTCGATCGCCTGGGTGAGGCGGCTGATCGGACCCACGATGGCGCGGCCCAGGCGCCAGGCGAGCAAGCCCGCCAGGGCCAGGCCAAGCGCGGTGAAGGCCAGGCTGGTGAACAGCACCTGACGTTGCCGGGCAACGGTTTCCCGACGCGGGATTTCCAGGGCGACGAAGCCGAGCAAGGTGCCGGCCTCTCTCGCCGCCGGGCCATAGTCCATATCCATTGCCACCTGCACCACGGGCGCGGCCACCAGCAGACGCTCGCCGTCACTGGCAAGGATCTGTGCCTGGCTTGAGTGCCATTGCGGCTTGAAGCGCGGCTGCCCGAGGCGCAGAAGCTCGCTGCCGCTGGCATCAACGATGGTGATCGCGCTGACGCCAGCACTGCTCAGAGAGCGGCGCGCCTGGCGCAGCAGGGCATCGCGTTCCCCCACGAACAGGCCGTATTCACAGGCCTGGGCCAACTGGCGAGCGACGGCCAGGGCGCGCTCTTCCAGCGCCTGTTCGAGGTCGTCCTGGCGCGCCTGAATCGAATACCAGGACAGCCCCAGTGCCACCAACGCCAGCGGCAACAACGCGAGCAGGAGCACGCGGGTGCGGATGCCGTGGTTATTCATCAACCGCGCCCAGTTTGCGCCGCGCCTCGCCCAGGTCGGGCAGGATCACGCCCAGGGAACGGGCGACGTGGCTGTTGAAGGCGATGGAAAAATTATCGGCATGCTGCGCGGCGGGGAGATCGCCGCTCTCGGGCTTCCAGCGCGAAGCCATCCGCGCGCCCTGGCGGCCGATCTGCGCCGGTGAGGAATACACCACCGCCACCGCGCCGGCTTTCGCTAAACCCCGCGAGAAGCCCACGACCGGAACCCGGTAACGGTAGGTGGTCAACAACACGTTTTGAGCATTACCAGCATGGAAGGCGACGGAATCCGGCAGCAACAACAACACGTCGGCTTCGGGCAGCACGCCACGCAATGCCGGCGCGACCTGTTCCGGGCGCGCCACCCATTCCAGGTTCAGGCTCAGATGGCGGCGCGCGGCTTCCTGCTGGAACCCTTTCACGGCCTCGGCATTTTCCGCGGACACCACCAGGCCGATCCGGCTGGCCCGCGGGAAAACCGCCTCCACCAGGCTCAGGGTGCGGCTGACGGGCTGGTCGATGTGGACGTGAGAGACCTTACGGCGCGGCAAATTGGCGGGCCAAACGAGTCTTTCAGCGGAAACATGCGGGATCATCAGGGTGAGCACCGCGGCCTGGCCGCCATGCTGTTCAGCGACCGCGCGCGCGGCTTTCAGGCCGATTGGCACGATCAGGTTGTTCTCGCTGGTGAGGGCGCGAATCTGCCGGTTATCCAGCTCCGCCAGGGTCCAGAACTTGACTGGGCGCCGTGCCGCGAACGCCGCGCGGAAGGCGTCAGCCGCCTCGCGGTAGGCGCCGCCCGCCTCGCTCGCCAGCAGATGCACCACCCCGTCCGCCCAGACTGGCGTGAAAGCCAACCAGGTGAGCAGGATGAGGAGCACTCTGAGCATGGTGAAACGCCGCCGCATCAGCCTGGCCGGGCTTCAGAATTCCATCTGAAACTGGATGTAGCCCTGTCTGGACACGCGTTTTTCCGGTTGGGAGTCATATTCGTAATCGGCGCCATCGGCATGTTGCAGAACGTAAGCCAGCCGTGCCTGGTTACCCTCCAGTTTGAATTCTTTGGCGATACGCACATCGGTGCGGCGGTAGTTGGGAGGGGTGTTGTTGTCGTAAGACCTGAAGGCATCGCTGCGATAGTGGCCCGCGCTGACATCCACCCCTGGCGAGAACCGATGTGATAGGAGCACCCCGCTGACCTGCTTGGGAAAGTATTGGGGTGACGCATGCGAGCTGTCGATATGCAATTGGGCGTAGTTCAGCACTACGAAAGAGTGAGGCGCGATACGCCAGCGCAGTTGCCCATCCATGCCGTGGTGCGTGCTATCGGCGACATTCGACATGTAGCGGGTGCCCGACTGCACGTCGATCAGGTTGCTCAGGCGATCCCGATACAGCCGAAAGTCGAAGCCGAGCCCGTATTCCGGCCAGGTGCCGACGTAGCCGATCTCCCTTGAAAGATTGCTTTCCGGTTGCACCGCGCTGTTCGTGGTCAGCCGGGTGATCGTCGTCGTGCCGCCGCCGCTCAGGGGCAGTTCGAAAGTCCAATCGGCGTTGGCTTCCGCCTGCACCGGGTTGCGGCGGGCGCGGGAGACGGCGATGCGCAGGCTGTGGCGCGGGTCGGGTTGCCAGCTCAACGCGATCCGGGGGGAAAGCGCGTCGCCGCCGAGGTCGTGCGACTCCCACATGGCGCCGGCATTGAGCAGCCAATGCGGGTGTAGCCGCCACTCGGCGTGGGTGAACAGCCCCCGGCTCCAGGTGACCAGGTCGTCATCGCGATTGAAATAGTGCTCGGAATGAACCATGTCGCGACGGCCATAGCCACCCAGGCTCAGACGCGCCGTCTCACCCAAGGCGAGATTCAGTTGCGCCTCGCCATGCCAGCGCGCGGATTCGAGATCGCGCGCATAGGTGGTGCCCGGCACGACCGCGGAATGCGACACCGGCACCGTTTCCTGCCCCAGCAGGTAATTGTGATAAACCTTGAGCAGCAGTTCCCGCCCATCGCCCAGCGTCTTGCGGTAATCGAGTTGCTGGAACTGGCTGTTGATCCGTTCATCGTGTTCCCGGGAAAGCACGCTGAACGAAGCCCCCGCGTCGCGCACCCCGCCGAGATAGCCGATCTGCGCGCTCAAGGCCTGGCCCGAGCCCAGGTCGTAGTCGCCGTAATAGTTGAGCGCGGGCCCATGGCTGCTGTCGTTGAGCGCAGCGAAGCCGCGGTCCTGATGCCAGGCGACGCTGACCCGGTGCTTGTGGCGCTCGCCGCCGGCCCAGCGGAACAGGTAGTCCTGGCGCTTGTTGGCGCCGACGCTGGCGGAGAACATCCGCCCCTCCACCTCGGCGGGATGCAGGGTAATGATATTGATGACGCCAGTCAGGGCATTGGCGCCGTAGCTGGCGGTGTCGGGACCGCGTACCACTTCGATGCGGTCGATGTCGGCGATGGCCAGCGGCAGGTTGTCCCAGCGCACGCCGCCGAGCGAGGGCAGATAGATGGAGCGGCCGTCCACTAATACCTGCATATGGCGGGCATATTCCGAGGAAATGGCATTCGCCACGGAAAAGTTGAACCCATTCATCTGGCCGACGTAGAACCCCGGCACCAGGCGGAACAGATCGGCCAGATTCATGAAGCCGGACGCTTCGATCATGGCGCGGTCGATCACGCTGATGGCGTTGGGGGCATCCTGGGTCGGCTGCGCCAGGCGGCTGGCGGTCAGCACCACGGGCAATTCGCCAAGAAAATCGGCCTCGCTCAACTCTTTGGCGACGCAAGGTTCAGCCAGCAAGAGCGCAATCAGGAGGGGATTGATAGCCCTCACCATGCCGGCGCCTCCCCACATTCCTCGGCCATGCCGGCCAGATAGGCCCCATGCGCCGCGCGTTCCGTGGCATCCGCGCGCAACACCCTGAGCGCGCCACGCCGCACCAGGATGGCGGCCTGGGTCTCGGCTGGCGTGGCGACATCGATGCCCAGGCTTTCCTGGCCGCGCGTCATCGCCAGATACACTTCAGCCAACAATTGCGCGTCGAGCAAAGCGCCATGGAAGGCGCGCCCGGAGTTGTCGATCTCGTAACGCCGGCACAGCGCATCCAGGTTGTTCTTCTGGCCGGGGTGCAGTTGCTTGGCCAGCTTCAGGGTATCCAGCACCGTGCAGTAACGCTTGACCGGCCCCTGTTCCAGTTTCGCCAGTTCAGCATTGAGGAAGCCCACGTCGAACGGCGCATTGTGGATAACCAGCTCGGCCTCTTGCACAAATTCCAGGAACTCCCGCGCGATGTCGGCGAACCGCGGCTTGTCGGCCAGGAATTCATTGGTCAAGCCATGCACCTGCACCGCCCCGGCGTCGATTTCACGCTCCGGGTTGAGATAGACATGGTAGGTGGCGCCGGTCGCTTGCCGGTTGGCGATTTCCAGGGCGCCAATCTCGATCACCCGATGTCCCAGCGCCGGGTCGAGACCCGTGGTTTCGGTATCCAGCACGATCTGCCGCATCAGTTCTTCCCCTTCAAGGCAAGCCGCACACCTTCATTGGCCAAGGCATCGGCGCGTTCGTTTTCCGGGTGCCCGGCGTGGCCCTTCACCCAGCGCCATTCGACCCGGTGGAGCGCCGCCTGCTCGGCCAGTTCGCGCCACAAATCCTGGTTCTTCACCGCGCCGCCGGCGGCGGTCTTCCAACCGCGCCGTATCCAGTTGGGCAGCCATTCCGAGATACCCTGCTGGACATATTTCGAATCGGTATGCACGCGCACCCGGCAGGCGCGGTTGAGCGCCTTCAGCCCTTCAATCACCGCTTGCAGTTCCATGCGGTTGTTGGTGGTTTCCCGCGCTCCGCCGCACAGCGCCTTCTCCACCTCGCCAAAACGCAGCAACACGCCCCAGCCACCGACCCCCGGATTGCCCTTGCAGGCGCCGTCGGAAAACATCTCCACAATTTTCTCATCAGCCATGTTTATTCAACGAGTTACGGGTAGAACTGACCCAATTCGGGCGTGGCAACCATTGCCCTTCCCACTTGGGCGCGATCAGACGCATACCGTGCACACGCTTCACGGCATGCAGCAGATAAACGCCGCCCCCCAGCGCCCACCAGCGGTCTCCCGCGGCTTCCAGAAATGCAAAACGTTCGATCCAGGCGGCGCGCGCCAACGGCGGTGCATAACAGGCCATGCGCCCGCCCACCAGGTCGAAGCCGAGCAGGGCCAGCCAATCCTTGAGGCGGGTGAGGTGGATGAAATGCCCGCGCCAGGGCCAATCGGTCGCATGGCGGTTAAGCGTTCGCCGCAAGCCCCACAAGCTCAGGGGATTGAAGCCAGCGATCAGCAGGCGGCCTTCCGGGCGCAGCACCCGTTCCGCCTCGCGCAGAACCTGGTGCGGCTGCGCGGAAAACTCCAGCAAATGCGGCAAGGCCAGCAAATCCAGGCTCTGGCCGGCGATCGGCAACTGCTCTGGAAGACAGCGTACTTCACCTTGGTATTCGCCCTCTTCCAGCCCGCCGCAGAAGCGGTGCGGCATACGATTGGCGCGCAGGCATTCGACCCCGCAATGGCCCACCTGCATGGCGTTGAAGCCGAACAGGTCGGCGCTGACGGCATCGAACCAGGCCTGTTCCCGCGCCAGCACATATTGGCCTAACTCGCTATCGAACCACGTAAGCACTATTTGACGTCCTGGAAAACCTGTCGGGACAATGCCCGCATGAAAGTAACCGCCATCTCCGCGTTCCGCGACAATTATGTGTGGGCCATCCACGACGACCGTTCGGCCATCCTGGTCGATCCGGGTGAGGCCGCGCCGATTTTAGCTTGGCTTGAGACGCAACAACGCCACCCTGTCGCCATTCTGGTGACCCATCACCATGCCGATCATGTCGGTGGCATCCGGGAACTCACCGCGCGCCACACCCTACCCGTGTATGCCCCGGGCAATGAGGCCATTTTCGGCCGGACGCATCCGCTGCTGGGCGGGGAAACGGTGGTGATTGCCGAGCTCGGCCTGGCTTTCCAGGTCCTCGCCACCCCCGGCCATACGCTCGGCCACCTTGGCTATTTCGGCCACGGCGCCCTGTTTTGTGGCGACACCCTGTTCTCCTGCGGCTGCGGCCGCCTGTTCGAAGGGACCCCGGCACAAATGCACGCCTCGCTTAGCCGGATCAAGGCGCTGCCGGTCGACACCCTGATCTACTGCGCGCACGAATACACCTGTGCCAATCTCGACTTCGCTCTGGCGGTGGAGCCGGATAATCCCGCCCTGCGCAAACGTCTGGAGGAAGTGCGCGAGCTGCGCGGCCAGGGCAAGCCGACCTTGCCGGTCAGCCTGAGCACGGAACTCGCCTGCAACCCCTTTTTGCGCTGCGACGAACCCAGCGTCGCTGCCGCGGCGGCGCGACATGCCGATCACCCGATCCAGCCAGGCCTGGCAACCTTTGCCACGCTGCGCGCCTGGAAAGACGAGTGCTGAGACCCCGCGCCCCTATGCCTTTTGTAATAAGAACAGACACTTGCATTGAGCCATCGCGCCTGAACCGTTAAGATGCGGGTTCTTTCAAGGTCTTGCGAATCATGCCGATATCGGCCGGATGCCTTGCCACGTGTATTGCCACATGACCCGTACCCGCCTCGCCCTATGTCTTGCCTCATGACCCCAAGCCGACGTTTTTTCGCCTCCCTTCTCCTTGCCACGGGCCTCGCCACAACCGTCACGCCGACTCTGGCCGACAGCGGAAGTACGGCCCCCGCGCTAAAAATAAGCTATGCCCTGGCCGAACCCGCCTCTGACCAGATCCAGGCGGAAGCACAAGTTGACCTTTGGGCACGCATCCGCTCCGGCTTCCGCCTTACCGAGTCCGATCCGGCACTCACGCGCGCGCATGAGGAATGGTTCAGCAAACACCCCGCCTATCTCGAACGGGGCATCGAGCGTAGCCGTCTCTACCTCTATTTCATTGCCGAGGAAGTAGAAAAGCGTGGGATGCCGATGGAAATCGCCCTCCTGCCCATGATCGAGTCGGCCTACAACCCATTGGCACTCTCCCCGATGAAAGCCTCGGGCATCTGGCAGTTCATCCCCGCCACCGGCAAGGTCTATGGCCTCAAACAGAACGTCTGGTATGACGGCCGTCGCGACGTCATCACCGCCACCCGTGCCGCGCTCGATTACCTGCAGAAGCTCCATGGCATGTTCGGTGACTGGGAATTGGCGCTGGCTGCCTACAACTGCGGCGAAGGCTGCGTGGCGCGCGCGCAATCGCGCCAGCAAGGCAAAACGGTCAGCTATGCCAGCCTCAAACTGCCCACGGAAACGCGCCACTACGTGCCCAAACTGATCGCAATGCGCAACATCGTGCTCGACCCCAAGCGTTTCGGCTTCAACCTGGAAGACATGGCGAACGAACCCTATTTCATGCAGGTGACGCTGAGCCAACCGATGGCGGCAAACCAGGCCGCACGCCTGGCTGATATGAACCTGGACGAATTTCTCTCCCTCAATCCCGGCTTCCAGCACCGCGTGATCTACACCGATACGCACAACGTATTACTGCTCCCCACCGAACGGGTCGAGACCTTCCAATTCAACCTGCACCGTCAGGGCGTGGACCAGCTCAGCCTGCGCCGCTACCAGGCGCACCGAGGGGAAAGCGCGAGCAAGATCGCCGGCCAGTTCGGTGTGACCCTGGGATGGCTGAAGGAACACAACCCGGTAAAGTTATTCAAAGGCAAGGTTGCCCAGGCCCAGTCTCTGCTCGTCCCCGCGGTTGCAGCCACGGCGGGCAAACGGAAAATCCAGTCCGTGTCCAAAGACAAGCGACCGAGCATGCGCAGCCACACCGTGCGCCGTGGCGATACCCTGGACCGGGTCGCCAAGCTCTACAAGGTACGCATTGCCGACATCCGCCGCTGGAACGAATCCGTTGAACCGCTCCAGCCCGGGGCCATTCTGGCCATCCCTTTTTCCGGCTGATGGCCGGATAAATCCCTGGAAAACCCTGAAGTCTGGCTCAGCCAGAAGTTGGCCGTGCGTTGCCGCGACGAGAAATCTATCGCGGCGATCTGCTTGGTCAAGGCAATATCCCGGCTACTCCAGGCGTAGCGCCCTGAGCGGCGGTTCTTCCAATAGATCGCGGGTTGCCAGCCAACCGGCGAGCAGCACCAGAGCCATGCCGCCAGCAAGCCCGAACAGCCAGACCCAGGGGTCGGGACTGTGCGGCAGATCGAACACCTGATTGGCGAGCACCCAGGCCAGCACGCTGGCGGCGCCCGCCGCGACCAGGCCGGCGAGTAGGCCGAGAAGGGCGAATTCACTGGCCAGAGCCGCCCGCAAGGTGCGTTTCGAGGCGCCCAGGGCGCGCCAGAGGCCGATTTCCCGGGCGCGTTCACTACGCCGCGAGTAGATCGCGGCAAGCATGACCAGCACCCCCACCCCGAGGCTGAACAGGAACACCAGTTGCACCGCCTGGCTGACTCGGTCGGTCAGCGCGCGTAGTTCGTTGATGACCTGGGCGACGTCGATCACGGTCAGGCCGGGAAAGGCGGCAATGAGGCCAGCAAGCTCGGCGCCACTTCGTGGCGGCAGATGGAAGCTGGTGATGTAGCTTTTTGGCAGGGCATCGAGCGCGCCACGTGGGGTGGCGACAAAGAAGTTCACCTGAAAGGAATCCCATTTCACCTTGCGCAGGCTGATTACCCGACCAGTGAGCGGCAGGCCACCCACATCGAAGTCGAGCAAGTCACCAAGGTGGATATTCAGAATATCGGCGAGGCCGGCCTCGACGGTGAAGCCGGTGGTTTGCCTCGGCCGCCACCAGTGGCCGGCCGCCAGTTCGTTGTCGGGGGGCAGTTCGGCGAGTTCAGAGAGGTTGAATTCGCGTTCCGCCAAGGTGCGCGCGCGGCCTTCCGGGTAGTCACTGGGGCGAACCGGGTGCCCCGCGATAGCGCCGAGACGGGCGCGGATCATGGGGTAGAGCCTCGCGCCACGGGCGCCGTTATGCTCCAGCCAGGCCTGCACCGGCGCCACCTGTTCCGGCTGGATGTTGATGACAAAACGGTTAGGCGCGCCGGCCGGCACCTGATCGCGCCAGGCATCGAGAAGATCGCCGCGCACCAGGGTCAGCAGCAGCAGGGCAAGCAGCCCCAAACTCAGGGCCATGGCCTGGAGCGTGGTTTCCCAACCGCGCTGGCGCAGGCCGATCAGACCAAGGCGGAGGCCGATGAGGTTATTTCCTCGCAAGTGTCGCGCCAGCCGGGAAAGCGGCCACAGCATCGCCTGGATCGACGCCGCCGCGAGCGCCATCACCACCAACACGCCACCGCTGACAATCAGGGCCAGACGGACTTCCCCGGCCTGCCAGAAGATCAGCCCGGCGACCAGCAGCAGGCCGGCCAGATGGGCCAGGACCGCGCCGCTCCGGGGTGGATCAAGCTCACGACGCAGCACCCGCAACGTGGGCACCCGTGCCAGGCGCAGCATCGGCGGCAGGGCAAAGGCCAGGATCAAGGCCACCCCGGCCAGCAGGCCCAGCCCAAACGGTTGCCAGGAGGCCGCCGGCAATCCCAGGCGCAACACCTCGCCGAGCAGATTCGCCAGCGCCAGTTGCGTGATCCAGCCGAGCGCCGCGCCGAGCAGCCCGGCCGCCAGGCCCAGGCCGGCCAGTTGCAAAAAATAAAGGCCAAGCAGGCGACGCTGGCTGGCGCCGAAGCAGCGCATCAGGGCGTACTGGTCGAAATGCCGTTGCACATAGCGGCGCAGCGCCAGGTGCGTGGCGGCGGCGGCAAGCACCACGGTAAGCACGGCAGCCAGGCCCAAATAGCGTTGCGCCTTGTCGAGAATCTGCCGCAGTTCCGGACGGGCATCACGCACGTCTTCCAGTTTCTCGCCGCGGCTCATGCGCGGCTCGCACCAAGCCTGGTAAGCGGCCACGGCGTCGATGGTTCCCGCCAGCAGAAGGCGATAGCTGACACGGCTGCCTTCCCGTACCAGACCGGTTTTTTCCAGATCGGCCGCGGCGAGGAGCACACGCGGTGCCAGGGCCATGAAGTTGCCACCACGCTCACCCTCGAAAGTGAGGATGGCGGCGACCTGGAAGCGCGCGCTACCGAGTTCCACTTCGCCGCCGACCCGCACCCCCAACTCATTGGCGGCACGCGCGTCCAGCCAGACCTGGCCGGGGCCAGGCAGGGCACGGGTGGGAGCATCGACCGCGAACGGCGCGGCGGCAATGCGCAAGCTGCCGCGCAAGGGATAGCCGGGCGCGACCCCCTTGATGCCAGAGAGGAGATTGCGATCCCCGGCCAGCGCCATGCTCAGGAACGCCGCGCTGGAACTGACTCGCAGTCCGCGCCGCCGGGCCTCGACGGCGAAGGCGGGGGCGAGGGGATGGTCGGAAACGAGCGCCAGGTCCGCCGCCAACAAGGTATTGGCTTCGCGCCCGAGGGCTTGTTTCACCCGGTCGCCGAAGAACGCCACGGCGGTCAGGCTGGCCACCGCCAGCGCCACGGCCAGCAACAACACGCGAATTTCACCGGCGCGCCATTCACGCGCGAGGAAGCGGAGGGAGAGAAAGCGCATGGAAAACGGAGGGGGAGGAGGAAATGCGGTATAGGGTAGGCCAGGTTAACGTGAAACAACCGCCATGTCGTAGGGGCTTCATCAGGCCATCCGGGCATGATCGTTAGCCTTGACCGCCCCGGTAGAATGCCTTCTCCCTTGCCCACCCGCGCACCCCATGTCCGCTTCTCTTCCCGGCCTGCTGGCCGCCGCCCGCGATGCGCGGTCCGATCTGCTGAGCCGCTTGCACAGCGAGCAAACCGATAGCTACCGTCTCTTCCATGGCAGCGTGGAGGGCATGCCGGGACTGACGGTGGACCGTTATGGCGATCTGCTCCTGGTGCAGAGTTTTCACCGTAGCCTGGCCGCGGGCGAAGTTGCCGAGCTGGAGGCTTTTTATGCCGATGCGTTGCCGGATTTGGTTCTCCTCTACAACGATCGCAGCCAGCCCAATTCGCGCATCCGCAATCCGCTTACCACCGAACAGGAGGTCGCCGCGCGCCTGCCGCGGCAGGCGCGCGAACTGGGCGTGAATTACCGCATCCAGGCCCGCCACGAGGGGCAAGACCCCTGGTTGTTCCTCGACCTGCGCGCCAGCCGGAGGCGGGTGATGGCGGAGGTCGCGGGCAAATCGCTACTCAACCTGTTCGCCTATACCTGCGGGGTCGGCATCGCCGCCGCCAAGGCGGGCGCGCGTTTCGTGGTCAACGTGGATTTCGCCGAGTCGAGCCTGAGGGTGGGCAATGAAAACATCCGCCTGAACGACCTGCCAACCCGGCCACGCAGGGTGCACAGCGATGTCTTTGCCACCCTGCGCCAATTTTCCGGCCTGGGTCAGCCGCAACGCGTGCGGGGCAAGCGCCTGCCACCGTTTCCGAAGCTGGAGCTGCAGCAGTTCGACTGGGTGTTCCTGGATCCCCCCCGCTACGCCAAGAGCCCGTTCGGCGTGGTGGACCTGGTCAACGACTACCCCGCCCTGTTCAAGCCGGCACTGCTGGCCACGGCGGAAGGCGGTACGCTGATCTGCTGCAACAATGTGGCGGAAGTGGATCGGGATGCCTGGCTCGACCAGTTGCGGCGCAGCGCCCGCAAGGCCGGGCGACCGATCCGTGAGGCGGAGTGGATCGAGCCGGAGGCGGATTTCCCCAGCCCGGACGGCAAGCCACCGTTGAAGACCGCGCTGCTACGGGTTTGAGTCTCGGTTTGCGGCTTTAATCGCGCCCTCGTTTCCGCCGGTAAACCGACGTTTCCAATACCGCGCTGGCGCTACAGCTCCAACAGCAAACGCGCCGGGTCTTCCAGCGCGTCTTTCACCGCGCTCAGAAAGCTCACCGCCTCGCGGCCGTCGATGATGCGATGGTCATAGCTCAACGCCACGTACATCATTGGGCGGATGACCACCGGGCCGTCGCTCTTGCCATCCTCGGCGATGGGGCGATTCTGGATCTTGTGCAGGCCGAGGACGGCGGATTGCGGCGGGTTGAGGATGGGGGTGGAGAGCAGGGAGCCAAACACGCCGCCATTGGAGAGGGTGAAGGTGCCGCCTGCCATTTCTTCCAGCGTGAGTTCCAGGCTATTGGCGCGGCGGCCAAAGTCGGCGATCTGTTTTTCGATTTCCGCGAACGACAAGCGATCGGCGTTACGCAGGATGGGCACCACCAGGCCGCGCTCGGAGCTGACCGCCACGCCGATGTCGTAATAGTCGTGGTAAATGATGTCGCGGCCGTCGGTGCTGGCGTTGACCAAGGGGTAAGTCTTGAGCGCCTGGCACACCGCCTTGGTGAAGAAGGACATGAAACCCAGCTTGACCGCGTGTTCTTTCTGGAAACGCTCCTGGTAACGGGCGCGCAAATCCATCACCGGCTGCATGTTGACCTCGTTGAAAGTGGTCAACATGGCGGCCGTGTTCTGGGCTTCTTTCAGGCGTTCGGCGATGCGCTGGCGCAGGCGGCTCATCTGCACGCGGCGCTCATTGCGTTCAAGCGATTCGGCGCACGGTGGGCACGGCGGGCACCCGCTGGCGCCGTGTGCCGCTTCCGCACGCCGAGCGGCGGGAGGAAGCACGGCGGCTTTTTTCGGGGCGAGTTGTGCGGCCGCGAGGGGAGCGGGCGCCAAATCCGGGTGAAGCGCGGCGCTGGCTTCCGTGTCGATCACCGCCAGGACCTCGCCCGCTTTGACCTCGCCGCCGACTGGCACGCGGATTTCCGCGAGCACGCCATCGGCCGGGGCGGCCACTTCCAGAATGACCTTGTCGGTTTCCAGTTCGGCCAGGGTTTCGTCGCGCAACACCCGCTCGCCGGCCTGTTTGCGCCAAACGAGCAGCGAGCCGCTCTGGACGGATTCGGACATTTCAGGCGTTTTGATTTCGATCAGCATGGGGGGCATCCGAATGAGGGTTACAGCGCCGGATTATCCAGGATTTTCCTGAATGGACGGCCTATTCGCGGCGGCGCAGGAACGCCTTGCGGCCTTCCTCCAAGGCCAGCATGGCGAGGGCGAAAGGCAAGGCGAATAACCAAACTTCCCAGCCGATCGGGGCGCTGCCAAACAACTGGTTGCCCCAGGGGGTATAGGCGATACCCAGGATCAGGCCGAATTCCACCACCAGGCCCAGGAAGATCAGTGGGTTGGCGGCAAATCCTCCGGAAAATACGGAACGAAGCGGATCGCGGCAGAGAAACAGATTGACCATCTGCATGACGATGATCGTGGCCAACGTGGCGGTGGTGGCTTGCAGGGTGAGGGGCGCCCCATTGGCCAGGGCTTGTCCATATTTCCAACCACCACCATCAAGGACGAAGAAGAAGGTGGCCATGGCGGCCATGGCTTCCAGCACGCCGAGGAACAAATAAGCGCGCAGCAGCAAACTCGAAGTCAGTAAATGTTGCCCACGCGGCCGCGGCGGTTCACGCATCAGGCCGGGATGCGGCGGCTCGGCGCCCAAGGCCAGCGCGGGCAGCATGTCAGTGCCCAGATCCACCGCCAGAATCTGGATCACCGTCAGCGGCAGCGGGATGCGGAACAGTACGAATGCCAGATAAGGCACCAGTTCCGGGATGTTCGAGGTGAGGATGTAGGTGAGGAATTTGCGGATGTTCTGGTACACCGCCCTGCCCTCCTCGATGGCCGCGACAATGCTGGCGAAGTTGTCATCCAACAGCACCAGGTCGGCCGCCTCGCGCGCCACTTCGGTGCCACCCCGGCCCATCGCCACACCGATGTCCACCGCGCGCAGGGCGGGCGCATCGTTGACGCCATCACCCGTCACCGCGACGACCTGGCCCTTGGCTTGCAGCGCCCGCACCAGGATCAGCTTTTGATCCGCGGAGAGGCGGGCGAACACCAGTTCGGGCCGATCCAGCGCCAGTTGTAGTTGCGTCGGCGAGAGCCGGCGCAGTTCCTCGCCCGTCATCACGCGCGGCTCGCCGGCCAGTTCCTGATGGTCTTGTACCAGGCCGATCTGCCGCGCTACCGCCAGGGCGGTACGGGGATGGTCGCCGGTCACCATGATCACGCGGATGCCGGCGGCAAAGCAGCGCCGTATCGCCTCCGGCACTTCCGGGCGAAACGGGTCGGCCAGGCCGACCAGGCCGACCAGGATGAGGCCCTGTTCCCAATCCTCACGAGCTTCCTCCGCCACCACCGGACGCCAGGCCAGAGCCAGCACCCGCAGGCCACGTTCGGCCAGGCTCGTCTCCGCCGCCAAGGCAGCCGATCGAGCGGCCTCATCCAGGGGCCGGGTAGCCACGCCATCCTGAATACGGCTGCACAGGGGCAGCACCGTTTCCAGGGCGCCTTTGCAGAACAGGCGCCGCCCGTCGGGGGCGGCATGCAAGGTGGACATGCGGCGGCGTTCGGCATCGAAGGGCAGTTCGTCGAGCTTGGGCCAGCGCCGCCGCGCCTCATCCAGGCGCAGCAGAGCGGCCTCCATGGGATCGCCCAGATAGCGCCGTTGCGCCGCATCCCACTTCAAGGTGTGGCAGTGGACGGCGATATCCAGCGCGAAGCCACCCTCCGGCCGTTCGCCCAAGGATTCCGGCGCGATCTCGCCCGCCCCCAGCCAGAGGCGCCGCACCGCCATGCGGTTCAGGGTCAGGGTGCCGGTCTTGTCGGAGAGGATGACCGACGCCCCGCCCAGGGTTTCCACCGCCGGCAGGTGGCGCACCAGGGCGTGGCGCCGTGCCATCCGCCGAGCCGCCATCGACAGCGCCAGGGTCACCGTGGGCAGCAGCCCCTCGGGCACGTTGGCCACCATGATGCCGATGGCGAACACGAAGCTGGCCCAGACCGGCTGGCCGAGCAGCGTGCCGAGGAGAAAGAAGCCACCACCCAGGGCCACCGCCAGCACCGCCACCAGCCGCGATAGACGGGCGATTTCCCGGTACAGCGGCGAGGCGCGGACATCGCCATGCTGGGACAGGCGGGCAATCTTGCCAAACTCGCTGTGCCGTCCGGTGGCGAAGGCCACCGCCAGCGCCTCGCCGGCCAGCACGTCGGTGCCCGCCAGCAATACATTGCGCGCCTGGAGAATATCCTCGGCCTGGCTGGGGTCGGCGGTGCGGGCCTTGGGCAGCGATTCGCCGGTCACCGCCGCCAGGTTCACCCGCACCCCCCAGGCCTCGATCACCCGGCAATCGGCGGGGACATCGTCGCCTTCCTGCAACAGCAGGATGTCGCCCGGCACCACCTGGACAGCCGGCAGAGGCTGGCGCACCCCGTCCCGCAGCGTGGTCACCCTGCGCGGCAGCAGCGCTTCCAGGGAGGCAAGCACCTGCTCGGCACGGTATTCCTGCCAGAACGAGAACAGGCCGTTGATCAGGATCACCGCCAGAATGGCCCAGCCCAGCGCGGCCATGCCCTGGCCGGGGTCGCGCCATTCCGACAGAAAGGCCAGGCCCGCCGCCAGCCATAGGATCAACGCGAACAGATGCGAGAATTCCTTGAGCAGCAACCGCCACAGTGGCGGGCGCGCCAGCCGTTCGATGCGGTTTTCACCATATTCCAGCAGCCGCCGCGCGGCTTCCGCGGCGGACAGACCCTCGCGCCGGCTGTGCAGACTAGCCAGGGCTTGGTCGACGGTGAGGTGGTGGATCTTCATGGCGGCAAGAGGGGTTGGATCTGTTTCAACATAGTTCGTGGCTAGCAGCCAATGGCATCAACCTGGCAGCCCGTCTGAATTGGGTCGCCAAGAGCCAAAATCGATTGCGATTATTTCGCGATTATTTCGCGATTATTCCGTTATCCTCGCCCAGCCTGGAACCGGGCCATCTCATTGAATTTCACGCAGGAGAAAACTTCATGTCCGAAGACAAGGCCACAGCAGCCAAGCGAACCACCAAGAAAGCGATTGCCGCCACCGCAGCAGCCAAGCCCAAGAAGGCCGCGGCAGCCCCCAAGATCAAGGGCACCGCCAGCGAAGCGGCAACACAAACCAGCAAGACGGTAGCGGGCACGATGGAACCCGGAAAACCCAAGAAGGTGGTGGCGGCCGCCAAGGCCAAAACGGTCAGCAAAGCGCCTAGCGCGACCACAGCCGCGGCGGCAAAACCAGCGGGCGAGGCCAAGAAAAAAGTGCCCACCAGCAAGAAACTCATTGCGAAGCCGAGTGCGCCGTCGCGTGAGGAACGTGAGCGCTGGATAGCCACGGCGGCCTACCATCGCGCCGAAAAACGTGGGTTTGCCACCGGCTACGAAATGCAAGACTGGCTTGACGCCGAGGAGGAAATCAACCAATTGCTTGGCAGGGCCTGATCAGACCAATCAAGCAAAAAGATAAAAGATAGGAAATCCAACCAAGTATCCAAGGGTATCTGGCCACCCACAACCTCGATCAACCCTGGACTTGACTACCCCGCACCCCGAAAACCTACCCCAATCGCCTCTTCGACCGCAGCCAGCCACCGCGAGCGTCTACAGTTTGCCACCAAACGCACACCAAGACACGAGCGACCCCGTGCGAGCGGTCCGGCTTGGCGCGCTCGTAGACCAGGTGCTCCGGGTCGATTTCGCGTAGCCGCTGCAGCGGATACATGCCGTCCTGGCCCAGCTTCAGCACATGAGTGTCCAGATCGGAGGCGAGTACCCGCACCGGCCGATTTTTCACCGGATTTTTTCCCCATAGCCGGACTATGCGGCGGCAAATCCGGCAAAAACTGGTCTCGCTGGGGCCCTTTCTCGCTATCGACGACCAAGGGTAGCGTCGAGAAGTGGCGCGGTAATGGTAGGTCTGGCTTCGCTGTTTCCGTCCCTTTCGTCTGACGGTGCCCAAGTAGCTAGACCATAGTCCCGTTTCCACCCCTCGCTCATCGGTAGGGTCGAGAACTGGCGCGCGCACCGACAGGTGCCGGTGGTGATTCCACCGC